>Ga0209098_1001793_pt1 | contig 19877 bp, 14 predicted proteins | sample AD_JPNHW1_MetaG_FD_184429 | JGI IMG/M metagenome (GOLD analysis project Ga0209098, IMG submission 184429) | Active sludge microbial communities of municipal wastewater-treating anaerobic digesters from Japan - AD_JPNHW1_MetaG (SPAdes) (version 2) | ecosystem: Engineered > Bioreactor > Anaerobic... | reverse complement strand
AGCCGCACCGAGAAGATCATGGGCTTCGTGTGGACCGAGCGCACCACCCTGCGCAAGGGAACACCTCTGCGCCTGAGCGGGTTCGTGAGAGCGTTCGACGGCGATGGCGTCTCCCGTCGCGAGAAGGGCGCCGACAGCGTCCAGGTCAATGCATTGACCGTCTCGCCGGTGTTCAAAGGGCTTCCCAAGCTGAAGCTGGATCGCCAGGGATGGTTCCGCACCACCCTGCAGGTGTCCGATTCCGCGCATCCGGGGGAAGTTTCCCTCGCGGTCAACGCTTCCGGAAAGGCACTGGAAGCGAAGTCCGACCCGGGCGGGATCGTCCAGGGCCAGTTCGAGCATCGCATGAACGTCCTCCCGGCACCCGGCGATGGGGATGTGGAGGTCCGTGGCCCGGTCGGGAAGCGGGAGCCGTACATGCACTTCTGCTTCGATCGCCAAGCCCACCTGATGGGGGACTCCGCCTGGATGAGCCTCCAGGTGCGGAACGCCGACGGGACCGTCGCCCCAACCAAGGTGCGGCTGGGTCTTGTGGGCGACCCTCCCGGAAGCGCAACGGAAATCATGGCGGATCCCCGGGGTTTCGTCCGGTGGAAATTCGCCGTTCCCCGCACGGAAGGCCCTTTCGCGATCGTCGCGAAGGCCACCGTGGATGGGATCGAGTTGGTGGACTCCTCCAGATCCGGCTGGGCCTACGATCCGGCGGAGGTTCCCTTCGCGGACGCGAAGGTGCGACTGGTGCTGGACAAGCCGTCCTACCGGGCGGGCGAGAGCGTTCGGGTGCAGGTGGTATCGGCCTGGAAAGGGGCTGCGGTGGCGGTATTTCCTTCCGCGCGCCGGATCGGGGATGTCTTCACGGGGCGGATCTCCAATGGATCCCTCGCCTTGACCTTCCCGATCGGAGATCTGGGACCGGGATTGAAGGTGACCGCCGTGGTCATGGGGCCCAAGGGGAGGGTCTGGGTGGACACGGCCCTGGTCCTGCGGGGCGGTGGCGGATTCGCGGATGTTTCCACCCGGATCGAAGGCGATGGATCGCAGAGGGAGGTGGAGATCTCCATGGCCGACCAAAGGGGACGGAAACTGTCGTCCATGTTCTCCGTCCGCGTCTCCAATCGGCTCTCCGATCCCGGCCGTTGGGAATCCGAGGTCGCTCGGATGGAGCCCCTCGTCCAGGAAACGCGATGGTCGATCCTTCCTCTCCGCGCCATCGAGCCCTGGTCCCGGGAGAGCCTGGGAAGCGAGGCATGGCGGTGGTTCTGGTCGGGAGGCAGCGAAGGTCGCCCCATGAAGAAGCCCCGCGATCCTTGCGGCCCCGACAGCTGCCCCATGGACGTTTCCAGCCGCACGGCCTGGGACTTCAAGCCCGACGGATTCCGAAACTGCGGACAACGCGGTTACCGCGAGGCCGGCCTTCCCGACGAACAGGTGGTGTACTGGAACGATCGTGTGGAGACCGGGCTGTTCAGATCGGCCACGGTGCGGTTTCGCCTTCCCGACCAGGGAGGCCCTTGGTTCCTGGAAATCATGGGAACGGCGGGCGATCGGCACCTGGTCCACCATGTGGTCGGGATTTGACCCGAGGAGACCTGCCATGCCCATCGTGCACATCACCCTGACAGACCGCTGGAGCACCGCCGAGGCGCGCGCGATCTCCGACGCCATCCACCATGCGTTGGTGGAGGCCTTCCGCATCCCCGACCACGACTACATCCATCGGGTCCACCGTTGCGATGCGGACGAACTCGTCCTGGCACCCGAAAAATCCGACCGTTTCGTGCTGGTGGAGATGAGCATCTTCCCGGGACGAACCGCCCAGGCCAAGGAAATCCTGTACGCGACCATCGCCGCGAACCTGAAATCCTTCGGGATCGCGCCGGCAGACATTTTGGTGGCGCTCCACGAACTCCCCATGGGGGATTGGGGGCTGCGGGGGCAGAGCGGGGACAAGGTGCAGCTGGCCTTTTCCACGCGGGTCTGATCCTTTGGAAGGAACCCATTGCCAAGTGAACAGGTGAGCAGTATTGTTTGCTTCATCTTGTTCACTGCTCAAAAGGGGCCTTCCATGATCTCCGAAACCTCCACCCTCCAGTCCCGCCACGCCGAATCGGCCAAGTTCGGGCGCGTCTCCATCCCCGAGTTCGGGCCGTCGGCCAGCGAGTTTTCGCAGGACGAGCCCTCCTTCCATCGTGGCGAAGTCTGCGAGCTCCTGGAGAGCCTGGGCCGCGATCTGGGCCTGCAATTGATGGCGGTGCGGATGGACGCGCTCCTTCAGGAGTCGTCCGATCCCGAACCCAGCCTTTCCTTTCCGGACGAGGCCACGCGGAAGATGGCCCAGAGTCTGGACGTGGTCTGGACCCAGGCGGGCGAGGTCGTGGCGGCGTTCGTGGTGGAATCGGGAGTCGGCCTGGGCGAGGGAGTGCGGCGCGTGGCGGATCTGATGGCCCTGCACCCCAAGTGGAAGGCGCCGGTCTACTTGGTTTCCGACCCCACCTTGCGAGACGGGATCCTCTCCCAGCTGCATCGCCCCATCCACCGTCTGCTCAAGAAGCCTCTGACGGAATCCGTCCGACTTCTGGACTGGAGCCGTCTCCACGAGGAAGTGGGGCAGTTGGGCGACCGCGTCAAGTACCTGCGCCCGGAATTCCTCTCCGAGATCTCCCAGGTACCCGGGGAACTCTGAAAGGCGGATTCCATCCAGGCGATGGGGTTGCCGGACTCGAGCATCCATGCGCGGTGCGACCGTTGGAATCGATCAAGGTCTGATCGTCCGGTCACCTTCCCAGGTGGTCGATGTCGATGGGTTCCAGGATCCGCGTCGGGCTCCTTCCCTGGGCGGCGCGGATCATGGCGCGCCCCAGGATGCGCGGGGTGGTGATCAGGCCGGGGAGCAGTCTGGCCATCAGCGGGAGGAGCGGCGACAGAGGGGTGTAGACCATGCGGTAGAGCCGGGTCTTGGACTTGTGGTCCTTGACCGGCACCAGCCCTGCCAGTCGGAACATGGTGGCACGGCGGAAGGGTAGCGCGAGGAGGGCGTTTTCCGTCCGCCCCTTGACGCGCGCCCACATGACGCGGCCCTTCTCCGTGGAATCGCAACCCGCGCCGGACACGTAGTTGAAGGCGAGATCGGGATTCAGTTCCAGAAGGTGTTTGGCCACGGTCAGGGGAAGCTCGAAGTTGAGCTTGGAAAACTCCGCTTCCGAGCGCCCCGCGGCGGAGCATCCCACGGTGAAGAAGCAGGCGTTGAGCCCGTGGAGGTCGGATTCGATTTCCGAGAGGTTGGCGAGGTCCGATACCAGACGCTCGGTCAGCTTGGGGTGCGAGAATCCGCACGAGGTGCGCCCCACCACCAGGACGGAAAGGACGTAGGGGCTGTGCAGGCATTCCTGGAGGACGGCGGCGCCCACCATTCCGGACGCCCCGAAGACCACGACCCGCAACTGTCTGACGATCACCTGGTGCACGCTGGACCTCGGACGGAGAAGTCACTTCTTGAGGCTGGATTGGACCTTCTTCAAGGCGGCGGCATCGTACATCGCGCAGATGCCCTTCATCTGCGCAGGTTGGATTTCCAGTTCCGCCAAAAGCTTCTTGAGCTTGGCGGGGGAGAGTCCAACCTTTTCGGCGAGCTTGCCGGAGCTGAGCAGTTCTTCTGGCATTGGGCGAGTCCTTCCTGGGGACTGCAATGTACACGCGACGATGGGGGCTGGTCCACTCCCGATCGAGTCGTTCGAGCTATTCTTGTTCGGGAAGCGATTCGCCCTTCCCCCCCTCCTCTCCCCAATGGATCCAAGTCATGCCTGTCGCATTCCTGCTCACTCGATGGTTCTCGCGTTCGCAACGAACCCTTCCGGGGGCGGCGCTGGGGAATCGACCTACCAGGCCATTCTGCTCGAGGGAAATCCCACGACCATGACGACTCCCTTGGATTCTGAAATGCTGAGCTTTCCGGATACCGGTGGCGCACGCCCACCGACCGGGGTGGATGCTTGCCAAGTGGCGAAGGCGAGGGTATGGTTCCGCCGGGCTGCCTCACGATCCTCGCCGCAGGCCATACAGGGCCGGATTCGATCGAGGTTGTTTCTGACAGAAAATTCTCCCATCCAAGGAATGGATCCTCATGAACCTGCGAAACCCTCTTCTCTCGCTTCCTCTACTCCTCCTGTCCGTTGCATCGGCAAGGGAGGTGATGAACGTCGACGATTTCCGGAGCGAACCGATATCCGCGAAAATGGAGGTCAAAGGCCCATCCACCGCGACTGGAGTGTCTCCGGGAATGTCCGGGAAGGTGCGTGAAGTCTATTCCGTGACGAAGCAGTACGAGGTTCTGGAGACCGCCTTCTTCCAGGAAACGGATCGGCTGAGCAAGTCATTTCAGGACCTCGGATTCGAGCCGCCGAACCCTCCATCGGTGTTCCGCTACCAGAAAACGAAGAGCAGATTCTCCGCGACGTTGCTCGAGAACGTCGGGAAGTGCCCGGCTGGATCCAAGTGGATCTCCGTGGTTTCGAAGCGTGGCGGCAGCCTGGTCTTCAAACGGAGTGTCGAGAATCCAAAATGCATGGACCTGACGCCCGACTTCCGGGAAAAAGCCCTTCAGTTCTAGGGCCAGGCCCCGAATCGCAGCCTCCGTTCGAAGTCGGTTGTTCCTCGGGACGACCGATCTCGAACCGGGTGGTCCACCGGGATCCTGTACCGTTATGCTCCGAGGATCCGCCAGGGGTGCGGAAGGGCCAAGGTTCCACCGGGGACTCGTCCGAGTCCGTGGTGGCGTGGGCTTGTCTTCCCTTGCCATTCTGAGCGTAGTACTGTATAATACCACTATGATTGTTCCGCAATTCGTCGAAGCCCTGCAGGCCCTGGGGTTCACCGGGCAGGAGGCCGCCCTGTACGGGGCTCTCCTGGAACACGGGGAGATGTCCGGCTACGAGGCCGCCAAGGAAACGGGGATCTCCCGATCCAACGCCTACCACGCCCTGGCAAGCCTGGTGGACAAGGGGTTCGCTTCGCGCGTGGAAGGGGAATCCACGCGCTATGGCGCCCTCGCCCTGGAGGACGTGGGAAGGCTGGTGCGCCACAGACAGGAATCGTCGATCGGAACGGCCCTGGCCCACGCCCCCGCCTCCAAGCGGGAGGGCGCGCCGTTCTTGTCCGTCTCCGGTCGCCGGGCCGTGGTCGAGCGGATGGCGATCCTGTTCCAAGGTGCCGGGGATCGGGTCTATCTCGCCGCCGACGCCGCCGACCTGGAGGAGATCCGCGGGTGCATGGAAGCCGCGCTGGAGCGGGGGATCCGGGTCACCGTGCTGACCAACCGGGGCTGGGAGCTCGCGGGGGCCGTGGTGCATGTGCGGCGCAAGGCCCGAGGCCCCATCCGGCTGATCGCGGACGGTCGTCGCGTCCTCACCGGCGAATTGGACCACTCCCGCGGCGAATGCGTGTATTCGGAAAACCCCCACCTGGTGAACCTGATCAAGGAATCCCTCACCAACGAGATCCAGATCCTCCAGGCCAAGGAATCGGAAAGGAACTGAAATGGACGCTCCCAACTTCGAACATCCCTGGCTTGCGCCGGACCAGGTCCGCGACCTCGTGGCCACCCACGGATCGCCCCTGTACGTCTACCACGAACCGACCCTCCGTTCCCGCTGCCGCGAGGTGGCGCGGATGCTTCCGGGGCGCGACTTCCATCCCTCCGTGTCCATCAAGACCAACGGGAACCCGGCGCTTCTGGCCATCGCCCGCGAGGAGGGCCTGCGTGGCGACGCCATGAGCCCCGGGGAAATCCTCCTTCTGGAACGGGCCGGATTCCGCTCCGACGAGATCTTCTTCATCCCCAACAACGTCTCGCGGGAGGAGCTGGAGTTCGCCCGCGATCGACGGATCCTGACCAGTCTGGACTCCCTGGACCAGGTTCGGCTGGCCGCCGAGGTGTTTTCCGGGCTGGAGGTGGCCCTGCGGGTCAATCCCCTGGTGGGGGACGGCCACCACGGCAAGGTGGTGACGGCGGGAGCGCGGGTGAAGTTCGGGATCCTGCCCTCGGAGATCCCCCAGGCCGTGGAGATCCTGTCCGCGCGTGGCGTGGAGGTCGTGGGATTGAACCAGCACATCGGTTCCGGGTTCCTGGAGCCTTCGCGGTATCTGGAGGCCGCGCGGATCCTGCTGGAGGTGTGCCGCGAGGTGCCCTCGGTGCGAATCGTGGATTTCGGTGGAGGCTTCGGGATCGGATACCGCAGCGAATCGCGGTTGGATCTGGTGCGGGTGGGGGAGGGCCTGGCCGCATTGCTGGATACCTGGGAAAAATCCACCGGACGTTCCCTGCGTGCGCAGGTGGAGCCCGGACGCTACGTGTTCGCCGAATGCGGGGTGGTCCTGGGGACCGTCCATGCGGTCAAGGAGCGCGAGGGGATCCGGATCGCGGGTTGCGACATCGGCTTCAACGTCCTGCAACGCCCCGTCCTCTACGACGCCTACCACCGCATCGACGTGGTCGGGGACGATCTCCCCTCGCGGAGGGTGGCGACGGTGGAATGGGTGGGAAACATCTGCGAATCCGGCGACATCCTGGGCCGCGACCGCAGCGGTCCCGAGCCGAGGACGGGGGATCTGCTGGTGGTGCGCGACGCGGGCGCCTACGGATGGGCGATGTCGTCCAGCTACAACGCCCGTCCACGCCCGGCGGAGGTGCTGATCGGGAGTGACGGAGGAATCCGGGTGATTCGCAGGCGGGAGTCCCTGGCCGATCTGTTCGCCCAGCTTCCCTGAAAATCAAGGGGCTGTCTGGTCGCGACGATGGCGGCCGACCTCCGGTTTTTGCAGTTTGTCCACCCTATGTCCATCTCGTCACGTCTTCTGCTGCTCGGTTCCGTCTCCTGTCTTCTTGTCGTCAGCGCCTGCAAGAAGAAGCCGGAGGAACCGAAGGGGGCGCCCGGAAAGGAGCGGGTGGCGAAGTTCGCGGCCACCCTGGTGGTTTCGGCCCCGTTCGGGGATTCCACCGCTGGACTGGCCGAGGTCAAGGCCCGCGACCGGGTGGATCTGCGCACCGAGGCTTCGGGGAGGATCCGGGAAATCGGGTTCCGGGAAGGCTCTGAGGTCCGTGCGGGCCAGGTGGTGGTCCGTCTGGAAGACGCCGAGGCGAGAGCCACTCGCGATCGCGCGGCGGCCAAGCTCCGGTTGTCGGTGGCCACCTTGCGGCGCGTGCGGGAGCAGGTGAACGCCCAATCGGCGAGCCAGCAGCAGTTGGAGACGTCGCTTGCGGATTCCGCCGTCTGCCAGGCGGACCTGGCCTTGGCCGAGGCCACTTTGGCCAAGATGGAGGTGCGCGCTCCGTTCGCCGGAACCGTGGGCCTGCGCGAGGTCAGCAAGGGCCAATGGGTGACCAGTGGACAATTGTTGACCTCGCTGGTGGGGTCGGGCGATGTCCGTCTGGAATGGGCCCTTCCCGAAGGCCTCGCCTTCCGGCTCGCCACTGGGATGACGCTTTCGTGGCGCGACCCCGGGACGGCCCGCGGAGGGCGCGCCCAGGTGGAGGCGCTGGCGCCGGAGCTGGACGAGTCCACGCGGACGCGTCGATTGCTCGCCGCCTGCCGCACCGGATGCGCGGGGCTGGTGCCCGGAGCCACCGTGGAGGTGACCCTGCCCTCCGAACCCGGACCGGTCCTGTCCATCCCCTCGCAGGTGTTGTCCGGCGGGGTGAAGGGGACGGGAGTGTTCCTGGCCCGCGACGGCAAGGCGGTGTTCGTGCCCGTGGTGGCCGGTCGTCGCAACGCCGAGCGCATCGAGATCGTTTCCGGTCTGCGCGCGGGCGATACCGTGCTGGTGCCGGGAGCCCAGCCTCCCAAGCCGGGGGCTTCCGTGGAGATCGCGCGGATGCTGTCCGAGGGCGGCAAGCCGGCGAAGACCGACTCCGCGCGGAGCGCCAAGCCGTGAGCTTCTCCAGGACGGTGGTTTCCCGGCCGGTGCTCGTTTCCGTGGCGTCGGCGTTCCTTCTCCTTCTGGGAATGCTGGCCATCCCCAACCTGGCGGTGCGCGAGTATCCCGTGGTGGATCCGGCCATCGTCACCGTGAGCGCCTCCTGGCGGGGCGCCGACGCCGAGACGGTGGAAAAGCAGCTCACCGAGCCTCTGGAGCAATCCCTCAACGGGATTGACGGAATCCGCAACATGAGTTCGCAGAGCCGCGACGAGCGCTCCCAGATCACGGTGGAGTTCCTGCTGGGAGTGGATCTGGAGCGCGCCGCCAACGACGTGCGCGACCGCGTGAGCCGGGCCCAGCGGAACCTTCCTTCGGACGTGGATCCTCCCACCGTGGCCAAGGCCGACGCGAACTCCTCGCCCATCCTCCTTCTGGCGCTGCGCGGTCCGGGACGGAGCCTGCTGGAGCTCAACGAGATCGCCAGCGGTCTGCAGGACCGCCTGCAGACGGTGCCCGGCTTGGCCGAGGTGCGGATCTGGGGTGAGCGCAAATACGCGATGCGCATACGGATCGACGCGGCCAAGCTCGCGGCGGCGGGATTGACCGTCCAGGACCTGAAGACGGTCCTGGCCCGCGAGAACGTGGAGCTTCCCGCCGGCCAGATCGAAGGCAAGGACGTCGCCGTGGCCCTCAAGGCCAAGACCGGATTGGCCACTCCCCAGGAGTTCGCCGCGGTGGTGCTGCGCAGGGACGGGACCGGCGTGGTGCGGCTGGGAGACGTGGCGCGCGTGGAATTGGGTGCGGAAAACGAGAAGAGCCTGATGCGGCTGGGGACCGAGCCCGGCGTGGCGTTGGCGTTCGTGGCCCAACCCGGAGCCAACCAGGTCGCCATCGTGGACCAGGTCCGCGCGCGGTTGCCGCGCCTGGAATCCGAACTCCCCGAGGGGATGGTCATCCAGGAGGTCTTCGACAACACCCGGTTCGTGCGCAAGGCCCTGCTGGAGGTTTCCGAGACCATCGCCATCGCCTTCGCCCTGGTGGTCCTGGTGATCTTCCTGTTCCTGCGCGAATGGCGGACCACCCTGGTCCCCGTCCTGACGGTTCCTGTCAGCCTGGTGGGGGTGTTCGCGCTGGTTTGGGCGCTGGGGTTCTCCATCAACATCCTCACGCTCCTGGGAGTGGTGCTGGCCATCGGGATCGTGGTCGACGACGCCATCGTGGTCCTGGAGATCATCTGGTCCAGGGTGGAGGAGGGAATGTCGCCGCGCGAGGCCGCCATGAAGGGGTTGGACGAGATCTTCTCGGCGGTGGTGGCCACCACCCTGGTCCTGGCCGCGGTGTTCGTGCCCCTGTTGTTCCTGCAGGGCTTCACGGGACGCCTGTTCCGGGAATTCGGCGTGGTGGTGGGCGGTTCCGTGCTCATCTCGGGGTTCGTGGCCTTGACGCTTTCCGCCATGCTCTCCAGCCGCGTGCTGCGCAGCCACCAACGGCACGGCCGGTTCTACGCGGCCACGGAACCGTTCTTCCGCAAACTCACGGAAACGTACGGACGGATCCTGCGCAAGAGCCTTCGGGTTCCCGCCGCCTCCCTGGGCGTGCTGGCCCTCTGCGGCGGCCTGATCTTCCTGTTGAACTCCTACCTGCCCCGCGAGCTCGCGCCATCCGAGGACCGGTCGTCCCTGCAGATCAACGTGACCGCGCACGAAGGCGCGACATTCTCCTACATGGACGCGTGGATGGCGCGCCTGGCCGATTCCCTCGCCACGGTGGACGAAGTCAAGACCTACCTGGTCACCTCGGGTGCGGGCGGCGCCGGCGGCGCCACCAATTCCGGGAGTACCCGAGTGGTGCTGCTCGAGCCCGACGAGCGATCGAAAAGCCAGGATTCGATCGCTTCCCGGCTCAACCGCATGCTGGGCAAGTTCGGGGGCGCCCGCGCCTCCGTGGTCCAGGAACAGGCCATCCGCGTGGGTGGCCGCCAGGCGCTTCCCGTCCAGCTCGTGATCCAGGGGCCCGACCTGGAAGACCTGCGCGAGGTGCTGCCGGAGCTGGAAGCCGCCGCCCGCTCCGATCCGGCCTTTTCGGTGGTGGAGACCAACCTCAGCTTCACCAAGCCGCGCGTCGAGATCGAGGTCCGACGCGATCGCCTCTCCGATCTGGGAGTGTCGCCGGATGCCTTGGGCAACGCCCTGCAATTGGCGTTCGGCTCGCCCAAGATGGGGACCTTCCTCAGGCAGGGCAAGCAGTACTCCATCCTCGCGGAAATCGACGGCGCCACCAGCGCCGCGATCCTGGACCAGGTCAGGGTACGCTCCAGCAAGGGAGAGCTGGTGCCCATCTCCGCCGTGGTCGGCCTGCGGGAAACCATGGTTCCACCGCAGCGGCAGAGGTTGGATCGCGAAGCCTGCTTCACCCTCTCGGCGGGACTGGCCAAGGGGGCCACGTTGGGCCAGGGCGTGGCCGCCATGGAAAAAATCGCCAAGGCCAACCTGGACGAGCGTTTCGTGACCCAGTGGACGGGTTCTGCCCGCGACTTCCAGGAATCGTCGTCCAGCCTGGGGGCCGTGTTCGCCCTGGCCATCCTGGCGGTATTCCTCCTGTTGGCCGCCCAGTTCGAGAGCCTGCGATCTCCTTTCGTGATCCTCCTGACGGTTCCGCTGGCCTTGGTGGGAGCCTTGGGAGCCCTTGCGGTGGCGGGAATGACCATGAACCTGTTCAGCCAGATCGGTCTGGTGCTCCTGGTGGGTCTGGTGACGAAAAACGGCATCCTGATCGTGGAATTCGCCAACCAGCGCGCGGAGGCGGGCCTGGCGCCCCTGGAAGCGGTCGTCGGCGCGGCGACCGCCAGGTTGCGTCCCATCCTCATGACCTCGATCGCCACCATCCTGGGAATCCTTCCCGTGGCCCTGGCCCTGGGGGCGGGCGCCGAAAGCCGCAAGCCCCTGGGCGTGGCGGTGATCGGAGGGATGCTCACCTCGCTGGTGCTGACCCTGTTCGTGGTCCCGGCGGTCCATCTGCTCGTGACCTCCCGGTCCGGGCACCGGAAGTAGTCAGCCCGCGCTCCAGCGGGCGCTGCGGGTCATCGTTCCCCACTTCTGCCTGGTCTTGGCCAGCCACAGCAGAAGTCCCTTCAGGCGCCACCAGGTGTTCAGCTGGCGGTAGCCGATGTTTTCCAGGACGGCCGAGGCCAGGAGCTTGCCGATGTGGGAGAGGCTCTTGAACTGCCGGAAGGAGGCTTCCTCCAGGAACACCGCGTTGATCGACTGCAGGAATCCCAGCGCCACCACCAGGGCGAAGAAGAGCGCCGTGGTGCTCCAGGAAATCTCCCCGAACGCCGCCGACCAGACGAAGAAGGCGATTCCTCCCACCTCGACCAGCGGCTCCAGGAGCTCGAACAAGACAAGAAACGGCATGGAGAGGAAGCCCACCGCTCCGGACCCGCGGGAAAACAGGAGCCGTCGATGCCGCCAGAGGCTTTCCGCCAGGCCGCGCTGCCATCGGACCCGCTGGTTGGCCAGGACCCCGAGCGACTCGGGAGCCTCGGTCCAGCAGATCGGATCCGGCAGGTACACGATCCGGTACCTGCGTTTCTTGCGGAGCATCGTGGCGTGGAGGCGCACCACCAGTTCCATGTCCTCGCCGATCGTTCCCGTGCTGTAGCCGCCCGCTTCCACCACCGTCTCGCGGTGGAAGATCCCGAAGGCCCCCGAGACCACCAGGAGGGCGTTGAGCGGGGACCAGGCCAGGCGACCGAACAGGAAGGCCCGCAGGTATTCCACCACCTGCGCCAGGGCCAGGGGGTTGGTGGGAAGTCCCGTGGACACCAGGAATCCTCCTTCCACCCGGCATCCGTTGGCGATGCGGATGGTTCCTCCCGCGCAGATGGTGGCGGGATCCTCCAGGAAGGGTTGCACGCAGCGCACGAGGCTGTCCTGCTGCAGGATGGAATCGGCGTCGATGCCGCAGAACAGCGGATGGATGCTCGCGTTGATCCCGGCGTTGAGCGCGTCGGCCTTGCCGCCGTTTTCCTTGTCGATGAAGCGGAGGTTCGGGAATCTCAAGGACCGGTAGACGGCCCGTACCTTCCGGGTGGCCAGGTCGTGGCGGTGGACTTCCCGGAATTCCTGCAATCCGAAGGCCTCGACGGCGGCCTTCAACGTGCCATCCTTGGATCCGTCGTTGACCACGATGATCTCGAATTGGGGGTAGTTGAGCTGCAGGAGGGAGTGGATGGTGGCGGCGATGGTGCCCTCTTCGTTGTAGGCCGGGACGATCACGGAGACGGGGGGGAGGAATCCGCCGAAGGCTTCCCGACGCTGCACCCCCAGCAGAGGATGGTGGCCCAGGTAGCGGAGGATGGTCCAGGCGGCCAGCGCGTTCAGGGCCAGGGTGCAGGTGGAAAGGGCCAGGAAGTAGGCCAGGAATCCCATCTCCACGATGTCCGAAAGGAGGCCGGGGAGGTTCATGCGAGGCTCCGTTCCGACAAGGCGAAGCGGAGCATCTCGCCGGCCAGGGGGTCGCGTTGGCTGGCGGCGAGCAGTTCCACCTGGATGGGCTTGAGCTGGGGGAGGGCGGCGATCGCACCGGCCGCGCGGTAGCGGACCCACCATTGCGGATGTTCCAGGAGATCGCTCAGCGCAGGGATGTCGTCGGGGTTTCCCACCCTGCCCAGGGCGTCCACCGCGGCGGCCAGGACCGTCCAGCGTGGGTGACGGATCCTGTCGCGCGCGAGGTCGGCCTGGGCGGGATCGCGGATCGCCGCGAGGAGCAGGGTTTCCGATGCGTCCGGTGCCGGGTCCGGGGATCGCAGGAGCGTGCGCAGGACCTGTGCGCGGATCTCGTGGGAAAGGAGGTCAAGAAGCCGGAGGGCCCGCAGCGGGCAGGCCGTCCCCGCCCCCAGGATGGCGGCGGAAACCTGGTGCTGCACGATGTCCTGCGGAGCATCCTTCAGGAATGCGTGGACCCGCGAGATCGGCCAATCCTCCCTCCACAGGAAGTGGGGAAGGAGTTCATCGAGGAGGCCATGGGGATCGATCGACACGAGCGCCGTGGCGGCGTGGAGGGACAGGATGGGATCGGGATCCCGGACCATCGGACGCAGAAGTTCGATGCACGACCGGTCGCCCAGCGATCCCAGGGTCTCCATGGACAGGATCCTTTCCGCGGTCCCCGCCTTCGGAAGCCGCGCGGTGAGCCGACCGGGAAGGCCGGTGAGGGCCAGGAGCGAGACCAGCCGGTCCCGGAATTCGCCGCGCAGGGACTCCAGGAGGTGGAGCCAGGTCTTCATGAAGTCCTGGAGATCGCGATCCTCCACACGGAGATCTTCGGGCGAGGAATCCTGCGCCAACAGCCAGGCGAGCCATTCGCGCGACAGGCGCTCCCGCCGGAACGCGGCGCGGGTGTTGACCATGTGCATGGCCAGGATCGCGGCCAGAAGCGACAATCCCGCGATGGCGGTGGCGAGGACGCTCCATGCGGCGATCCGTCCCGAGAGGCCCAGGCCGTCCCAAAGAAGACCCAGTGTGGCCTTCAGGTGCGGATCAGGAGCCAAGGCCGCATTCGACGCCAAGGCGAGCCTCCCATCGATCGTGGATCCCTTCCAGCCGCGTCCAGGAAAGCGCGGGTCGGACCGTCAGGCGGGAACCGATTCCCTGTCTGGCGGAAAGTGTCGCCGAGTTCGAGATCCGCTCGACGATCCCTTCGTCCAGGCGCTCCAGTTCGCGTGCATGCGAAAGGTCCAACGCGATCCCGCCCACGTCGCTCCAGTCCCACCCGGCCAGGATCCGCCAGTCCATTCCGGGGTCCGCGCCGGACGCGCCGGAGCCAGCCATCCCCGCTCCCAGACGGAAGGAGCGGATGTAGCGCTCCACCAGGCCGCGGGCGAGAACCACTTGCCAGCCGCGATAATCCGAGACCTTGCCTCCGAGGGTCCCCACCCAACCGCCGGCGAAGGTCTTGGAAAGGGCGGTTCCCGCCGACCAGGTGGGAAGGAAGCGCTCCTGCTGGCCCAGGCTGGCCTGGCCTTCCCAGGCGAGGGATTCCACCGGGGAGAAGCCGAGCCGCACCTCGGCTTGGCGGTCGTCCAGGTCCCACCTGCGCACGCCGTTGGCGGAAAGGGTCGCCCAGCGATCCCGCATTCGCCAGCCGATCCCGGCTCCGATCTCCGACCACAACGGAGCGTCTTGGGGAAAATCCAGGCGAGCCACCGCTGTGGACAGTTCCAGCCGCACCCCATCCGTTCCGGGGGCCAGGCACAGGAGAACGGCCCAGAGCGGGCTGGTCACCGGACGAAGCGCCGGATCCTGGCGAGGAGTTCGCCAGGCTGGAAGGGTTTCACCAGGTAGTCGTCGGCACCGGCTTCGAAGGCGCGCCGGATGTCGGATTCCTGTCCCTTGGCCGTGAGCATCACGATGGGAACGCGCGCCCATCCTTCCAGCGAGCGGAGGATGGGAACCAGCTCCACGCCGCTCAGGAACGGAAGCATGTGGTCGGTGACGACGAGATCGGGCGGGGTGGCCAAGGACTGGCCCACATCCACCGCCTCCCTGCCGTCGGCCGCCTTGGCGACGTCGAACCCCTCGCGCGACAGGATGTGCTCCAGAAGCAGGAGGATCATGGGGTCGTCGTCGATCGCGAAGATCGTTTTCTTGGCCATGGACCAGATCATATCACCTTCGGCGGAAGGCTTCCGCAAACCATCGCTGCGCGTGGGGACTTCCGCTTGTGGCGGTTTCGCGGGAATGGGTAGAATGGGCCAATGCTCGTGCAAAGGAACACCGCCCCATGAGGAGTGAAACTCCCTGCCCGTCCGATGGAAGCCTGGATCGGAAGAGCCTCGCGATCCACATCCTGGTGTTCTTCGCACTGTGGATCGTGTGCTTCCACTTCGGGGCGTCCTCCGAGGGGATTCCCATCCTCTGGCTTCCCTCCGCCTTCGGGATGGTGGCGGTGTCCCCTCTGTCCATGCGTGCGCGCGCGGCGACCAGCGGGGCGTTCTTCGTCGCGTCCCTGGTCGCGGGAGCGACCCACGGCGAGGATCCCGTCACGATCCTGGCCTGGTCGTCGGTGGTCCTCCTGGAGATCAGCCTGGGGACCTGCGCGCTGGATCGCCTCCTGGATCGGCGTTGCCGGGCACTGGGCATCCAGGCCTCCCTGAAGATGCTCGCGGTCGTGTTGTTCGGGGTCGTGCCCATCGCCGCCGCGCTCCTGGCGGGGGCCCTCCATCTGCGATCCGGCGACTCCTTCCTGGATCGGATGGCCGCCACCTGGGCGGCCGACGCTTCGGGAATGCTGCTTGTGCTCCTGCCTGGAATGGCGATGGCAAGAGGCAACCATCGTGGTCCGGTCCAGGTGCGCGATGCCTTGGGGCTGGCGGGTTGGATCCTGGTGCTTCTGGGGATCGCGCTCCTTTGTCTGCGCTTCGTGGTCACCCCCTTCATCTTCCTGACCATTCCCTTCAGTCTCCTGGCCATCCGCAGGGGCATGGTGTCCGCCGCGATCTCCGTCTGGGCCGTTCTGGGAATCTGCGCGGTCCTCCTGAATTGGGGATGGATCGAGCCTCCGCTGGCCTACCGCAACTCCGCTCCGTTCGTTTTGTGGGTGGGGGTGGCCACTGCCGCGTTCCTGCCCATCCTGATCGGGGTGATCGTCGAGCAGGTGGAGTTCCAGATGCAGGAGCTCAAGCGCAGCCGCCAGGTCCTCCAGACCGTGATCGACCACATCCCCGGCCTGGTGGGGGCCTGGGACGGAAACCTGCGGATCCGGCTGGCCAACAAGGCCTTCGAGGACTGGTTCGGGACGGGCAGGGAGGAACTTTCCGGGGTGGAGCTTCCCGAGTTGGTGGGAGCCGAGGCGTTCGCGAAACTCCAGGGGAAGATCGACGAGGTGCTCCGGGGCCGGACCACCACCATCGAAGGCGAGATCGGAACCGAATCCGGTCCCCGCCAGGTCCTGGTCCAGTTCGTTCCCGACCTCGACGGGAATCGGGTCGTCGGGTTCTATTCCCTGGTCACCGACATTTCCCAGGTGAAGGCCGAGCAACTCTCCCGCCTGGATTCCCTCGCGCGGTTGCAGGACGTGATCGATGGCGCCGAAGGCTACTGCTTCATCGTCACCTCGCTGGAAGGAACCATCCAGCTGTTCAACAAGGGTGCCGAGCGGATGCTGGGGTGGACGGCCAAGGAAGTGGTGGGCAAGGAAACACCGCGGCTGATCCATCTGGAGGAGGAGGTGCGGGAGCGTGCCAGACAGATCCTGGCAAAACGAGGGCGGGAGGTCTCCGGGGTCGCTGTGTTCGCCGACGCGGCCCTGCACGGCGAAGTAGAAACCAGCGAGTGGACCTTCGTGCGCAAGGACGGGTCGACGTTTCCCGTCCAGCTGACCGTGGTGGCCCTCCACGACCACAAGGGGGAGGTCAACGGATTCCTTGGGGTGGCCCGCGACCTTTCCACCGACAAGGAACTGATCCGCACCATGGAGGAGGCGCGTGCGCAGGCCGAGAGGGCCAGTTCCATGAAAAGCGAGTTCGTGGCCAACATGAGCCACGAGATCCGCACCCCGTTGAACGCGGTCCTGGGCATGGTCCAGCTTCTGGGGAAGACCACCCTCACGCCCGTCCAGCACAAGTACCTGGACATGATCCGCAAGTCCGGGAAATCGCTTCTGGGCATCCTGGAGGACATCCTGGACTTCTCGAAGATCGAGGCGGGGCGATTGCGCATCGAGCCCGTCGATTTCCAACTCGACGACATCCTGGAAAGCGTCGCGAGCCTGGGAACGATGAACGCCGCCGGGAAGGACCTGGAAGTGTCCATCACCGTGGATCCGCTGGTTCCGGCGCAGCTCCACGGCGATCCGCTGCGCCTGCAGCAGATCCTGCTCAACCTGGTGGGCAACGCCTTGAAATTCACCTCCCAGGGGGAGGTCAGCCTGTCCATCGAACTTTTGGCCCGCGAAGCCGACCAGCTGCGGATCGGTTTCCGGGTGAGGGATACCGGCGTCGGCATGAGCGATGAGCAGCAGCAGCGGATCTTCAAGCCGTTCTCGCAGGCGGATTCGTCCAACACCAGGAAGTACGGCGGGACCGGTCTGGGACTGGTCATCAGCAAGAACCTGGTGGAACTGATGGGTGGCCACGTGGGCGTGCGGAGCATGAGCCGGATCGGCACCGAATTCTTCGTGACCTTGCCGTTTCCCGTGGATGCGGCAAACGAGGTCGCCGTTCCCGCATCGCAAGGGCATCCCCTCCACATCGCCTGTCTGGACGACCATTCCTCGAGCCAGGCGAGCCTGGATGCCTCGGCCGCACGGTGGGGCTGGCGCCTGGAAATCGTGGAGAACCTGCCGGATCTGTTCGCCCTCCTGGAGCGTCGCGAGGCGGTGGATCCCTTCGACGGGATCCTGGTGGATGCGGGAATCCCCCAGTGGGACGATCGCAAGTCCATCGCGCGACTCCGGGAGATCTGCGGCCGCGAGATCCCCGTGGTCAAGATGGTGCGGAGCCTGTCGGAAGGGCCGGCCGAGGAAGGGATCCGGCTCCTGGACGGGATCCTGGTGAAGCCGGTGACGCCGCTGGCTCTGCTGAAGGTCTTCAAGAACGCGGTCGCGCATCCCAGCGCGCTTCCCGAGGAGGCGCGATCGGGGTTCGAACGGATCGGCAAGGACCTGCGACCGCTGGGAGGGGTCCATGTCCTCCTGGTGGAGGACAACGCGTTCAACCAGGTGGTGGCGACGGAGACGTTGCAGACCCTGGGGGCCACGGTGGACCTGGCCGAACACGGGAAGCTCGCGTTGGACAAGCTGCGCAAGAATCCCAACGGTTACGATCTGGTCCTGATGGATGTCCAGATGCCGGTGATGGATGGATTCGCCGCCACACGGGCCATCCGCTCGGAACTGCACATGGATCTTCCGGTGGTGGCCATGACCGCCGGTGTGTTGGCTTCCGACCGGGAACGGTGCATGGAGTCGGGGATGGACGACTTCCTCACCAAGCCCTTCGAGGTCGACCAGCTGGTGGCCATCTTCCGCAAGCATCTGAAGCTCGCCGAGGTGAAGGAGCCGTCGGCGGCGGCGGTACCGGCGCAGGAAGAGAGGCTGTTCGATGCCCAGCCCCTGCTGCGGAGTCTGGGAGGAAGCACCGATTCCCTCCGGGTGGTCCGCACCCTGGTCCGCCAATTCCTCTCGATGGCCGAACAGACGATCAAGCAGGGGCGGGAAAGCTCCCAGCGCGGCGACCTCGAGGAGGCCGTCCGGGCCTTCCACAACCTGAAGTCCAGCTCGGCGACCTTGGGGGCCATGGTCTTCTCCGCCACCGCCGCCCAGATCGAACGCGGCCTCCAGGAGAGCGAGAGGAAGAGCCAGTCGGAAACCATCGATCGGCTGGAAAGGGAGCTGGAAACGGTCCGGGAGAAGGCGATGGCCTGGCTCGCCACCGGGAACGATCCCTCCTGAGCGGAGCGGGGAAAGGAGGATCGCCCCAGGTTCTACCTTTCCGTCCCTATGCTCCAGTTTCGCGAACCTGAGAAGAATCCGTCGTTTCCCGGCCTGGAAGGCCGCATCCTGAAGTTCTGGGAGGCCTCCCGCGCTTTCGAGCGCCAGGAGGAGATTCGCAAGGGCGCTCCGCCGTTCCACTTCTACGATGGCCCCCCGTTCGCCACCGGACTTCCCCACTACGGGCACCTCCTGGCCGGTACTCTCAAGGACATCGTGCCGCGCTACTGGAGCCTGCGCGGCCGCTCCGTGGACCGCCGCTTCGGTTGGGACTGCCACGGCCTGCCCGTCGAAAACGAGATCCAGAAGAGCCTGAACCTGGCCGGACAGGCCGAGATCAAGGCCCATGGCGTCGACAAGTTCAACGAAGCCTGCCGCTCCATCGTGATGCGCTACACCGGCGAGTGGGAAAAGACCGTGCTGCGCATGGGGCGCTGGGTGCATTTCCAGGGCGGCTACCGCACCATGGATCCGTCCTTCATGGAATCGGTGTGGTGGGTGTTCAAGACCTGCTTCGACAAGGGCCTGATCTACGAAGGCTACCGCGTCCAGCCCTACTCGCCCAAGCTCTCCACGCCGCTGTCCAACTTCGAGGTCAACCAGGGTTACAAGGACAGACAGGATCCGTCGCTCACTCTCAAGTTCTTCCTGGAGAACGACCCCGACAACGCCGCCCTGCTGGTGTGGACCACCACGCCGTGGACGTTGCCCTCCAACCTGGCCGTCGCGCTGGGCGCCGACATCCCCTACGTGAAGCTGCGTTCGGAAGGCCATGTCTACTGGATCGCCCAACCGCGCCTGGCCGCCTACTTCGATCCCCAGAAGATCGAGATCCTGGAAACGAAGAAGGGATCGGAACTCGCGGGTCTGCGCTACAAGCCGCTGTTCTCCTACACCCCCAAGCTTTCCGAAAAGCAGTACACCCTGCTTCTGGCCGACTTCGTGAGCACCGAGGACGGTGCCGGCGCGGTGCACATCGCGCCCTCCTTCGGCGAGGAGGACTTCCAGCTGGGCCAATCCGAAGGCCTGGGCCTGTGGGATCCGCTGGACGCCGACGGCCGCTTCACCGATCTGGTGCCCGACTGGAAAGGACAGGAGGCCAAGGAAGCCGACAAGGCGATCATCCATGCCTTGAAGGAAAACGGCCTGGTGTTCAAGCACGAGACCTTCGTGCACAGCTACCCCCATTGCTACCGCACCGGCGCGCCGCTTCTGTACCGGGCCATGCGCACCTGGTTCATGGGTCTCGACAAGCCCGTGACGAGCGCCGACGGCGTCACGAAGTCGCTCAAGCAGTGGATGATCGATTCCAACCAGGAGATCACCTGGGTGCCCGCCCACATCAAGGACGGACGCTTCGGGAAGTGGCTGGACGGCGCCCGCGACTGGAACCTGTCCCGCAACCGGTTCTGGGGCACGGCCATTCCCGTCTGGAAGGCCGAAGACGGCGACATGATCTGCGTGGGGTCCATTCA
>Ga0209098_1001791_pt1 | contig 19883 bp, 19 predicted proteins | sample AD_JPNHW1_MetaG_FD_184429 | JGI IMG/M metagenome (GOLD analysis project Ga0209098, IMG submission 184429) | Active sludge microbial communities of municipal wastewater-treating anaerobic digesters from Japan - AD_JPNHW1_MetaG (SPAdes) (version 2) | ecosystem: Engineered > Bioreactor > Anaerobic... | reverse complement strand
CTCCCTCAACCTCTCCGCCCTCTCCCAGGATTACGCCTCCCATCCCGCCATCGCCTTGCGCCTGCTCCACGCCAAATCCCCATGCCCATGATCGCCATATCGGAAAGCCGTGAGGCGTTGGCACCGACGGTGAACGTGTGGTTGAGCGGGCCGGTCTCGAGCTTGTACACGGCGGTGGCGCCGTAAGCGTTGACGCTGTTGCTCCAATCGCGGTGGTGGTACGATTTCCGGATGACTTCATGCCCGGACTCGTCCGTGATCCAGCCGGTGCCGGCTGCGGCATCCCAGCTGGCGCCGCTACCGCCGCCGCCGGAGCAGTCCCAGCCTTCGCTGTCGATCTGCTCGCGTTTCGAGGACTGGATGTAGCCGGTGATGGTGAAGTTCTCGCCGATCGACTGGGTGATCGTGCCGCGGTACATCTGGCTGTCGCACGTGCGCATGTTGATGCTGTCGGCCCAGTTCCAAGTCCACGGAATCTCGGGGTGGATAACCTGGAGGGGCGTTTCCACGCCGTCGGAACCGCCGCGGGAGAAGTAGCCCAGCCCGTTGGGCTTCTCGCGATAGCCGTCTTCGGCGAGGAACTTGATCTCGGTGCTCTTGTATGGCTGCCACGCGAGGTTGATCTGCGTGTACTTCGACATGCCGGAGGAGTGCTCGCGGTGGTCCTCGGTCTCGGCGCGGGCCGCGTTGACGCGGACGCCGAACTTGCCGCCGTTGCCGATCGCGCCGGTGTAGTTGGCGTCGACGGTGGCGCGGTACTCGCCCTCATTCTGGATCGAGGCGCCGAGCACGGTGAAGTTGTCGGTGAAGTCGACGGTCTTCGTGATGGTGTTCATCACGCCGCCGGGATAGGAGAGGCCGTACAGCGGGGCGGCCGGGCCCTTGACGAGCTCTACTCGGGCGATGCCCTGCATGTCGATCGGGTCGTATTCGCGGATGCCGTCGCGGATGCCCCAGTTCTGGATGTAGCCGCGGAACAGGAAGCCGTTGTAGGCCTGCTGGATGGCGTTGGAGGAATGGACATCAGCGCCGCCGTTGACGAGGGCGGCATTGTAGCGCTCGAGGTCGATCTGGGAGGTGGCGACGATGTCCTGGGCCAGATCCTTGGTGAAGACCTGGATGTTCAGCGGGACATCCTTGATGGGCGTGTTGGAACGGGTCGCGCCGATGGAGTTCGTGGCCTGGTAGCCGTGGGTCTGTCTCTCGGAGACCGTGAAGGGCGAGAGAACGACGATCTCGTCGTCAACTGCTGCAGCGGTGGGTTTCTCAGCTGTCTCTTGGGCGGGCAAGGAGGATGCCAGAATCAGAGGCAGCGCGGCGGCAACCCGCGGAAGGTTGCGGCGGAACGCGGAGGTTTTTTCAGGGCTTTGCATTGATGTTTGGGGTTTGGGTGACTTGCGGAGACCCGGTTACCCGAGGGGGCCGGTTACCGCCCGTCCAATGAGGAACTGGCGTACTGAAGTTTCTGCATGGCCGTTTCGCTGGAGCGCGCTACGACTGCGGGTGAGAAGAGGAATACGTCAAGGAGGCCGCAAAAGAGGGCGAGGTCTGTCGTTAGAAAACGAAACTCTGGCGTTAGAAAGGCGTCCGTGGCCACTCGGGGAACGTGTCAGACTTGTCGCCGTGCGGCAGCGGGCCTATCCATCGGTTCGATGCAAATCACCCTCCTCGGCGCTGCCGGCGAAGTGACCGGATCGGCGTATCTTGTACAGACGGACCGTGCTCGTGTGCTCGTCGATTTCGGCATGTTTCAAGGCCGCACCCTGGCCGGTTCGATCAATTGCGTGCCGCGTGAGATCATACCGGCGAAGCTCGATGCCGTGGTGCTCACCCATGCGCACCTTGACCACGTAGGCCGCCTGCCGCTGCTTGCGCAGCGCGGCTATGCCGGCGCGGTCTGGGGCACGCCCGCCACGTTGGAGCTTGCCCGGCTGATTCTCGACGATGCTGCGCGCTTGCAGGCCCAGGACGCCATCCGCACCAATCGCCATCGCGCCCGGGCCGGCATGCCGCCGGTGAAGCCCTTGTTCGACGAGACGCATGTGGCCGCGATCGCTGCGCGTTTTCGCCCGCTCGCCTATGGAAAGGACAACGCGGTCGCTCCCGGCGTGGCGGTGCGCCCGTACGAGGCCGGCCACACGCTCGGCTCCGCCAGCATCGAACTGCGGATCGACGACGGAGGCACGTGCCGCGTGGTCGTGTTCTCCGGCGACCTCGGCCCGCGCAACGCGCCGATCCTGCGCGACTCCGCCTGCATCGCCGACCGCGCGGATCTTGTGTTTCTGGAGACAACCTACGGCGACCGCGATCATCGCTCGCTGGCCGATACGGTGAAGGAGTTTGGCGAACTCGTGGCCCATGCGGTCCAGAACGGCGGCAAGATCCTTGTGCCCACCTTCGCTGTCGGCCGCGCGCAGCAGATCCTCTATCATCTTTCCGAGCTGTTCGAATCGGGCGTGGTGAAGCCGTTCCCCGTGTATCTGGACAGTCCGATGGCGATCGAGGCCACTCGGCTCTACGCCAGACACGCCGAGCTGTACGATGAGGCGATGCAGCAGCGCGCCGCCGGTGGCGGCCGTTTCCTGAAACACCTTGAGACGGTGCGCACGACCGTCTCGGCGCAGGAGTCGCAGGCGCTCAACGGCATCTCCGGTCCGTGCCTGATCCTGGCCGGCGCGGGCATGTGCAACGCCGGCCGTATCGTCCACCATCTCCGCCACAACCTGGCCAACCCCGGCACGGTTGTGCTGATCGTGGGCTACCAGGCGCCGGAATCTCTCGGCCGCCGCCTGCTCGAGGGCGCGCGACAGGTGCAGATCTTCGGCGACCGCATCCGTGTGCAGGCGACCGTGCGTGGGCTGGGCGGGTTCAGCGCCCATGCGGGGCAGGCGGATCTGCTCGAGTGGCTGGGGTGCCTGGCACCGCACAGGCCGCGCGTCGTGCTCTCTCACGGCGAGGACGCGAAGGGGCGGGGGCCGCTGGCGGCGAAGATCTCCGAGCGTTTCGGCCTGAAGGCCGAGTGCCCGCACTTTGGCGACACAATCGTGCTGTGACCTCTCCGGGGGCCGGGCTCGCGGTGCATCCCGCGGCAACGGCCCTTATGCGGTGCCGCACCGGTGCGGGTGCGGCGTGTTCAACCTATGGCGGTGCCGCAGCCGCAGAGCCTGTCGACGATGTCGACGATCTCCTCGCCATGGGGCTTCGAGAGCTGGGCATCGGCGCCGACGGAGGTGCACTTGCGTGCCATCTCCTCGTTGATGAGCGAGGAGTAGACGACGACGGCGGGGATATGGCTGCCGCCGGCGGACTTCACGTTCTTGCAGAGGGTGAGGCCGTCCATCTTCGGCATCTCGATGTCGGTGATGATGAGGTCGACGTAGTCGCTGAGCGAGTTGCCCTCGACGGCCGCCTTGTTGCGCAGCTCGGCGAGGTGCTCGTTGGCGGCGAGACCGTTCTCGAAGACGGCGATGTGGGTGAATCCTGCGGCTTCGAGCACATCGAGGGTGAACTTGCGGATCATCTTCGAATCCTCGGCATAGACGATCTTGACCTGGCTGCGGCTGCGGCGGATGGGCTCGTCGGCCGGTGGCGGGGGGGCGTGGGGTTCGTCGCTGGGTTTGAAATCGAGCATGAGCCGCTCGAGATCGAGGATGAGGATGATGCGGTCGCCGATCCTGATGGTGCCGGTGGTGTAGCCGGCGCCGCTTCCCGCGAGCGTGGTGTTCATCGGCTCGAAGTTGGCCCACGAGGTGCGGTGGATCTTCGAGATTCCGTCGATGAGGAAGGCGGTGGTGCGCTTGTTGAACCGGGTGACCATCACGAGCTGGCGTTCGGCGTCGACTGTGGTGGCGGTCGTTTGAATGGCGAGGGCGGCATGGAGGTCGACGAGGAGGACGGGTTTGTCCTGGACGTGGATGACGCCCATCACGCCGTACGGGGCCTGGGCGAGCTGGGTGATGTGACAGTTGGTGCGCGCGATGACGCGCTGCACCTTGGAGACGTTCACTCCGTAGCTTTCGCCGGCGAGGAAGAACTCGATGAACTCGACCTCGTTGGTGCCGGATTCGAGGAGGATGCCCTGTTTTTCGGAGGTGCTGGTCTGCATGGTCGTGAGCGCTGTGCCGGCGCGGGGCGCGGCGTTGGTGTGCTATGGCGGTGTAGATCGGCTGGGCGGCGGCCGGCTTGATCGAAAAGGCGGGGGACTGCAGCAGGGCGGGACGTTGACGCGACGGGGCCGCTGGGATGAACTGCGGGGGTGCCCCATTCTACCGCCAGCAATGTCGTGCGTCGGGTGAAGTGCGAACCGATCGCCGCGTTCATCCAGTTGCCCGAGCGGCCGCAGCGTGTGGTGTCGCTCGTCTCCGGTTTCACGGAGGCCATCGTCGCGATGGGGCTGGGGGAGCGGCTGGCGGGCGTCTCGCAGTATTGCGCGCGCTATGCGCCGGTGGGGGGCGTGCCGGTTGTGGGCGACTACCTCAAAATCGATGCGGACAAGCTGCGCGAGGTGCAGCCGGATCTGGTGCTGATGACCAGCGGGGTGCAGCTCGGGCTGGCCCGGAAGCTGGCCCAGGCGGGGGTGCCTGTGTTCGTGCTGCACCTGCCCGACAGTTTTGCCGGCATCGTGGAGAATATTCGCAAGCTCGGCGCGCTCCTGGGCGAGATGGAGGCTGCGCTGGATCTGGCGGAGCGGATGGCCAACGACGCGGCGGCGTTGCGGCTGTCGCGTCCGGCGGTGCGGCCGCGGGTCTATGCGGAGCTGTGGTTCGGGCGGCATCCGCGGATGGCCGGCGGGCTGAGTTTCGTGCAGGACATTCTCGAACTGGCGGGCGGGGTGAACATCTGCCGCGGCATGGCTGCCGGCTACCTCGCGCTGAATCTGCCTGCGGTGGCTGCGGCCAAGCCGGATGTGATCGTCGTGTTTTCCGAGGAGGACGACCATCCGGTCGACGTGGCGGCGCTCATGGCCGAGCGCGGTTGGACGGGGGCGTGGCCCCATGTCGTGATCGAGAGCGGCATCGCCCGCGGGCGGAACCTGATCCACGACGGTCCTTCGATGCTCGAGACGGCGCATTGGCTGCGCGACGAACTGGTGGGCCGATGGCCGGGTGGTCGGGCCGGTGACGGCACGGCTTCCGCCTCCGGCGATGATGGCGGTCCATTGCCTTTGTGAACGGTCGGCGGCGTGAAGCCGCAGCCTCGGGGCTTGCCTGCGCCGGCGGTTGGCGGCACGACTGTGCCTTCACACCCTAAACTATGTCGCAACCCTCCGCCTCCACTCCCACCGGCACCAAAGGTTGGGTTTCCTTCCGTCCCGAGCTCAAGGTCCTCGACTGCACCGTGCGCGACGGTGGTCTGATGAACGACCACAACTTCCCGCTCGAGTTCGTCCAGGCCATCTACCAAGCCGACGTCGCCGCCGGCATCGACTATTGCGAGCTCGGCTACAAGGGTGCGGCGCGGCTCTACCCGCGTTCTCAGTACGGCGTGTGGAAGAGCTGCTCGGAGGACGACATCCGCCGCGTGGTCGGCGACCAGAAGGCCGGCACGAAGATCTCGATCATGGCCGACGCCGAGCGCACGGACTACCACACCGACATCCTCCCGCGCGACAAGAGCATGGTCGACATGTACCGCGTGGCCACCTACATCCACCAGATCCCGGCCGCGCTGGAGATCGTGAAGGACGCCACCGACAAGGGCTACGAGACCACGATCAACCTGATGGCCGTCTCGACCGTGCCGGAGAGCGAACTGGAGAGCGGGCTCGAAGTGCTCGCCCAGTCGCCGGCGAAGGCGCTCTACGTGGTCGACAGCTTCGGCACCTTCTACAGCGAGCAGATTCGCGATCTCGTCCACCGTTTCCAGAAGTACACGAAGCCGTCGGGCATGGAGATCGGCATCCATACGCACAACAACCTCCAGCTCGCCTTCGCCAACACCATCGAGGCGATCGTGCTCGGGGCGAACTACATCGACGCCAGCATCGGCGGCCTGGGCCGCGGCTCGGGCAACTGCCCGATGGAGCTGCTGCTGAGCTTCCTGCACAACCCGAAGTTCAAGATGCGCCCGATCCTCGAGGCGCTGCAGAAGAACGTGGAGCCGATGCGCGAGGATCTGCGCTGGGGCTTCGCGATCCCGTACATGCTCACCGGCTATCTCAACCAGCACCCGCGCACGGCGATGAAGTTCATGGAAGGTGACAACTTCCGCGACATCGTGAAGTTCTACGACGAAGCGGTGAGCGAGCCCTGAGCGCACTGCCGACCAGTGAACTTTCCCCGAGGCGCGCCGAGAACGGCGCGCCTTTTTTGCGGGGGATGGTTGCGGAACACCGGTCTTGAGCCCGGTGCTACGGCGGGGCGGAGCGCGGGCTGGCAGTCGAAACGCTCACGCGTTTCGCGACGGGGCGGAGCGAGGCAGGCTGTAGCGCAGGCCGTGAGGCCTGCGAGGGTGCGCGCTGACTCCGGAGCTGGCGGCGGGGCCTCGCTGCGGGAGCGAAACCCTGCTGCTCCGAAGGTGAAGGTTATACCAGCTCGACGTGCGGGTCGGTGTTGGCGTCGTAGTCGATACCGGCGGCGCCGAAGCCGAAGAGTTTCAGGAAGTCGGCGCGGTAGCCTTCGATGTCGGTGAGGTCGGCGAGCGTCTCGGTGGTGACCAGCGGCCAGATGCGGTCGATCTCGGCCTGGACCTCGGGGCGCATCTCCCAGTCGTCGATGCGGACGCGGCCGACATCGTCGAACGCGAGGGCGTTGCCGCCGTACATCTGCGTACGGTAGAGGCGGTCGATCTGCTCGATGCAATCCTCGTGGAGGCCGCGGGCCTTCATGATCTTGTAGAGGATCGAGATGTAGAGCGGGACGACGGGGATGGCGGAACTGGCCTGGGTGACGAGGGCCTTGTTGACGGAGACAAAGGCGCGGCCGTAGCCGTTGAGGCGCATGATGGTGTTGATGCGCTTGGCGGTGGCATCGAGGTCGTTCTTGGCCATGCCGATGGTGCCGTTCTTGTAGACGGGCCAGGTGACCTCGGGCCCGATGTACGAGTAGGCCATGGTCGAGGCGCCGGGAGCGAGAAGCTTGGCCTCGTCGAGGGCGTTGATCCACATCTCCCAGTCTTCGCCGCCCATGACGGCGACGGTGTCGGCGATCTCGGCCTCGGTGGCGGGCTCGATGGTGATGTCGCTGACGACGCCGGTCTCGGTGTCGACGGTCTTGTTGGTGTAGGGGGCTCCGACGGGCTTGAGGCAGGACTTGTGGACGACGCCGGTGCGCGGATGCGTGCGTCGCGGGGAGGCGAGGGAGTAGACGACGAGGTCGACGGAGCCGAGGTCGCGTTTGATGGCTTCGAGAGTCTGGCGCTTGATGTCGTCGGAGAATGCGTCGCCGTTGAGGCTCTTGGCGTAGAGGCCGGCCTTATGGGCGGCGGCGTGGATGGCCGCTGTGTTGTACCAGCCGGCGGTGGCGGTGCGGTCGGGCTCGGAGGGGCGGTCGAAGAAGACGCCGAAGGTGGCGGCGCCGGAGCCGAAGGCGGCGGCGATGCGGGAGGCGCGGCCGTAGCCGGTGGAGGCGCCGATCACCAGGACCTTCTTGGGGCCGCCGGCGATGGGACCGCGGCGTAGGACGGTGTCGATCTGCGACTGCACATGGGCCGCACAGCCCTGGGGATGGGCTGTGATACAAACGAAACCTCGAGTCTTCGGGCGAATGATCATCGTAAAGGCGAGGGAGGTTCCTCCCGAGGCGCCGACAGGCAAGAGGTAAACTATCCGCTCTCGTTCCCGGCCGAACTGGCAGTTGGACGGACTTACCTTGCGTTTCGTGCCCTCGGCCGAGGGCAGTGCGCGAGATGGATTGTCGGCAGACGCCACCGCATCCGACGCTCTGCTGACGGGCCGGCCGGCGCGTTGACACTTGTTGCCCGCGCCGCACGATCCGTTCTCCCCGGTATGAGCCACGCTGAACACCAGTCTCCCTTCGATCCCATCGAGGCCGCCATTCGCGCCATCGCCGACGGCAAGATGATCATCGTCACCGACGACGAGGATCGCGAGAACGAGGGCGATCTCGTGATCGCCGCCGGGAAAGCCACCGTCGAAGCGGTCAACATGATGATCCGCCTGGCTGGCGGCCTGATCTGCGTGCCGACCACCGGCCCGCGCCTCAAGCGCCTCGGCATCGAGCAGATGGTCCGCGAAAACCGCGAGTCGCTGCGCACCGCCTTCACGGTTTCCGTCGACGCCGCCGAGGGCGTCACCACCGGTATCAGCGCCTACGACCGGCTTCGCGCGATCCAGCTTCTGGCCAACCCCGACACGCGCCCCGACCAGCTCGTGCGCCCCGGCCACATCTTCCCTCTCCAGGCCCGCCCCGGTGGCGTGCTCGAGCGCGCCGGCCACACCGAGGCCTCGGTTGACCTCGTCTCGCTCGCCGGCCTGGAGCCGACGGCGGTCATTTGCGAGATCCTCAACGAGGACGGCACCTGCGCCCGGCTCCCTCAGTTGGTCGAGTTCAAGAAACGCCACGGGCTGCTCCTCGTCTCGATCGCCCAGCTCATCGAATACCGCCACCGCCGCGAGCCGCTGGTCGAGAAGGTGGCTACGCGCCCCTTCACCTCGGAGTTCGGGCAGTTCGACCTCCACGTCTTTCGCAGCAAGCTCGACGGTCGCGAACACCTCGCTTTCACCATGGGCGAGCTCGGCGCCGAGCCGACGCTGGTGCGCGTCCAGAGCGAGAACGTCCTCAGCGACGTCTTCCGTGGCGCCGGGCTGACCGGCTACCACTCGCTCACCGAGTCGCTCAAACGCATTGCCGCGGCGAAGCAGGGCGCCGTGGTCTACCTCCAACGCGGCCTGACGACCGGTTCCTCCGCCGCCGATCCGGCTGCGGTGCCCGGCCAGCCGCCGCCGATGAGTCTGCGCGAGTACGGCACCGGTGCCCAGATCCTGGTGGCGCTCGGCCTGCGCAAGATCCGGCTGCTCTCCGGCACGGCCGCGCGGCATGTCGTCGGACTCGAGGGCTACGGCCTGGAGATCGTCGAGCAGGTCGCGGTGTGAGGGTGGGGCGGTTCTCCTAGGCGTCCTTCCGGTGCGCGCCATCGGTCGGACGAAATCCCTGTGCCGCTCGCGCCAGGAACCGACGATCTCACGAATATCGCTGCTGCGTCCCCTGTAGCGCTGCGCGTGAGCGCATCGATTCCGTCGGGCCGAGCAGCTTGTTTGTTTCCGCCACCTTTCGGATTGCCAGCACCGGCGGAAGCCAAACCGTGAACCCCTCGCATCTCCCACCGTTGTTTCCAACACCATGAGCCTCCAAGCACCATCCGCTCTCGCCATCGACGCCCGCGGTTTGCGTTTCGGCATCGCGGCCGCCCGGTTCAACGCCGGTTATGTCGATGCCCTGCTTGAGCGCTGCGTGGCCACGTTGAAGGCTGCCGGTGCTGCTGAGCCCACGGTGGTGCGTGTGCCGGGCTCCAACGAGTTGCCCGTCGCGATCCAGGCGCTGGCCGACCGCCGCGAGTTCGACGGCCTCATCGCGCTCGGCGTGCTTATCCGCGGTGACACGATCCACTACGAGGTGATCGCGTATTCCGCCACGCACGGCCTGCAGGATGTCGCTGTCGCCACGCGCATCCCGGTGATCAACGGCGTGCTCACCGTCGAGAACGATGCCCAGGCCCGCGAGCGTTGCCACGGCTCGACCGACCGCGGCGCCGAGTTCGCCCGCGCCGCCATCGAGATGGCCGACCTTTTCCGGAACCTCCGACCCAAAGCATGAGCAGCCCGATCCAACAACGCCGCGATGGCCGCATGGCCGCGGTCCAATTTCTCTATTCCTGGGAGCTCAACCGCCCGGACGATCTCGCCCACGCCCTCGAGCTGTTCTTCGCCGAGCAGGAGCAGCCGCGCGACTATTTCGCCTTCGGCGAGGAGCTGATCCACGGCGCCATCGAGCACATGGATGAGATCGACGGCCACATCCGCGGCCTCGCCCAGAACTGGGACTTTGCGCGCATCGCCAAGATCGATCTGACGATCCTGCGCGTCGGCATCCACGAGATGCTTCACCGCAAGGACATCCCGCCGGTGGTCTCGATCAACGAGGCGATCAACCTCTCCAAGCAGTTCTCGAACGCCGACGCCAAGCGCTTCATCAACGGCATCCTCGACCGCCTCAAGGACCAGATCGGCCGCGACGCCCGCAAGACGCAGGACGAGTGAGGCATGTGCGGTGGAACGGATGAGGGAATGTGGAAATCAGGAAAACTGGAAACGGCACATCCCTCAACGCACGGCAGCATGGACGAACTCGGCCATAAGGATCTCAGCGGACTCGTAATCGACGCCGCAATCGAAGTGCACAAAGCGCTCGGTCCCGGGTATCTCGAATCGTTCTATGAGGAGGCGCTCTGCATCGAACTGGCGCATCGTGGCATCGGGTTTGAGCGTCAGAAACCGGTACCGATCACTTACCGCGGGATTCAGATCGGCGAGCATCGCGTCGATCTGCTGGTCGAGGGCGTGCTGTTGCTCGAGCTCAAGGCGGTTGCCGCGCTCGAGGATGTATTCTTTGCCATCGGGCGCTCCTACCTGAAGGCGCTCGGTTTGCGAGATGGCCTGATTCTGAACTTTGCTGCGATGCCGTTGGAAATCCGCCGCATCGGCCCCGGCCGTCCTTCCGATTCCTGATTTCCTGATTTCCACATTCCTTCTTCCGAATCTCCGCTTCAGTTTCCCCATTCGATGTTCGGCCTTTTCAAGAAATTCAAAGACGGTCTCACCAAGACGGCGCAGAAGCTCGTCGCCAGCGTCGGCGGACTCTTCGGCCAGAAGCCCATCGACGCCGCTACGCTCGACCAGCTCGAGGAGGCGCTCTACGGCGCCGACTTCGGTGTCGAGACCACCGGCGAGATCCTCGAGGAGATCCGCGCCGCGTATAAGAAAGACAAGAACCTCCACGGCCAGGAGGCCGCCGCCATCGGTGCCGCCGTCCTGCGCCGCGTCCTCGCCGGTTCCGAGGGCGTGCTCGGCCCCGTGGGCGATAAGCCGACCGTCATCGCGCTCATCGGCGTCAACGGCTCCGGCAAGACCACCACCTGCGCCAAGCTCGCCTGGAAGCTCAAGCAGGACTCCGCCAGCGTCACCATCGGCGCCTGCGACACCTTCCGCGCCGCCGCCAATGAGCAGCTCAAGGTCTGGTGCGACCGTCTCGAGCTCGAGCTCATCGCCAGCCAGCACGGCGCCGACTCCGCCGCCGTCGCGTTCGACGCCATGGCCGCCGCGAAGTCCCGCGGCCGCGACTACGTGCTCCTCGACACCGCCGGCCGTCTCCACACGAAGTCGAATCTCATGGACGAGTTGGCGAAGGTCCGCCGCGTCCTCCAGAAGCACGATCCGTCCGCCCCGCACCACAGCTGGCTCGTGATCGACGGCTCCCACGGCTCCAACGCCATCGAGCAGGCCAAGGAGTTCCACCGCGTCTTCGGCCTCACCGGCCTGATCGTGACGAAGCTCGACGGCACCGCCCGCGGCGGCGCGCTCGTCGGCATCTACCGCCAGCTCAAGCTCCCCGTCTATTTCCTCGGCTTCGGCGAACAACCCGAAGACCTCCAGCCCTACACCGTCGACAACTACGTGAAGGCCGTCTTCGGGCTGGAGAGCTGAGGCGGAGCAAACTCGGACGAGTCACAGAGGTCACTGAGAGGCGGAGGAGTACACAGAGGGCTGACGTGGCGCGCTGAAACCGCTTCGACAAGGCGGCATCCTTCGTAGGTCGCTCCTTTAGGACGACCCGGCAGACGTAGCCCGGTCCCGGCTGTGGTTCGCAGCCCTGTGCGAGCACCGTGTCCGCCGGGACGTGCTGAAGCAGCGTCCTACGCCTGCGCTGCCCTTGTGCTCGGACTTCGTTCTCTTCGTTGCCTTCTGCCGTCTGTCCGCCGTGCCCACCGCTTCCGTTTGCGTTGCGCGTCTTCCGCCTCGCATTCGCGCCCCGCTTGGGCTCAATCGGCGCTCTTGAATCCCGAGTCCGACTATTCCGACGAACCGTTTTCCGTGGAGGCCGAAGCCGCCGCCCGCCGCCGCGCCTATGAGCCGCCGCAGCCGCCGCCCGCGCCCATCGACCGCTCGCAATGGCAGCGCCCCTGGGTGCAGCTGAAATTCTTCACCTTCCAGCCGCAGATATACCCGAAGATGATCCGCGACGTCTCGCCCGACGCCAAAGCGGGCGACTTCGTGGCCGTCTACGACAAGCTCGGCAAGCGCCTCGGCACCGGTTTCTGGAACAAGAAGGCCAACGTGCCGCTGCGCATCATGCGCTTCAGCGCCGAGCCCGTCGACGAGTCGTACTTCGAGGAGGCGCTGCGCCGCGCCGTGGCCTTCCGTCGCGAGATGTTGAAACTCGACGACGTCACCAACACCTACCGCGTGATCAACGCCGATGGCGACGGACTCAGCGGCCTCACCGTCGACCGCCACGGCGACACCCTCTTTGCCGACGTCTGCTCCTACGGCGTCATGCAGCGCCTGCCGAAGTGGCTGAAGATCCTCCACGAGGCGCTCGGCACCAAGCACCACATCGTGCAGGTCGACGACGAGGTTGCGCACTGGGAGGGTATCCGCCCGGCGATGCTCGACCCGGTCGTCGACGAGGACTCCCCGCGCCGCGTGAAGGTGCGCGAGCATGGGGTGACGTTCGAGGTCGACTTCGAGGAAGGCCACAAGACCGGCTTCTTCTGCGACCAGCGCGACAACCGCCGCCGTTTCGCCGAGTTCACCAAGGGCGCGCGCGTCCTCGATCTCTGCTGCTACACCGGCGGCTTCGCCATCGCATCGATGGTGCACGGCGGCGCGGCCGATGTGACCGGCGTCGATCTCGACGAGACCGCCATCGAGCAGGCCAAACGCAACGCGAACATCAACAACGCCCGCATCAAGTGGGTCCACGCCGACGCCTATTCCTACGCCCGCCAGATGCAGAAGAACGGCGAGCAGTGGGACGCCGTCGTGCTCGACCCGCCGAAGTTCGTGCTCAGCCGCGATCCCGAGGACGACGACGGCCCGTTCGCCGGCCGCCGCCGGTACGAGGACATCAACCACCTCGGCATCGGCCTGGTGAAGCCCGGCGGTCTCTTCGTCACGTGCTCGTGCTCGGGCCTGGTGACGCTCGACCAGTTCGAGGAGTACGTCATCAAAGCCGCGCACCGGCACAACCGCCGTCTCCAGATCTTCGACCGCACGGGGCCCGGCGCCGACCATCCCGTCTACTCGAACTGCCTCGAAAGCCGCTACCTGAAGGTCCTCTGGGCGAAGGTCGTCTGAGCCGATCCGGCTGCGGCTCACCAGTGCTGGACAAGAAAAAGCGGCGGCCGCTCGAAGCGACCGCCGCCGAATGAATCTCGTGCTGCTATCGAGCTGCGGCGAAGTGTCGCTTGCTTGGCCGGGATGATAGCGTTGCCGGCGTGGGGGCGTCGACTTGCGACGCCCGTTGGGGTGCTGCAGGCCAGCGAGCCGAGCACTGCGAAAAGGGCGCCGTCTTCCGGCGCCCAACGCGTACCTTCGCAGTGCAATCCGACAGGGCGAATCCGGCAGCGGAATGCCTAGCTATCGCTCAGCCGAGCAGCGCGTTCACCTTGCGCATGACCTCGAAGGCGTCGGCGACGTAGAGGACGTCGGCCTTGCCCTGGGCCCAGCTGCAGGCGGCGTTGAGATTGATCGCGCGGCGCTCGCCGATGAAGCGCCATCCGACGGTGTGCGGCTCCTCGCCGTGGCAGCAGGTGGCCAGGCCCTTCGGGTGGCGCGGTGTGGCGCCGGTCTGGCCGACCTGGTTCAGGTGCGTCATGAATTTGAGGACGTCCTGGCCTTCGCCGCTGAGGTCGACGAGCGACTTGGTGGAGCCGAGGGAGGCCTGCGTCTTGTGGAGGAAACCGAGGATGAGCTGTTCGGCCTCCACGGCGTGGGGCTGGCCGTCGGGCTGCTTCTTGGTCCAACCGGCGCCGGCGACAAAGAGCAGCTTGGCATCCGGGCGGATGGTCTGCTGGTCGGCGGGCGGGGAGCGGAAGCCGGCCACCTCGGTGCGGATCGTGGGCAGGGCTACGAGCACGCCCTCGACGGTGGCGGTGCCGGCGGCGCCGGCATAGGCGGGCGCGCAACCGGATTCCAACAACACGACCCACGGGCGGGAGGTGCGGGAGAGAGACCCTTCCATGCGCTGGCGGTAGTACCAGCGGCTGATCGAGGGCTTGCCCTCGGTCGCTGCGATGGCGGTGGCGTGGGTGTCGACACGGCCGCCGAGACGCTGGGCGACGCCGGGCAACGCGCGGTTGGCGCGGGAGCCTGCGGGGGCGAGGATGATCGTGGCGGCGGCCGACTTGGCGATGGCCTCGGCCGCGGCGGCGTCGGTCGCGTAGCGGGATTGCGAGAACTCGGCGCCGGAGACGCCGAGGAAGCGCGCCGCGCCGCAGGTGGCGATGGCGTTGGCCGCGGGCTGGACATCGGCGCCGACGAGACCGACGACGATCTTGGATCCGGCGATGGCGGCCGAGAGCTGCTGGGCGGCGGCGAGGGTTTCGAGCGCGGCTTTGGCGAGGGTGCCGTCGGCTTCGGTGAAGGCGAGAAAGAGGATGGTTTCCATGGAGGGGGCGGCGCGAACGCCGCCAGTTGAGGTGGAAAGTGTTAAGTTGAAGAGCGGAGGTGGAGCGCGGGGCGAGGCGAGTTGCTTGACTGGGGGTGTCCGTATGCTCGCTACCCGCTCCTCACTCCTCGCTACTGTTGGTTCAGTCCTGCTTGATCCAGGCGACGATCTCCTGGGCGATGGCGTCGGGGGACATGTCCTTCACGATGCGGGTCTCGCGGCGCTGCTTGGGCAGCGAGACGGCGGCGAAGGCGAGGCCTTCGTTCGTGACCTTCACAGGCTTGGCGCGCTGGAGGGCGGGCATCGCAGTGCGCATGTTGAGCATGCCGACCTGCGGGTTGTTGGCCGGCTCGGGAAGGTTGCCCGTGGCCCAGCCGAGCAGGGCAGGGGCGCCGGCGCAGGTGGAAACCTGGTGACGGCCGCCCTCGACGCGCTCGAGGATCTCGAAGGAGCCGTCGGGCTTCACGGTGAGCTGGTCGACGCCCTGGAACTGGTCGATCAGGCCGAGCCGCTCGCCGATCATCTGCATGGTGGTGCCGGCGCCGCGGGACGCGGATTCCCAGCCGCCGAATACGAGGAGCTTGGTCTTGTCCAGACCGGGGATCGTGGCGATCGCGTCGGCCAACGCGGCGGCGACCTCGGCGGATTCGGTGAAGCCGCCGGCGGGGCCGTCGAGAGCGACGAGCTCGAACGGCACCTTCTGGGCGACGGTCATGAGCACCTGTTGGAGCTTCGCCTTCGGGCCGAGGGCGACGAGCCAGACCTTCGAGCCGGGCATCTGCTTGGCGAGGTTGGCGGCCTCGAAGAGCGCGTGGCCGGCCCACGGGTCGAGCACGGCGGGGAGCATGAGCTCGTTTTTGAGTGCCGGGCCGGTGGGCGAGGCGACAGGTTCGAGAGTTTGCAGCGGATCGGGGACGATGCTGCCGCAGACGACGATGTGATACGAATTGCTCATCGATTGAAGGGTAAGCTGGGGAGGTGGAGATTGAGTAGGATGTGGGTGCGGTTGGGAAGCCGGGAATCGGGGCAAACCCGGAGCCCCCAATCATCGGGAGAAAGCGGCGTGGGCGAGGTCCGGCGGGCAGCGGGGCCGGAGCCGGGTGTGCGCGGCTTGCTGAGTTTCACAGGATGAATTGCCCGAGGGGAGGGACGGCCTGCCGGGCCGTCCGGCCACACGGCGAGTAGAGTGGGCCCGCCCAACCGCAGGGCGTCTGCGCTACACCCGAGTCTCAATGGACCGGAGCGGCCCGCGTGAAACGGAGTCGTCAACGCGTCGCGTGCCGCCCACGCTGTCGACGATGGAACCTCCCGCGCTGGTGCTACTGCTCGATTATCCCGAGGGCGAATGGCTGCCTGCGGCCCTCCGGCGCGAGCTCGGCGATGCGCTGGCGGCGCGCATGGTGCGGTTGTTGGCCGAATACCAGATCGCCAGCGCCCCGCAGAACTGGCCGATGGAGCTGCATGTCGCACCGGCGGACAAGGTGGCCGAGGTGCGGCGTTGGCTCGGCGCGAAGCCGATCACGGTGCACTCGCAGCTCTCCGCGCCCTTCGGCGAACGGTTGGCGCAGGTGGCCGCCGAGGCGACCGCGCGGCACGACGGCATGGTGCTCCTCCTGCGCAGCGACTGTCCGTACTGCAGCGTCGAGCAGGTCGTGGCCGCCGCGAAGGCGCTGCTGGAGAACGACGTCGTGCTCGGCCCGTCGACCGACGGCGATTTCTATCTCCTCGGGCTGCGGCGCTGGCCGGAGGGGCTTCTCCACGAGGTGAACTGGGGAACCAACCAGGTGCTTTTCGCGATCACCAAGCGCTGCACGGATCTGGGGCTGAGCTACAGTCTGCTCGATCCGCTTGAACGCGTGACCAGCGAGGCGGCGTGGGACCGCGCGATCGCGCGCATCACCGGCCAGGGCGCTGCGCCGGAGACGGGGAGCTGAACAACTGTGACTTCGCGGTGTCGCCACCGCAGACCTCACGCCGAGGACAGGTGCCACCGCCGGCACACCGGGCACAGGTACGCTTTCCGCCGTCGCTCGACGCCGGCGATCAGCGCCGCGTTGAGCGCCTCGCCCTGCGACGCATACCGCCGCTTGCGCACGCACATCCGCTGTCGTTCCTCGTGGTTGGGCTTCTTCATGGTTCATCCTGCCTCAGCTTCTCGAGAGCGGACGACCGGACGCTTGTCCCCAGAATTTGGGCGAATGTAATACAATATGTTACATTCGCCGGGGAGAGACTGCGCGAAATGTCCGAAGAACGCGTTGCGCTGGGCGGATCCCTGCGAAGGCTGCCGAGCGGAGGGACGCTTACATCACGCCGCAGAGATGCAGCACTTTCACGCTCGTGTAGCCGAGCAGGCCGGTGACGGGGAGGGTGAGCACCCAGGCCCAGACGATGCGGCCGACCACGCCCCATTTCACGGCGCTGAAGCGTTTCACCGTGCCCACGCCCATGATCGAAGTGGAGATGACATGGGTGGTCGAAAGCGGGATGCCGAAGTGCGAGCCGGTGAGGATGACGGCGGCGGCGCTGGTCTCGGCGGCGAAACCGTGCACGGGCTGGAGCTTCACCATCTTGTGGCCCATCGTACGGATGATACGCCAGCCGCCACCGGCGGTGCCGGCCGCCATCGTGAGCGCGCAGGCGGCGACGACCCACCAGGGAATGTCGCTGTTGGAGTGGTGGAGGAACGAGAGCCACGAGGGCAGGTGGTCGAAGACGCCAGCGCCGGTGGCGGTGACGAGGGCAAGCGTCATGATGCCCATGGTTTTCTGGGCGTCGTTGGATCCGTGGCTCAGGCCCATCACGGCCGCGCTGAGCAACTGGAGCTTGCCGAAGATCTTGTTGACGATGTGAGGCGTGGCCTTGCGCAGGACGATGTAGAGCAGGGCCATCACGATCGCGGCGACGATGAAGCCGATGATCGGCGAGGTGAACATCGGGAGGACAACCTTGGGCCAGAGACCGGCGTGGGAGCCGTCGGGCTTGACGACGACCCAGTGCATCACGGACCAGTCGCCGTTTTTGGTGGCGAGGGCGGCGCCGCACAGGCCGCCGATGAGCGCGTGGCTGGAGCTGGAGGGCAGGCCGAGCCACCACGTGATGAGGTTCCAAATGATCGCGGCGAGCAGGGCGGCGAGCACGGTGGTCTGCGTGACGGCGGTGGTGTCGACCAAGCCGCTGGCAATGGTCTTGGCGACGCTGACGCCGAGGAAGGCGCCGACGAGGTTGAAGCAGGCGGCGAGCGCGATCGCCTGGCGCGGGGTGAGTACGCGCGTCGAGACGACGGTGGCGATGGCGTTGGCGGCGTCGTGGAAGCCGTTGATGTACTCGAAGGCGAGGGCCGCGAGCAGCACGAGGAGGACGACCGTCATGGGGCGGGGCTCCTTAGGAGTACTTCAGGACGATCTGTAGGACGACGTTGCCGGCGTCGCGGCAACGGTCGATGACCTTCTCGAGCATCTCGTAGAACTCGCGGACGATGACGAAGGTCTTGGCGTCGCAGGGGCCGTTGTAGAGGTCCTTCAAAAACTCGAGCATGAGCTTGTCGGCGGCGCCTTCGGCGTGCTGGAGGCGGGCGTTGGCGTCCTGGATCTTGTCGAGCTGCGTGCCGTGGCGGAGCTGCTTGACCATGAAGATGACGGCGTCGGCGGCCTCCTCGATGAGGGCGACCTGCTGACGGAGTTTCTCGCAGGGCAGGGGGCCTTCGTAGATGGAGATGCGCTCGGCGACCTTGCCCACGCCCTTGGGGATGCGGTAGAGCGCCATCGAGAGCGCTTCGATGTCCTCGCGTTCGAGCGGGGTGACGAAGGTTTTGCAGAGCTGCTCGGTGATCTCGGAGGTGATGCGCTTGTCCTTGCGGCGGGTGAGAACGAACTCGGAAAGCCCCTGGCGCTTGGTGGGGTCCTCGATGTTGAGGAGGAAACGGCCGAGCTGGGCGGTGCTTGCCTTGGCCTCTTCGGCGCTGGCTTCCAGGAGGTCGAAGAACTTTTCGTCTTTGCCGAGGAGTTTGCGGAGGGACATGGCCCCGAATCTAAGACGCGAGGGGGGCAAAATGGAAAGCGCGTTCTTCGGAATGTGCGGTGCGAACGGCGGTGGCGCCATCGCGTGCGACGTGTCGCAGCGGGGGCGCTGCACAGTGTGTTCAGGCGGCGCCGAGCGCGGCGGGGACGGGGAGGAGGCCTGCGGTGTCGTCGGGCTCGGCGATCTCCTCGGGCTCCATCGGGTAGAGCTGGCTGAAGTGGTTGAACTCGATGAGCTCGAAGCGGCCGTCGAGGTGCTCGACCAGGGCGGTGAGCGACTCGATCCAGTCACCGCTGTTGAGGTAGTGGATGTCGCCGAGCATCTTGTCGGCGGGGGAGTGGATGTGGCCACAGAGCACGCCGGTGCAACCGTGGCGGCGGGCGAGGGCGACAATCTGCTCCTCGAAGTTGGAGATGAAGTTTACCGCGCCCTTCACGCGGGCCTTGATGGCCTGGCTGAGCGAGTAGTAGGGCTGGCCGCGCCAGGTGCGCCAGAGGTTGTAGGCGCGGTTGATGCGAAGCAGGAGCTGGTAGCCGAGGTCGCCCAGGTGCGAGAGCCAGACCATGTTCATGGTGACGGCGTCGAGCACGTCGCCGTGGAGGACGAGGTAGCGGCGGTCGACGCCCTGGTGGATGTGCTGCTCCACGATCTGGAGCCCCTCGAACTCGAGCGGGAGAAAGCGGGCGAGGATGTCGTCGTGGTTGCCGCGAACGTAGACGACCTCGGTGCCGCGCTTCTCGAGCATCTTGAGGACGATGCGGATGAAACGGGTGTGGGCGTTGGTCCAGCTGCCGGAGCGGCGCAGTTGCCAGCCGTCGATGATGTCGCCGTTGAGGATGAGTTTCTCGCAGCGGACGTGCTTGAGGAAGTGGTTGACCTCGGCGATGCGGCAGGCGGCGGTGCCGAGGTGGACGTCGGAGAGGATGACCGTTTTGACGCGGAGCTTTTGCATGCGCCGCGATCCTAGCAGGCGGAGCGCGGGGCGGATAGGGGGGCGGGCGGTTTGTTGCGCGAACGTAACGCGGGCGGAGCGCCGGGCCGGACGGCGGAACGGTAGTCTGCGGTCGACGGGCGCGAGGCGCGAGCGTGTGCTGGCGCGCGTGGGGCGATAGGCACGGCTTTCTGCTGGAGCAGCGTAAGTAGCTGATGGGTCTGTGCGGAAGAAAAAGCTGGCGCCGCAGCGCGGTTCGTGCAGCGTGCAGCTGTGAGCTCAGCGGCGCCGTCAACCTATCTCAATCT
>Ga0209098_1001789_pt1 | contig 19896 bp, 17 predicted proteins | sample AD_JPNHW1_MetaG_FD_184429 | JGI IMG/M metagenome (GOLD analysis project Ga0209098, IMG submission 184429) | Active sludge microbial communities of municipal wastewater-treating anaerobic digesters from Japan - AD_JPNHW1_MetaG (SPAdes) (version 2) | ecosystem: Engineered > Bioreactor > Anaerobic... | reverse complement strand
GCCGGGGTGCGCTCGCGTTTGAGGATGCGCTGGGTCTCGGAAAGCAGGATGGTGATCGGGGTGCGGAGCTCGTGCGAGGCGTCGGCGGTGAAACGCTTCTGCTGCTCGAGGGTCTCATGGAGACGGTTGAAGGTGTCGTTGAGGACCCGGCCGAGCTGGTCGAGCTCGCTGTCGGTGCCTTGGACATTGATACGTTCGGAAAGGTTTCCTGCGGCGATCCGGGTGGCGGTGCGGCTGATTGTGGCGATGGGCTTGATGGCGCGGCCGGCCAGCCACCAGCCGCCCAGCAGCCCGAGCGACCAGACGGCTAGGCCGAGGGCGCCGAGCGACCAGGCGAAGCGGTGGAGGCTCTCACGCTCGGCGGTGATGTCGCGTCCGCTCACGACGACCAGTCCGCCTGGGCCTCCATGCATGGTCTCGCGGCGGGTGCCCACGAGGCGGTAGAGCTCGCCTGTGTCCTGCTCGGGTTGGGGCAATGTCGAGTCGGCCGGAAGGTTCTCGGAGTGGAGGAGGCGCCTGCCGTCGCGGTCGTAGATGGCGAAGTAGAGGTAGCCGGGTTCGTTGCCGCCGAAGCGTGCGGCGATAGTAGGCGGGACGGCGAGCGTGCCTGCGCGGAGGCGTTCGACGATCAGTTCCGGAGGTACCGAGCCTTTGTCGACGCCATCGGGGCGGCAGGCGACCATGAGGCCGTGGAACATCGTCCATTCGTTCTGCCCGATCGACTTGTCGATGTGGCGCAGTTGGCTGGCCCAGGCGAGGCGGTAGGCGGTCAGGCAGAAGGCGAGGACGGCGAGCAGGAGGATCGCGCCGTGCCAGAGTTGGAGACGCCAGCGCAGGGAGTGGAAGACGACGCTCATTCGATGCTGTAGCCATGGCCGCGGCGGGTGGCGATCAGATCGCGGCCGAGCTTCTTGCGGAGGTTGGAGACGTGGACGTCGAGGAGGTTGGAGAGTGAGTCGTCGGCCTCGTCGAAGAGGTGCTCGTAGAGCGTGGCGCGAGTGACGACCTCGCCGCGGTGGAGCGCCAGGTACTCGAGGAGCGCGTACTCGCGCGCAGTGAGGACGACCTCCTCGCCGGCGACGGTCGCGCGGCGGGCGGCGGTGTCGATGGCGAGTTCACCGATGGCGATGCGGGTGGAGGTCTGGCCGGCGGCGCGGCGGATGAGCGCGCGGAGGCGGGCGAGGAGTTCGTCGATGTCGAATGGCTTGGTGAGGTAGTCGTCGGCGCCGGAGTCGAGGCCTTTGATGCGGTCGGGAACGGCGTCGAGGGCGGTGAGCATGAGGACGGGCGTGCGGCTGGCGGGGCGGAGGGACGCGAGGACGCCCCAGCCGTCGAGCTTCGGGAGCATGACGTCGAGGAGGATGGCGTCGTAGGTGTTCTGTTGCGCCTTGAGAAGGCCGTCTGCGCCGTCGGCCGCGGTGTCGACGGCGTAGTTCTCCTCACGCAGGGAGGCCGCGAGCGTGCGAAGGAGCGCGGGGTCGTCTTCGATCACGAGGAGGCGCATGGGACGGCAGGCGAGAGGGGGAAGGCTAGAGGGCAGAGGACGGAGGACAGAAGCCGGAAGGGCTGAGCGGGCGGGTCACTCGTGGCGGAGGGCTTCGATCGGGTCAAGGCGGGCGGCGCGGCGGGCGGGGGTGAAGCCGAACGCGATGCCGACGGCGGCCGAGAAGATGAAGGCGATGATGTTGATCTGCGTGTTGAAGGCGAAGGGCACGTGGATGAGCTGGGAGAGGCCGAAGCACAGGCCGAGGGCGAGGGCGATGCCGGCGACGCCGCCGGCGCAGGAGAGGGTGACGGCCTCGACGAGGAACTGGAGCAGCACCTCGTGGGTGGTCGCGCCGATGGACAGGCGGATGCCGATCTCGCGGGTGCGCTCGGTGACGGAGACGAGCATGATGTTCATGATACCGATGCCGCCGACGAGGAGGCTCACGCCGGCAACGGCGGCGAGGAGGGTGGTCATCATCTTCGTCGAGGAGCTGAGGGTCTCGGCGATCTGGCGGGTGTCCATGAGGCTGAAGTTGTTGTCCTCGTTGGGGCCGAGGCTGCGGCGCTCGCGCAGGAGCTTGGTGATGCCGGCGATGACCTCGTCGCTGGAGGCGCCTTCGGCCGCGGAGACGCAGATCATGTTGATGTCGTTGTTGGAGGTGTGGCCGGCGAGGCGTCGCTGGATGGTGGCGAGGGGGACGATGATGGTGTCGTCCTGGTCGCCCATGCCCATCTGGCCTTTGGCGGCGAGGAGGCCGACGACTTCGCAGGAGGCCTTGCCGAGGCGGATCTTCGCGCCGATGGGGTTCTCGTCGCCGAAGAGCTCCTTGCGGACGGTGTTACCGATCACGCAGACGGCGGCGCCGCTGCGGGCTTCGGCCTCGGTGAAGAAACGGCCGTCGGCGGTGCGCCACTTGTTGATGTCGAAGTAGGCGGAGGTGGAGCCGGTGATGTTGGTGCGGCGGGCCTTGTCCTGGTAGATGGTGCTGAGGGAAGCGGAGCGGACGGGGGCGGCCGCGGCGACGCCGCCGATCTGTTCGGCGATGAGGGTGGCGTCCTCGGCGGTGAAGTTGGGCGCGTTGCCGGAGCGCGGGCCGAAGCGGACTCCGGCGAAGACCATGACGAGGTTGCTGCCCAGGCCGGAGATCTGGTTCTTGACGGCCTGGGTGGTCCCCTGGCCGAGGGTGACCATGGTGATGACGGCGGATACGCCGATGATGACGCCGAGCACGGTGAGGAAGGCTCGGGTGAGGTTGCGGCGGATCTCGCGCAGCGCGATGAGGAAGGCGTTCAAGAACATGGCGGAGTGGCGGTTCAGGCGGCGGCGCGGCTGTGGTCGGACTCGATGAGGCCGTCCCTCACGCGGACGACACGATGGGCGTAGGCGGCGATGTCGTCCTCGTGGGTGACCATGAGCACGGTGATGCCGCGCTCGGCGTTGAGCTTGGTGAGGAGCTCCATGATCTCGTGGGAGGTGGTGGAGTCGAGGTTACCGGTCGGCTCGTCGGCGAAGAGGGTGCTGGGCTCGGTGACGATGGCGCGGGCGATGGCGACGCGCTGCTGCTGGCCGCCGGAGAGCTCGGCGGGGGTGTTGCGGAGCTTGGTCGGCAGGCCTACGGAGGTGAGGGCGGCGGTGGCCTTCTCGCGGCGTTCGCGGTGGGTGCAGCCGCGGTAGAGCAGCGGCAGCTCGACGTTCTCGAGGGCGCTGGTGCGGGCGAGTAGGTTGAAGCCCTGGAAGATGAAGCCGAGGGCGTGGCGGCGCAGGAGGGAGCGCTGGTCGGGGTTGAGCGGGCCGACGTCGATGCCCTGATACAGATAGGTGCCGGAGGTGGAGGTGTCGAGGCAGCCGAGGATGTTCATCAGCGTCGACTTGCCGGAACCGGAGTGGCCCATGACGGCGACAAACTCGCCTTTGCGGACAGTGAGGCTGATGCCACGCAGCGCCTGGAACGCGGCGTCGCCCCTGCCGTAGGTCTTGGTGAGGTCGCGAAGCGCGATGAGCGGAGTGTCGGAGCTCATGGCGCCGGAGTGGTGGAGCTGGTGATGACGGCGAGGCCTTCGGTGACGCCGTCGCCGGAGATCGCGGTGCGGCGGCCGTCGCTCAGGCCGGTCTTGACGTCGATCGGGCGTGGCTGGCCTTTGTCGAGGACCCAGATGCGGCCGGTGCCGACGGGGAGGGCCTCGGCGGGCGGGCGGTTGTTGCCGCCGAAACGAGGAGGCCCGGGCATGAGGCTTTGGACGAAGGACTTCGACGGGGCCTCGGTGCTGGGTGCGGCGGGCGCATAGCGCAGGGCGGCGGCGGCGACGGTGAGCACGCCCTTGCTTTCGGCGACATGGATGTCGGCGGTGGCTGTCATGCCGGGGCGGAGGCTGAGGTCGGAGTTGGAGACTTCGAGCTCGGTCTCGTAGGTGACGACGTTGTTGGTGGTGGCGGAGCCGAAGGAGACCTTGTTGACCTTGGCGGTGTAGGAACGACCGGCCCAGGCATCGACGGTGAACGAGGCGGGCTGGCCGGCGGCGACGCGACCGATGTCGGCCTCGGCGATGGCGACCTCGAGCTTCATCTGCTCGAGGGACTCGGCGATGACGAAGAGCTCGGGGGCGGTGAAGCTGGCGGCGACGGTCTGGCCGGGCTCGATACTGCGGGTGAGGACGATACCGTCGATGGGCGAGCGGATGATGGCCTTCGAGAGGTCGCTCTCGTTCATGGCTACGACGGCCTCGGCCTGGTTGACGGAGGCCTTGGCGCTGGCGAGGGTCGCGCGGGCGCGGGCGGCGGTGGCGATGGCGGAGTCCATGTCGGACTGGGAGGGCATCTTGCCGGCGCTGAGGCGCTGGAGCTCCTGCTTGCGGGCGAGCGCGGCCTCGGTCTCGGCGAGGGTGGCCTCGGCCTGGTTGACGGAGGCCTTGGCGGCCTCGACGGCGGCGCGGTTGTTGCGGATCTGCTGCTCGAGCTTGCGGGTGTCGAGCCTGGCGAGGGGCTGGCCCTTGGTGACGCGGTCGTTGGTGTCGACGAAGACCTCGAGCGTCGTGCCCGAGAGCTCGCTACCGACGGTGACCTCGTTGGTGGGCTTGAGGTTGCCGGTGGCGGTGATGGTGAGGGCGATGTCGCCGCGGGCGACGGTGGCGGTGTTGTAGGTGGGGGCGAGGGCGGCGCTCTTGGCGCGGCGGGCGCAGCCGTAGCCGATGGCGAGGAGCGCCACGCCGGCAGCGAGGGCGAGGTAGAGCTTGCGGCGCGGGTGCAGACCGGTGGCGCCGGAGCGCAGGATGGCGGCGAGTTCGGAGGGGTGGGGAGCGGAAGCGGTTTTCATGTCTCGAAAGGGATCGGGTTCAGGGGGTGGTGGACCAGCCGCCGCCGAGCGACTTGTAGAGCTGGATATGGGCGGTGAGGCGGGCCGCGGCGGCGGCGACCTGCTGCTGGTCGAGGGAGAGCGAGGTGCGCTGGGCGTCGAGCGCGGTGAGCATGTCCGCCTCGCCGGCCTGGTATTTCTGCGCGGCGAGTGAGGCGGCCTCGCGGGCGGCGGCGGCGGCGAGGGTGAGCGAGTCGAGGCGCTCAGAGGTGCGGACGACCGCGGACTGGGCGTTCTCGACCTCGGCGAGCGCGGCGAGCACGGCGGCCTCGTAGGCGATGAGCGCCTGGCGCTCGGACTCGGTCTTCACGGCGATGGCGGCGGAGATGCGGCCGCCGGCGAAGATCGGAGCGGTGAGGCTGCCGACGAGGCGGGCGAGGTTGCGCTCGGGCGAGAAGATGTCGCCGGCCTTCAATGACTCGACGCCGAGCGATCCGGTGAGTGTGAGGGAGGGGAGACGGTCGCGCTGGGCGGATTTCCGGCGGGCGAGTGCCGCCTCGAAACCGCGTTCTGCGGCGCGGATGTCCGGGCGCTGGCGGAGGGTTTCCGCGGGGATGCCGACGGCGAGAGTGGCAGGGACGGCGGGCAGGGGGCGGGCGGTGGCGAGGATGGTGTCGAGCTCGCCCGGGGCGCGGCCGCAGAGGGTCGCGAGCTTGTTGCGTGTCTCGGTGAGCGTCTGGCGGAGTGAGGGTAGTGAGGCCCGGGCTTGCTCGAGGGCGGCGACGGCCTGTTGTGCGTCGAGACCGGAGACGAGACCGGCCTGCTCGCGCCACCGGGCGACCTGCGTTGTCTCGTTCTGGGCGGCGACGCTGGCCTCTAGCGCGGCGAGCTGCGCCTCGGTGGAGCGGAGCGTCACATAGGCGGTGGCGACTTCGGCGGCGAGGGAAACCTGGGCGGCGTGGAGGCTCTCCGTTGTCTGGGCGAGGTCGGCCTGGGCTGCGGTGAGGGCGAGGCTCTGCTTGCCGAAGAGATCGATCTCCCAGCTGGCGTCGAGCGAGGCGCCGTAGGACTCGGTGGTCGTGGTGACGTCCGTCTTGCGCACGGTGGTGCGCGTGCCGGAGCCGGAGGCGCCGGCGTTGATGGAGGGGAGGAGGCCGGCGCGCTCGATGTTCCTGGCGGCGCGGGCGGCGGCGATCCGCGAGAGCGCAGTGCGGATGGTGGGGCTTTGGCGCAGTGAGGTGTCGACGAGCTGCTCGAGCGCGGGATCGTCGAAGCGTTTCCACCACTGGACGAGCGCGGCGGTGTCGAGGGCACCGGCGGGAGTCTCGGCCTGCCATTGCGCGGGGATGGCGACCTGCGCGGACGATGCGGCGGTGGACGGGCCGGCCCACGCGGCGCAGGGCAGGAAGGCGAGTGCCAACCAGTGCGGCCAGGGTTTCGAGGAGAGCGGAGCGGAAATGGGCATGGCGGGGAGGCTCGTTGGTGAAGTGTGCGCGCAGCTTACGCTCCCGAACCTTGAGGGAAGATGAAGCGGCGGGAGAATCCCCCGACCGGGTGATTGCACCGGGGCGGACCGGGATGTTGCCCCCGGTGTGTGGGAGCGGCGGCGGGACGAGGGGATAGCGGAAGAGCTGCCCTCGCGGGCAGCTCCACAGGAGACACGGTCGCCAACGGCCGTGGTTCAGCGCGCGAGAATCAAGCGGACGGGCGGCTCGCCGGCTCGGGAGTGCCGGGGGTGGCGGTTGTGTCGCTGGCGGTGCGGAAGAAGGCGATGGCGGACTGGAGCTGCGAGGCCTGGGTTGAGAGCTCGCCGGCGGCGGCGGCCATCTGCTCGGCGGCAGCGGCGTTCTGCTGGATGACCTTGTCGAGGGATTGGACGGCTGTCTTGAGCTGGCCCGAGCCGGTGTTCTGTTCGGCGCTGGCGGCGGCGATGTCCTGGACGAGCTTCGCCGTTTCGCGGATACGCGGGACGAGGCGTTCGATGAGCGAGCCGGCCTGCTCGGCCACGGCGACGCTGGTGCCGGAGAGCTGGCCGATCTCCGAGGCGGCCTGGCGGCTGCGCTCGGCGAGCTTGCGGACCTCGCCGGCGACGACGGCGAAACCCTTGCCGTGCTCACCGGCGCGGGCGGCCTCGATGGCGGCGTTGAGGGCGAGCAGGTCGGTCTGGCGTGCGATCTCCTCGACGACGGCGATGCGGCCGGCGATGTCCTTCATCGCCTGCACGGTGCGGGCGACGGACTGGCCGGCAGTGACGGCCTCGGTGGAGGCCTGGGCGGCGATGGTGTCGGTGCGGCCGGCGTTGGCGGTATTGGCGGCGATGCTGGCGGCGGACTGCTCGATGGTGGCGGAGACCTCCTCGACGGAGGCGGCTTGGGTGGCAGAGCCGGAGGAGATGGTCTGCGCGGTGCCGTTGAGCTCGCGGCTGCCGGTGGCGACGCGCTCGGCGGCGGTGCCGACATGGGCGACGATCTTGCGGAGATTCGTCACCATGGTCTGGAGCGCGAGGCCGAGGGTGTCGCGCTCGGAGGAGAGGCGGACCTCGCGGCCGAGGTCGCCGTCGCCGATGCGGCGGGCGAGCGCGGCCTTGTTGTCGAGCGCCTCGGCCATGGTGTTGGCTGTGGCGGCGAGGGCGCCGATCTCGTCGCGCGAGGCGACGGCGATGCGGGTGGAGGTGTCGCCGGAGGCGATGCGCTCGAGGCCGGAGGCGAGTGTGGCGAGGGGGCGGACGACGAGGCGACGGACGACGACGTAGGCGAGTGTCACGAAAACGGCGACGATGACGAGGGCGGCGACGGCGGTGGAGGCGAGGCTTTCGCGGCGCAGGCGGGCGAGGGAGTCGGCGGTGCGGGTCTCGGCGGTGGCGAGCGCGGCGCTGGAGAAACGGAAGGCGGTGGCGCCGCAGACGGTGTTCTCCTGCCAGGTGGTGTGGCAGCGCAGGCAGTCGGCCCTGGCGATCTGCGGCTGGTAGATCTCGAAGGCGTCGGCGCTGCGGCGGGCGATGCGTTCCGGTGCGGCCTGGATCTGGGCGAGGAGGGCGGGATCGAGGTGGTTGCCGACGAGGGCGGGTTCGGAGGAGTAGAGGGCGCGGCCGGCGCGGTCGTAGAGGGAGAACTCGAGCAGGCCCTTGATCTGGCGCTGCTCGGCGAGGAGTTTTTGGAACTTCACCATCTCGCCGCGCTCGAGCGAGCCGGTGACGGCGTAGCCGACGGAGCGTCCGATGTTCTCGGCGCTGCGCCATTCGCTTTGCTCGAGCTGGGCGAGGTCCTCGCGCGCTTGGGTGCGGAGCGCGGCCGAGCTGCGCATCTGCTGGTAGCTCTGGGCGAGCAGGACAATCGCGAGCAGGCCGCCGAGGAGGGAGAGGGTCAGCTTGGCGTGGAGCTTCATGTGCGGTCTCCTTCGGCGGGGCGTGTGTGGTCGTTCTTGAGGTAGAAGGGGAAGTCGCGCTTGGCTGCGAAGCCCTCCCAGGCGCAGCCGATGCAGGGGGCGCCGGCGCGGATGCAGGTGTTGGTGCCGCCGTTCCACTGGCGGAGGTTGCAATCGGCCCGGGTGAGAGGGCCGGCGCAGCCGAGGTGGAAGAGGCAGCCGTCGTCGCCGAAGTTCTTGGCGAAGTTCTCGCGCTCGTAGTCGGCGAAACGTGGGCACTGGTCGTGGACGAGCTTGCCGAAGAACGCGGCGGGGCGGCCGGCCTTGTCGAGCTGCGGCAGGCCGAACTGCAGGACGTGGACGAGTGTGCCGACGATCCAGTCGGGGTGGGCGGGACAGCCCGGGATAGAAATGCAGGGAGTGGCGACGCCGGAGCGTGTCAGAAACGCGGGCACGCTGGTGGCGCCGGTGGGGTTGCCCTCGGCGGCGGGGATGCCGCCGGAGGTGGCACAGGTTCCGACGGCGACGACGGCCTTGGCGGCGCGCGCGGCCCGGAGCAGTTGCGAGCCGAAGTTCTCCTCGCCGAAGAAACAGGCGCGGGGCATCGAGGCCGGCACGCTGCCCTCGACGACGAGGATGAAGCCGCCGGCGGCGATGGCGCGGTCGACCGTCTCCACGGCCTGGTGTCCGGTGGCGCCGGAGAGCGTCTGGTGGAAGGCGAGGGCGATCTGGCGGGTGAGCAGCTGGTCGGCGCCGAGGGGCTCGGAGTCGAGCAGAGAGACCGAGCAGCCTGAGCAGCACTGGCCCTGGAGCCAGAGCGCGGGGGCGCGGCCGCGGACGATGCGCTCGAGGGCGTCGGCCATGGCGGGGACGGCCGACGAGCCCAGGCCCATCATCGCGGCGAGGCGGAGGCTGAGGGTGATGAACGAACGGCGGGTTATCGGCTCCATGGCGGCCTTTCTTTGAAATTGCGGAATGCGGATCGCCGGACGGCGTGGCGCGGTGCGGGCGATGATTGGTCGGGTTCTGCGCGCTCAGTGCACGGCGCAGGCGATGCAGGGGTCGAAGGAGCGGATCACACGGGCGGCCTCGATGGGCTGCGCGGGATCGGCGACCGGGGTGCCGACGAGGGAGTGTTCGAGCGGGCCGGGGCGGCCGTTGTCGTCGCGGGGCGAGCAGTTCCACGTCGTGGGAACGACGCACTGGTAGTTGGCGATCCGGTGCTCGCGGATCTCGATCCAGTGGCCGAGCGCGCCGCGGGCGGCCTCGGTGAGGCCGACGCCGGAGGCGGTGGCGGGGATCTTGAAGTCGACGCAGGAGGGACGGTCGGGCCGGAGTTCCTCGAGCCAGGCGGCGCAGCGTTCGACGAGGAGCTTGGATTCGACGGCGCGCGCGGCGTGGCGGCCGAGCACGGAGTCGAGATCGGCCGGGGTGCGGCCGGTGGTCTTGAGAAGCGAGTCGATGGCGGACTTCACGGCCGGGGTGCGGCCGTCACGGTAGGCGACGAGGAGGCGCGCGAGGGTGCCGACCTCCATGGGGCTGCCGGCGTAGCGCGGGGCCTTGAGCCACGAATACGCATCGGGTTTGTCGGGGGCGGGCTCGGTCTCGCCGGCGGTGGGGCGGAGCCCGGAGGGCGAGGAATACCAGGAATAGCGGACGTCCTCGGTGATGGCGGCGATGTCGACGCGTTCGAGGCGGCCGTCGCGCAGGGCGCCGGCGGGCAGGAGGGGCGATCCGCCGTCGGACTGGGGGAAGGCGTCGTAGGCGAGGAAGTTGCCGCAGCTGCGGCCGAGGGAGAAGTAGGCGGGGAAGGCGGTGGCGACGGCGACGACATCGGGCACGTAGACCTGCTCGACGAAGGTGGCGAGGCGGGCGAGCAGGGCGCGGGCGGCGGCGATCTGGATGGCTGTGATCTTCTCGGTGATACCGCCGGGGATGAGTGCGGCGGCGTGGGGAAGTTTGCCGAGAAAGAGTGCGCCGAGCTTGTGGGCGTCGCGCCGGACTTCGAGGGCCTCGAGGTAGTGGCGGAGGATGCCGAGGTTGAGCTCGGGGTCGCGGATGAGCTGTGCGGGGAACTGCGGGAGGAAGGGGCCGCCGGCGTTGACGGTGTTGGTGGCGAGCTCGGACTTCGCCCAGTCGCGCAGGGCGATGAGCGCGGAGTCGTTGCCGGTGTAGGTGGTGACTTGGGCGACGTCGACGAAGTCGAGCCCGGAGAGCAGGTAGAAATGGGTGATGTGCGACGCGATGAAGTTGGCGGCCTGGGCGAGGTTGCGGGCGATGCGGCCGTTGGGCGGCGGGGCGATGCCGTAGGCGGCGTCCTGCGCGAGGACGGAGGCGATGCCGTGCTCGACGGGGCAGACACCGCAGATGCGCTGGGTGACCTGCTGGGCGTCGAGCGGGTCGCGGCCGCGCAGGATCCGCTCGAACCCGCGGAACATCTCTCCGACGACGCGCGCACTGGCGACCCGGCCGCCGTCGGTCTCAATGGTGACGCCGAGATGGCCTTCGATGCGGGTGACAGGACTGACAGTGATCGTCTCTTTCATGGCGAATGGACGGACTGTGGGGGAAAGAACGCGGCCGGCGTGACCGACGCCGAGCGGCGGCGATGGTCCCATCCTGCCGAGTCGGCCTCACCGAGCGGCGAGTCGACTCACGGGGCCCCGCGGCTCCGCGAGCGGGTGTATCGGTTGTGCTGAGGTTGGGTTGAGGGGAAAGGCCGCCAGCGGGGATCGTGTGGCGGACGGTGCGGCGGGGGGGCGGCAGGTGGCGTATGGTGACGTCATGGCTCGACCTCCGTGATGCCGAGGCGGACGGCGAGGGCTTGGCCTGCGGCGATATTGCCGTCGTTGGGCGGAAGCTCGTGGTGGCGCAGGACCGTGAAGCCGGCGGTGAGAAGCCGGCGGTGAGTGCCCTCGAGAAGGAAGCGGTTCTGGAAACACCCACCGGAGAGGGCGACGGTTCCGATGCCGATGGCTCGTGCCACCTCGGCGATGGTTGCACAGAGGCCGCGGTGGACACGGCCGGCGAGCGTGGCGGCGTCGAGCGTGGCGCGGCCGGCGAGGAGTTCGCCGAGGGCTGGTCGCCAGTCGATTTCGAGGCGCTCGCGGCCGTCGGCGTGGCGGACGGAGACGACGGGGAACGGGAGCGTGGTACCGTCGGCGACGGCGCGCTCGGCGGCGAACTCGAGCTGCATGGGCGCCTGGCCTTCGAAGGTGTTGCGGCGGGCGAGCGCGAGGAGGGCGGCGACGCCGTCGAACAGACGGCCTGCGGCGGACGTCTGCGGGGCATGGAGCTTCTGGTCGAGCATCGCGAGGAACGTCCCTGTCTCGCCGGGGGAGAAACCGAGCCGCGCGGCCTCGCGTTGCACGGTTTCGGTATCGGACAAGTGGAGCTCGCGGAGCAGGCCGAGCGCGCTGCGGCGCGGGTCGCGGATGGCGGCCTCGGCGCCGGGAAGCCGGAAGGGCCGGAGGCTGGCCACGCGGCGGGCCGTGCGGGCGCGGCGGTCGATGTGGATGAATTCGCCACCCCAGATGGTGCCGTCGCCGCCCAGGCCGGTGCCGTCCCAGACGACGGCGAGGACGTTGTCGGGTGTGGCGTCGCCGCCTTCGAGCAGGCAGGCGAGGGCGTGGGCGAGGTGGTGCTGGACCGTGACGACGGGGAGGCCGGAGGCTCGGGCGTAGCGGGTGGAGTCGTAGTCGGGATGGGCGTCGCAGGCGATGGCGCGTGGGTGTGTCCGCAGGAGCGAGACGAGGCACTCGATGTGCCGCTCGAACGCCTGTTGCGAGGCGAGGGTTGCGAGATCGCCGATGTGCGGGCTGAGGACGAGGGAGGGCCCGTGTGCGAGGGCTACGGTGTTCTTCATGTGCCCGCCGACGCAGAGCAGGGGCTCGCCGTCGCGTGCGGCGGCGGGCAGCGGCAGCGTGGTGGGTGCGAGGCCGCGGGCGCGGCGTAGCACGACGGGATTTCCGTCGGACCCGGGACGGAGGACGGAGTCGTCGACGGGGCGGGCGATGGGCCGGTCGTGGACGAGGAAGAGGTCGGCGATCTCGTGCAGGCGGGAGATCGCCTCGGCGTTGTCGATGCAGAGCGGCTCCTCCGAGAAGTTGGCGCTGGTGGCGACGAGGGGACGGGCGACGCGGGCGAGCAGCAGGAGGTGGATCGGCGAATACGGGAGCAGGGCGCCGATCCACGGGTTGCCGGGGGCGACGGAGGGGGCGAGCAGCGAGTCGGTGAAACGGCGCAGGAGGACGATGGGCGCGGCGGGGCTGCCGAGCAGGGCGGCGGCGCGGTCGTCGAGCACGGCGTGGCGGCGGATCTCGGCGAGGGAGGGGAACATCACCGCGAACGGCTTCTCCTCGCGGTGCTTGCGGCGGCGCAGCTCGAGCACGGCGGAGTCGTTGGCGGCGTCGACCATGAGGTGGAACCCGCCGATGCCCTTCACGGCGACCACCTGGCCGCAGCGCAGGGCGGCGGAGGCGGCGTCGAGCGCGGCGGCGTGGGTGGCGAGGCAGTGCCCGGCGGGGTTGAGAAGCTCGAGATGCGGGCCGCAGACGGGGCAGGCGTTGGGCTGGGCGTGGTAGCGGCGGTCGGCGGGATCGGCGTATTCGCGATCGCAGGCCGGGCACATGACGAAGGACTGCATCGTGGTGTGCGGCCGGTCGTAGGGGAGCTCGCGGAGGATGGAGTAGCGCGGGCCGCAGTTGGTGCAGTTGACGAACGGATAGGCGTGGCGGCGGTCGCCCGGATCGAGGAGCTCGCGGCGGCAGTCCTCGCAGAGCGCGAGGTCGGGCGTGAGCGCGGTCGAGGCGGAGCCCTCGGCATTGGGGCTGGGGATGATGGCGAAGGGATCGGCGAGCGGAGGGAGGCCGACGCCGGGTGGCTGTGTCGAGAGCTCGGCGACGTGCGCGGCTGGTGGCGCCTCGTGGCGGAGCGCGTGGGCGAACGCGGCGAGAGCATCGGCGTCCCTGGCTGCGGCGCGGATCTGGACGCCGCACAGGTCGTTGCGCACCCAGCCCCGGATGCCGTAGCGGGCGGCGAGGCGGGCGGCGAAGGGACGGTAGCCGACGCCCTGCACCGTGCCGGTGACGCGAATGAGACGGTCGAGCAGCGGGCTTACCTGCGTGGGGGCGGGCATGGCTCAGAGGAGCGTGTGAAGATAGTCGAGCCAGGAGGCGAAGCCTTCGCCGGTCTTGGCGGAGAGCTCGAAGACGGCGGCTTGCGGGGCGGCGCGGCGGATGTTCTCGCGGGCGAGCGCGCGGTCGAAGCCGACGGCGTCGGCGATGTCGATCTTGGTGAGTACGACGGCGTGGGCGCTGCTGAAGAGCGGCGGGTACTTGAGGGGCTTGTCCTCTCCCTCGGTGCAGGAGACGAGGGTGATGCGGCGGTTCTCGCCGAGGTCGAAGGCGGCGGGGCAGACGAGGTTGCCAACGTTCTCGATGAAGAGCAGGCGCGTGCCGTCGAGGGGGAGGGCGGCTGCGGCACGGGCGATCATGGCGGCGTCGAGATGGCAGCTGCCTCCGGTGGTGATCTGGGCGACGGGCACTCCGGGGCGGCGGAGTCGGCGGGCGTCGTTGGCGGTCTCGAGGTCGCCGACGAGGACGGCGCAGCGGATCGCGGCGCAGAGAGAGTCGAGGGTGCGGGAGAGAAGCGTGGTTTTGCCGGCACCCGGCGCGGAGACGAAGTTGAGGGCTCGCAGGCCGCGGGCGGCGAACGCGGCGCGGTTGGTGGCGGCGCGCCGGTCGTTCTCGTCGAGGAGTCGTGACTCGATCTCGATGCGACGCACCCCGGGAATCAGGTCGCCGGGCGGAGTGGGGCGCTGCTCGGCAGGGTCGCGGACGTCGATGACGACGACACCGTCGCCGGTGTGCGAAGGCGGAAGAGTGGCTCCAGAAATAGGAATCATGGCGGAGCGACGGGTTTGCTACGCACAATCGATGCGGACTAGGTCGAGCTCCCTGCCGCGCAGCAGTTCGGAGCCGAGGGCGTTGCATCGCGGGCACTCGAAGAAGGTCCCGGGCGTGGGCGTGAATTCGTGGTGGCAGTCGCGACAGCGGGCGCGGACGGGCACGGGCTCGAGCTCGAGCGAGGCGCCGTCGGCGATGCTGGTAGGAAGCAGCGACTCGAGTGCGGTGCGGAGCGAGTCGGGGTCGACACCGGAGATTGCGCCGATGCGCAGCCCGATGTGGATGACGCGCCGTGCACCGGCGCGTTCGGCCTCCCTGCGTACGTGGTTTAGGGTCGATTGCGCGATCGCCAGCTCGTGCATGAGAGCGGGTACGGTGAGAGACGATGGAGGGTTGTCGAGCGGCGGACTGAGATTTCCGGTGGAATACGCACGTGACTTGAGAATACGCGCGAGTCGGACAGCGTGGCGTGTGCCGAACAACCCCGCGAGTGCCGCTACTGCGACAGCAAGAATGCTTGCGTGCCCGCTTCCTGGAGCAGCGCGCCCACGCGAGATCCGGCTCGCGCACGGCGGCGGCGGGCGCCTGACGCAGGAGCTGATCGATCGGGTGTTTCTGCCGGCGTTCGGCGGCGCGGGGCTCGGCGCGCGACATGACGGCGCGGTGATCGCACCGCCGACCGGGGCGCGTCTGGCGTTCACGACCGACTCGCACGTGGTGAGCCCGCTGTTCTTTCGTGGCGGCGACATCGGCTCGCTGGCGGTCCACGGCACGGTCAACGATCTGGCGATGTGCGGTGCGCGGCCGCGGTGGCTGAGTGCGGGCTTCGTGCTGGAGGAGGGGCTGCCGCTGGAAACGTTGGAACGCGTGGTGGCCTCCATGGCGGTGGCGGCGCGTGCGGCGGGCGTCGAGATCGCGACGGGCGACACGAAGGTCGTCGAGCGCGGCAAGGGTGACGGGCTCTACATCAACACCGCGGGGATCGGCGTCATAGAGTCTCGTTCGCTGATCGCGCCTGCCTCGGTGCGGGCGGGGGACGCGATCCTGCTCAGCGGCGACATCGGGCGCCATGGCATGGCGATCCTCGCCGAGCGCGAGGGACTGGCCTTCGAGTCGCCGATCGAGAGCGATTCGGCACCGCTGTGGCCTGTGGTGGAGGCGTTGCTCGAGGACGGAGTCGAGGTGCACTGCCTGCGCGATCTCACGCGCGGCGGGCTGGCGACGGCGGTGATCGAGATCGCCGAGGCGGCTGGGCTGGCGGCGCATCTCGATGAGAACGCGATCCGTGTGAGCGAGCCGGTGCGCGGCGCATGCGAGATGCTCGGGATCGATCCGTTGTACGTGGCCAACGAGGGGCGTTTCGTCGTCATCGTGCCGGCGACGGAGGCGGCACGGTCACTCTGTATCCTTAGCTCGGTGGCGCCTGGCGGACCGCCTGCGGCGATCGGCGAGTTCCGCGAGGCTCCGAGCGGTTGCACCGTGTTGCGTGGCACGTTCGGCGTGGAACGCGTGCTGGATCGGCTCAGCGGCGAGCAGCTGCCGCGGATCTGCTGAACTTTTCTGCTCCCATGTGCCTCGCTGTTCCCGGACAGATCCTCAGCGTCGAGGGCGGCGACCCGCTCTTCCGCAGCGGGCGGGTGAGCTTCGGCGGCATTGTCAAAGCGGTGAACCTCGCGTGCGTGCCCGAGGCGGGGCCGGGCGACTATGTGCTCGTGCATGCGGGCATGGCGTTGGGCGTGGTCGATGAGGACGAGGCGGCGAAGGTGCTCGGCCTGTTGAGCGAGCTTGGTCTTTCGCGTGGAGGCGTCGTGGGTGGCGAAACGCAGGAGATGCCATCCGATGAGGCACGTTGACGAGTATCGCGATGCCGCGGCGGTGCGGCGGCTGGCGGAGGCCATCGCGCGATGCGCGACCCGTCCGTGGACGATCATGGAGATCTGCGGCGGGCAGACGCACAGCATTGTGCGCTTCGGGCTCGACGAGCTACTGCCGCGTACGATCGCGCTCGTGCACGGCCCTGGTTGCCCGGTGTGCGTGACGCCGGTGGCGTTGATCGACGCCGCGGTGGCGCTGGCGCAGCGTCCCGAGGTGATCCTGTGCTCGTTCGGCGACATGCTGCGCGTCCCCGGCACGGGAGACGACCTGCTCACGGCGAAGGCGCGCGGCGGCGATGTGCGGACGGTGTATTCGCCGCTCGATGCGGTGGCTCTCGCGGGGCGAACCCCGGGGCGCGAGGTGGTGTTCTTCGCGGTCGGCTTCGAGACGACGGCGCCGGTGAACGCACTGGCGGTCCTGCAGTCGCGTCAGCTTGGGTTGCGCAACTTCTCCCTGCTCGTCTCGCACGTGCTCGTCCCCCCGGCGCTGGAGGCGATTCTCTCCGCACCCGACAACCGCGTGCAGGGGCTTCTCGCCGCCGGGCATGTGTGCACGGTGATGGGCACGGCCGAGTACGGGCCGTTGTCCGGTCGCCACCGTGTCCCGATGGTGGTGACAGGGTTCGAGCCGGTCGACATCCTGCAGGGCGTGTTGCGCTGCGTGGAGCTGCTGGAGACGGGACGCGCCGAGGTGGCCAACGCCTACGGCCGGGCCGTGCGCGCCGAGGGAAACCTGCGCGCGCAGGAGACGGTCCGCGCGGTGTTTGAGGAGACAGACCGCGAGTGGCGCGGGCTTGGTCCGATCCCGCGCAGCGGCTATGCGCTGCGGCCCGAGCTACGGGCGTACGATGCCGCGGCGAAATTCGGTCTGGAGCCCGCCGGTGGGCGCGAGCCGACCGAGTGCATTGCCGGCTCGATCCTGCGAGGCAACCGCAAGCCCCACGAGTGTCCGGCCTTCGGCACCCGTTGCACGCCGGAGCACCCGCTCGGAGCACCGATGGTATCGGGCGAGGGCGCCTGCGCGGCGTACCACAGGTACCGGACCCGTGAACCGTGATGCCTCGCTTGGCGAAGATCAGCTCTGTGGAAACAGCTCTGTAACCTTTGCGCGCGTCTCGGCGATCCATGTACCGCGCTGCTCGGGTGTGCTGACGATCACCGGCGTGAAGTAGAGCCGCTCGGTGCGAGGGATGCCGCACATGCCGCCCACGCAGCGTTTCCAGAGGTTGTCGAGCGGGTCGCCGTAGAGCGCGAGCTCGGCCTCCATCGGCGTATTGCCGGTGTTGATGACGAGCGCGGCGCGGAGCTTGTGCAGGGGCACGGGACCGGGTTTGCCGTCGGCGCGGACGCGGAACTCATAGGCGACGCCGTTGCGCACGACGCGGTCAAGCCAGCCCTTCAGGATCGCGGGCGGCTGTCCCCACCAGTTGGGGTGCACGACGATCAGGCCGTCCGCCGCGGTGAGCTCGGCGCAGCGGCGCGCGATGTCAGGCGGGAGCGTAGCGTTCTTTGGAAACTCGGCTGCCGGCATGATCGGGTCGAAGCCATCGGCGTGGAGATCCTGGACGACGATCTCGTGGTCGAGCGCACGGAGCGACTCGGCCGCGGCGGCGGCGAGGGCGTGGTTGAAGCTGGCGGGATTCGGGTGGGCGACGACGAGGAGGATCTTCATGCAGGGGCCCAAGAAGGAGCAGGCGGTACGAGGGGCGCAAGCGCGGGCGCGACGGGGTGCGGCGGCACGCTGGCGGGACCGGGCGGTTTTGGTTTTGTCGCCATGCGGTGCGGCGGCTGGGATCGTGCCGTGTTTCCCGGTTTCGAAGAACAACTCCACCGCTATGCCGAGGTGATCGTGCGGTTCGGTCTGAACCTCCGGCCCGGGCAGCGCGTGCTATTGGCCGAACCCTACGAGCTGCAGGGCGTGGCCCGGGCCGCGGCTCCGCTGGTGGACGCGGTGACGGTTGCGGCGCGCGCGGCCGGTGCGGCGGAGGTGGAAACCCTCTGGGGTGACGAGACGGCGTGGCGCGACGCGGTGCGCGACTGGCCCGCCCGCGACTTTCTCGAACGGCTCGAACGCAACACCACGCGGCTGGAACGAGCGATTGCTGCGGGCGAGGCGTTGGTCTTTCCGATGAGCGTGCATCCGGGACTTGCGGACGGCGTCGCGCCTCGTGCCGCGGCGCAACTGCGGCGCGCGTGCGGCGAGTTCTACGGCCGGCTGGTGCCGGATCTGATGGCCGGCGCGACGAACTGGACTGCGGTGCCGGCACCGACGCCAGAGTGGGCCGACTCGGTGTATGCGGAGTCACCGGGCCCCGCGCGTGTCGGGCGGCTGTGGGCTGATGTTCTCGCCGCATGCCGTGCGGATTCGGCGAGTCCCGTCGCGGATTGGGAGGCGCGCGCGGCGGAGCTGGAGTGCCGGTGCGACGAGCTGAACGCCCGGGGCTGGCGGCGGATCCGGCTCCACGGTCCGGGTACGGATCTCACGCTCGCATTGCCGGCGGCGCACCGCTGGTGCACGGCGCTGCTGCGGACGCGCGATGGGCGACGCTTCGCGCCGAACCTGCCCACGGAGGAAGTTTTCACGGCGCCGCATCGCGACTCGGCCGAGGGCTGGCTGCGCGTGGCGCGGCCGGTCTGTCACGGCGGAGCGGTGATGGAGGGCGTGGAGCTGGAGTTTCGCGGCGGGCAGGTCGTGTGTGCCCGTGCGCGGCGCGGTTCGGAGCTGCTCCGCAGCGTGCTGGCGGCGGATCGTGGCGCGGTGCGGCTGGGCGAGGTGGCGCTGGTCGACGGCGTGTCGCCCGTGGCGCGCAGCGGACGGTGCTTTCGGCAGGCGCTGCTCGACGAGAACGCGATGAATCATGTGGCGCTCGGCGACGGCTACGCGTTCACCGCCGCGGCGGGCGCGCTCGGCTCGCTCAACCGCAGCGCGCTGCACCTCGATCTGCCGGTAGATGCCGATGCGTTACTGGCCTGAGGCTGACGGGCTCGCGCGGAGTGTGCGGTTGAAACCCCAGCGGCGGACGTGCACACCATCCGCTCCTGCCATGCGCCAGATCACCAGCCTGCTTCTGCTCACCATGCTCTCCGCTTCGACGACTCTCCTCCGCGCCACCGATGCCGCCACGCCCGAGCCGCGCACGGTCGACTACGAGTGGATGTCCGTCGCCACCTGGAAGGAGAAGCACGCGGCCGATGTGGCCATCGCGCAGAAGGGCGGGGCGGACGTGCTCTTCGTCGGCGACTCGATCACCGAGGGCTGGGAGTGGGGCGAGGGCGAGCATTGGAAGAAACACTTCGCGCCGCTCGGCGCGGCGAACTTCGGCGTCGGCGGCGACACGACGCAGAACCTCCTCTGGAGGCTCGACAACGGCGATGTCGGCGCGCTCAAGCCCAATGTCGTGGTGGTGCTGATCGGCACCAACAACCTGGGACGTGAGAACGCGACCACCGCGGAGGCGGCGCGCGGCGTTGAGGCCGTGGTGCGCAAGCTCCGCGTCGCCTTCCCCGAGGCGAGGATCGTCCTGCACGGAATCTTCCCCTGCGACTACTCGCCGAAGGCCGAGGTGCGGCAGCGCGTGAAGGAGGTGAACTCCCTCCTTGCGCGGCTGGACGGCCTCGACGGCAAGGTCGTCTTTCGCGACATCGGTGCGATCTTCCTGGAGCCGGACGGCTCGATCCTGCCCGTGGTCTCGCCCGACGGGCTGCACCTCACGCCCGAGGGCTACCGCCGCTGGGCCTCCGTGCTGGACCCGCTCGTGCGCGAACTGCTCGCCTCGCCGGCGAAGTAGTCGCGGCGTTGGCACTGTTTTACCGTTACGGAAAATTGCCGCTTGAAACGCGTCGCGCCGGCGCTCATCCCTCGCCGCGTTCTTTGGAAGCGCGCCGGAGCAGTCGAACCCGGCGCCGTTATGCTCAGCAACGCAGGGAAGGCCGTGCGAATCGGCCACAGTTGCGCTGCGGTAACAGGTCACAGAC
>Ga0209098_1001788_pt1 | contig 19897 bp, 13 predicted proteins | sample AD_JPNHW1_MetaG_FD_184429 | JGI IMG/M metagenome (GOLD analysis project Ga0209098, IMG submission 184429) | Active sludge microbial communities of municipal wastewater-treating anaerobic digesters from Japan - AD_JPNHW1_MetaG (SPAdes) (version 2) | ecosystem: Engineered > Bioreactor > Anaerobic... | reverse complement strand
ACAGGCATCAATGTGAAGAAAGAGGATATTGACGAAAAAAGGATAACGTATCATCCCAAAATACCTGAGCTAAATTATCGAATTTATCCGTAAATTTGAGGAAGTTATTTTGAAAGTTTTACTAAGGAATAATTAAATCTATTTAGTTTTTTTTATTTTTACCTTTCCCCAAGTCCTATCCATCTCCTTTTTCTTAAACTCCTCAACAACTTTTACGTACCTGTTAAAATCTTTTTCTTTTTTGTGCCCGCTGATACCTTTGGCGGCCATATAATTCATACCTAATATTATGCTGGTTGTAAGGAACGTTTTGCGTGCCGTGTGAGAGGTTATTAATTTGTATTTGGGAAGCATTAGTTCCTCTTCTTTGCCGCCTTTATAAATGGTTGTTACGGTTGGCGTATTAATTTCGGCAATTTTGCAGCAATCTTTTATATACACATTTAGTTTCTGGGCAGAAATTGTTGGTAATGGCCTATCCGGGAGATCTGAATGTTTTTTTAGAATTTTTAAGGCAAATTTATTAAGTGGTATCTCCGATGTCTTTCGTGATTTTTGTATCATCTTAACGATTCTCTTTCCTTGTATATGCTCTTTTTCCAAACTGACAATATCGGATATCCGTAATCCTGTATAACAACCAAAGCAAAACAGGTCTCTTGCGTTATTCAATCGTTTGGTTTCAAACTTATAGTCATTCAGTTTCATTAATTCGGGCAATGTCAAAAAAATAATATCCTTGTCTTTTTCCTTGAATGAAAATTTCTTATAATGTTCTGATATCTTAACATCCCGCTCCTCGGCCCATTGCAAAAAAGATTTTAATACCTTGACAACCTTGACAAAATAATTATGAGAAAAGTTATGGTCAGTAAATGCATATTTTTTTAATTCGTCAAGAAAAATGTTATTGATCGAGTTAAAATCCAGAAGATAGTGCGAATCTGTTTCAAACTTTTCTAAAAAATTCCTTACAGTGGTGTATCCCTTTATCGTATTTGGCGCAAGGCCTGGTTTTATTGCTTCAAGATAAATATCAAACAAACTAAAAAAGTCATTGTCTTTGTATGGATTTTCGGATTGCTGATTTGAAAACCAGTTCTTGAAATATTTGTCTGACAAGGTGAGATTTTTCTTGAAAGCATTATCAATGGCATATTCGGCTTTGTCGCGGTAGCTTTTTATTGCTTCATTTATTTTTTCGTAATTATTATCCGGTTCCCGTCTGTTGTTGGGGCGGACATTCTGCTTAGAAGTACTCCAGAATTTAGGATGAACCATGCGGTTCAAGAAAATAACGGTTCGTTTGTTCCCGTATGTGATTCGCATGATGATTGATTTTTCACCATCTTTATTTGTTTTTCCTGTTTTCAAATAAAAGTTTATATTTGCCATAACATTGATATTTGCAGCAAAGATAATAAAAAAGTGGGTACCCAGAATGAGTACCCAGAAAATTGATAAATCGAGATAATTTGGAACAATTTAGACTTCGCATCATAATTATAAAATATTGAAAAACAGATAACTAATATTTTACAATGAAATAGAATTAGAAAAGTTCAAGTCCCGCCCGGGGTACAAATATTTTTAAGGAATCCTTTGTTACTGTAAGGTTTCAAAGGATTTTTTTTGCATTGCAGAAACATTGCAGAAACATTTCTGATTTTGGGGTGTTTTTGAATCTTAAAAATCATTTTCAGATTTTGAATTCTTACTCATGTGCTCTTTTAGATTTTTAATCAAATTATCAATAATGATTAAGGATTGTTGCTGCATTGTTGCCCAGCATTTTTTGGAATGTAAAGTTCCCTGAAAATTTGGTTTTTCCTGATTAAAAGGGCCGAAATCATAATATTTAACCCCATTTGTAGGAGTTGAATGAAAAGCATTTGTCATTATTACATCAGTTGATGTGAAATCTGAAAATGTATATTTATACTTATTTTCTTTTACAATGATAGTAATATTAAAGTTTAAATTCCCATGCAAATTTCCAAGTGCTGCTTTGCCTTTGCCAAATAACTTTCCGGCTTCTTTATCACTAATTTCAAGTACATTCTTTGAATCTTTAAAAGATTCAGCAAACCATGATTGTGCTGCACTATATAAAGCATTCTTTGATATAGAATCTATTGTAACAACTTCAGTTCTATCTTCAAAAGAAGTATTTTGAGCATTTACAACCAATGTAAAGCACACAAACAATAATGTAAATAGCTTTTTCATTTTATATGATTTTTGAAAGAAGCTGCAATTTACAGATAATTATGAAAAATGGCTTATAAGATATTCTGAAAAAAAATTAAATCTAATAGAATCTAATCTTTCCAAATCCTGCTGAAGTTTTATTTTCCTTTTTAATCTTTTTGTAGGCTGGCCTTTGTAATAATAGGATTTTCTTTCTGTTTCCAGCTTATTCAGCTTTTTTTCCACTTGAAAATATCTTTCATTATTATAAAACTTCTTTGATTGCACTTGCAAATCATAATAAATCCTGTATTTGTAGGCCTTCCTTGCTTTGAATTTGTGGCTTCCATAACACATATACAATATTTTGCACCTTTGCCCGGATAGCAATGTCTATCACTTTTTAATGAAAAAACCCCGAAGTGCCGTTACTAAGAATGAGTAATGTTTTTCCTCCAGTTTTGCTAAATTCCTCCAAAATCTTATACCCATAAATATTTTTAAATAGAAATAGGTACAGCCCTCTAAAAATGGCTTTTTATAACATTTTGAAGGTAGCATTTTCTTCCCGGAGAAACCACCTTTATTTTTTGCATCACATAATCCCTCAGCAGCAATTCTTTTTGCATTCCTCATCAGCCGGCAGAAAGGTCAATTGTCCATTTAAAAAGTCAAGCACCACAATATAGTTTTCCAGAAACTCATTTCCGATCAGGGCGTCCTTATTGTTTCCGGTGGTAGAAGATTTTACATTTTCTGCCTGTAAAGTTCCAATAGAAATTGTATTCAGGAATTTGTAATTCATTTGCGCGTTGCCGGTGGCAAAACCGGTGCTTAAGGTGGTACTTTCGGCGTACGACAGTGTGTCGTTAAATATAGGTTTGGAAAAATATTTTTTTGGTAACAGTAATGAGCCGTTGTACCCGACATCCACTATAAAACTTAACCTTTCCTTTCCGGACAGGGTGGCACTGATAATCGGGCGGCCCCATTCGTCATGCCGCATTTTGGCGGTACATGAATTTTTTGGAAGTGATAAAGTTTCTTTATCGTCGGCCAGTGTTATCTCCCGGCAATTATAGTTTATAACCCAAATGTGATTTTTCATGGCATTGGCGCCGAGCAGGCCGGCATAATGCTGCCCTTTTAATATAGGCATGGAAGAAATTTTTTCGTTGCTGGCCACGGTGGTGCTTTCAACCTTTTTATTTCCGATTCCGATTTCAGGAATATCATAAAAATGAATTTTTTGCACATTACCATCGGCATCGTAAGCTGTCTCGGAACCAACGTATGCAAGATCGTACCTTTTTGTGATGGTGTCGGTGATAAAGGTCGGAGCCCCGGAATCAAGGATGAAATCATGTTTTTCTTCACTGTCGTTGATGGTGGCATTGATTTTTATCAGCCGGTTATCGTATTCGAACGGGACTGGTTCTAATATAGTTGTGGTATCGGTATTTTGTCCCTGAGTTAAATTTGCTGAAACTAATGTGATGACGATTACTAAAAATTGAAGGTTTTTCATGGTTTTTCAAATTGTTTCGAATCATGGACGAAACTTTTGAAAAAAGACGCAGAAAATTTACCTTCACTGCAAAAATTATTCAGAATATTATTTAATTTTGATACAGGGGTGGCGATTCTGTTGGGGCATAATTAAATTAAAACCACAAGCCATAAATGTATGAATCACAAAATTGAGAAAATCTGGCAGAACCTGAACGAAAATCTCCGGTTGTTTATTTGGAGTAAAATTCCGGATAAGGCAGATGCAGAGGATTTGCTTCAGGAAGTTTTTTTAAAAATACATTCAAATATTGATACGCTGAAGGACGAAACTAAAGTTAAATCGTGGATTTATCAGATCACCCGTAATCTTATTACTGATTATTACCGAAGGCCTAAAAGGACGGGCCAGATGTCAGAACAGCACCCGGAGACGGAACAGGAATCTCAGTCTGATGAATTTATGGACGAAGCCCTTAACGATATGATCAGCATGATGGATCAATTGTCGGACGAACAATGCAAGGCGCTTTGCATGACGGAGATTGACGGGCTTAGCCAGTTGGAGTATGCTCAAAAAGTTGGAATTTCATACACAGCTGCCAAATCGCGTATTCAGCGTTCAAGAAAGCTTCTTAAGGACATGCTGATGAATTGCTGCCATTATGAATTTGATAAGTACGGCACGGTGTTGAATATTACACCACATGCCTGCTGTTGTTGTTGCCCGGAAGAGCATTCATGATGTTGCCTCAATATTTTCTCACTAATAATTTGTTTCCGGACAGATATTTTTTAAATTCGGACTTTTGTTATGGCTGGTCCGCAAGAATTAAATTTGTTGTAAATTTTGTATGAAACAGCCCCAAACTGCATAAATTCAGAATAACAATATAAATAGTAACACTGAAAAATGTAGTTTGCTATAAGTCGCCAAATTTTTATATAAATGCCGGTGATAATAGTTCCTGATCTTCCTTAGGAATACCCATTTTCTTTGCATAAGTTTGCTATTTGCTGACAGCCTTTATTGTGCCTCCACAATTTCTAAAGCTCTTTTTTTATTCTGGCGAAAATATGCTGCCACATCAGGCGCTAAATTCAGGTCAGGAGCATTGTCGCTTTCGTTAATGTTAAGTGATAACGGTTTGCTCTGACCAGGCTTGTACAAAAACTTACAAATTCTTTGTCAGGAAATTTGAAAATAACTCCCCAAATAGAAACCGCCCTATTCTTTAATGATTTTCTTTGTCAGAAAAAGATTCTTGTAATCTTTCACGGTCAGTAGGTAAACTCCCCGGCTGAGATGGCTGGTGTTAAAGGATAAGGAATTCTTTCCTTTTCGGGCTTTGCCATGAAGTAAAATTTTTACCAGGCTGCCGGTTTCATCATACAGGCATACGTCAATCACGGCATCGTAGGGTATCGACAGGTCAACAAAAACCAGGTCGTTTACCGGGTTCGGATAAGAACTCATGCCTGCGGCCTCACTGACAAGGTCATGGCTTTGCACGCCGGCATTGGGCGCCGCCTTCTGCAGTTGGGCTATCCATGTGCCATTCAGCCTCTGGAAGGTACTGACCTTTTTGCCGTAGCTTCCCGAAACCCATACCTTGCCGGGCTCGTTATACACTCGTTGGCTGCCGGAATAGTCGCCCCAGCGTTCAGGATCCGTTCCGGAAAAAAAGTTGATATGGGTGTTTCCGGATCTTAAATTTCCCAGTGAGGAGTATGTTCCGGTACTCCCGTTATAATTAACAGCGCCAAAGCCGGGAAAGGTAAATTTGCCGGAATAGTTCACTGTTATGATCGCAGAGTTGTCGCCGGCAGCTACCCCTGCGTATGAAATGCTGGGATAACCTAACTCAACAGTGTCGGAAATAATAGCGAGCTGAACCGAAGGCGAAACGGATACATCATGGATGATGCCATGATAAAAAGCGGCCATGCCCGATGCCGTATCGATTGTATTTCCTACAAATTGTATGTTGTCATTTTCGATAAATCCGCCCAGTATGCGGGCATCATTGGTTGCCAGTGTCTGGTTCGCGGGTTGGTTTGCATTGGGGGGCATGCCGTAACATCTGTCGGAGATCAGCGGCGCAATGGTCAGGACGGCATTGGTATCGGTCAGTACATCCGATATGTGCATCAGGAAAATGGTGTCGCTCTGCACAGCAAAATTATTGGTGGATAAGAAATACATATCGGGCCCAGTCAAAGCGCTTCCTCCCTGAATGGGGTTTATATTTCGTATTGGCCTGCCGGCTGCTTGTATGCCGCTCCAGAGTTTCGACTGCAGGGTATCGCCGTTGTATCCGTTGTTTTTGTTGATCTGCCAAACCACGCTTTGTTTAAATGATGTCTGCCAAATACCGGTATCGGCTAATAAATTCACCGTTAAGAACAGTTCGCCCTGCGAAAGGGCAATGGCGGGAAAATCCGACCAGCTTGTATCTGCAAGAGGATTACCCGGCAAAGAATACAGATACCATTCGCCCATAGGATCGTTTGTGGCCGAGAAGGCCAGGATGATATTGCTCGTACTGTCCTTGAACCCGGCAAGGTAAGCCATCACAAACTTATCTGCATCCGGATCGTACAGCAATTTTGGGTCATATTGGTCGGGATAAAGCGCCAGGGTATCAGAAAAAGCCGATAAGGAAACGGTTTTTACCAGCGTATCATGCTGTGTGTCGAAAATATATATTGTTGAATTGATATCAGAAATGAGCATTCCATTGTTGGCAATAGCCAGGGTGTTATCATTGGGTATGCTGTTATTAAAAAAATTTCCTTCAAATCCGGTGATTATAATGCAGGTGTCAGCAGAAGTTTTGTCATCCGGCTTCTGCTTAACCCCGGAAAAATCCTTTTTTGGGTATTTTGTTCCGGTTTCCAGTTTTATTTTTTTCATCTGTTCAGCATAAGCTTTGTTTCCTTCAAAAGGTTTTTCAAAATTCTGTAAACGCACATTCCAATCTGTTTTTATGGCGACAACATTCACTGTGTTGTGTCTGCCGATTGCAAAATGTTTTGTCTGGCAGATGCTGTTTTGCTGAGCATACGTGAGGACAGACAGCATTGATAAAATAAATGCAATGAATAAGTTTTTTGCTTTCATATAAAGTAATATCTAAAAACAAATTTAGTAAAAATAGACCATACCAGCGTTAGTATGTATTGTTGTCGTAAAAAAATGAATCCCGTTTGCATGAAACCTAAAATCCTCAAGTCATGGGGCGACTAATTGATTGTTAGTTATTTCTTATAATTAATGTTTTTATTCATTCCGTGACTATCAATAAATTAACTAAATCTTGCAGAATTAAGTTGAAATAAAAAAATAAAAATACGAGGCTTCACGTCAGAAATATTTGTAAATTGCAAAGGTTTTTGGGCTGGGATATTTGTCAAACAACTACTTAAAAATGATTATAATATTTTCAATATTCGTCCTGGTTTCTTTGATAGCGGGTATTATTCTCATAATCCTTGTCATAAGAAACAAACGGCGAAAAAAATATAAGATACTGGATGTGAATGGTAAATATGTGCCCATGTTGGAAAGCGGTAGGTATATATACAGGGAGGAAAACACAGGGGCGCTGTCCGCCGGTGTCGGCGACGAATACATGTTGCTGGATACAGAAAGGGAAGCGAAACAAATTATCGACGAGTATCATAAGCTAATGAAATAGTTTTCGGGGAAGGAGAGGTTTGTTTATTCGCAAACCTGCTTTTGAATACACCTTAAAAGGTGTGACTTATATTTATTGAGGGCTCAGTATGCAGGTATAATCAGTAAACGTTTTTTGTACCTCGTTTTGGATCACATTGCATTTTTTTTCTGCTATAAAGGAAGATGTTTTGTTAAAATAAAAAAATCTCTGGCTGTACCCTGTCGTATCCCCGGGCAAATAGCAATAACAACGGTAATTATTATTGCATGATGTGAGCATCAAGAATAAAAATATTGTGCAAACAAACAGGAGAAAAATTTTTTTCATGCAGTGTCTCTCGGGGTTTATTTATTCATTGCAGAATGCAAAGAAAATCAAAATTTCTGAAAAAAAACTTTCGGGCGGAAAACCCCTGCCAAAAGTGTTTTTGAATTTCTTAAACCATTTTTGCAAAATCATCGTATAAACATTGACTAAAAAATTAATTTAATAATTTAAATTCTAAAATTATGTTTTTTTATGACCTCAATGCCATCACCTTAATGGCCGTTGTTTTATCAGGACTTCTTGCTTTGGCGGGAATAATATATTTAGTAGTTAAACGAAAGGGAGAATTGAATAATAAACAGCATGTCCTGAATGTAAGAGGTAAATATTTGCCAATGTGGGGCGAATATTATTTATATACAGATAGTGCCGGAGTGATTAAGGGCGATTGTACCGGGGATAGGTGTGTTTTTTTTGATAGTGAAGAGGAGGCGAAACAGATGATTAGTTCGTATATTAACAGCAAACTTTGTGGCTGACATATTACCAGTTTTTATTCCTTAATTCAAGAAGATATAATTTATGTTATTAGACATTGTTATAAATTTTATATTGTATGTGGTAATATTCATTGTGTCGCTGGGAATTATCATACTGATAGCACATTTATTAATCAAAAAGAAAAACAAGTTCAGGGTTGAAATCATCGATGGCAAATATTCTCCAATGTCCGGTAAACGGTTTTTTTAGGATAGACCAAAGAACGGGGTTTATCATAAGGGAAATAAACATCGGTAGTTGCATGAAGTTTGACACGCCGGGGGAAGCCCGGGTGATTTATGAAGCCTTTATTAACCAGCGTAAAAAGTAGAAGTCCATCAGGCCGAAAGATCACCCCGTTGATGAGTGATTGAAAAGCCAATTCATTCATTCATTCATTCATTCATTGGGTTATCTTAATCTCCGGAAGATCACAATATTTTTTTATAGTGTGTTGATTAAAAAAAATCTTTAAGTAGGCCTGTATATTTCTTGCATCAAAATGCGGGGTAATTTGCAAAAGGTATTTTTAAGATAACAAATTTTGGGGGTAATTGATATTTTTCTTATTGAAAAGTATTTTTGTTGTATATTCGTAAAATAAACCACTAATATTGCCTTATGAAAAAAATAGTGTTTTTACTGGTTGTTGTCATGATAAGTGCCGGATTTGTTTCGTGCCGCAAGTGTGAGGTAATAGGGCGGCGGATTGTGGGCACATGGACAAAATCTGCCGATAATGGATCGACAACCCTTACTTTTGCCAAAAACGGAACCATGACGATATCTTCAGGAGAATATTATGCAAATGGCAGATATTATTTTGAAACCCACGGAAAAAACAGGTTCCGGGATGTTCATTTGTATATAAAGAACGATGACAACTGCATAGATAGTTATGTGCCGGATATTGACGACGACGTTCTTCTCCTGGAAGCTGAAGGTATTCCCTGCTACCATGTATTTGTTGCGGGGTCGTATGAGCGGGTAAAGTAAGTTTTTCTGCTCCGACCGGCAAAAATATTTTTCAAATGTTCAATGCTTTGCTGTATCAGCTTCCTACGCAACTTTTTTTATTATGAGGATTTCTTTTTTACCAAATTTCTAGCGTAGCGGCCAATCCTGTCGGGATTGAATATTGTCAGATCGTTAGTTACACAAAGCTTTTAAGTTTCATCGAAACATAATATTCTTTTTCCGGACAAAAGTGTGGGTTTTTTAAAAAAAGGTACGTCATGTCTGTGATTTATCTGTGCGTAAGATAAACGGGAAGTGATATGTGTTTTTTTGTTAAAAACAATAAATGTTATTACATCATTTTGATTTCATTAGTTTTTATTTTTATCTTTACCTTCGTTTTAGAAAAATTATTTTTATTAATTAATTATACGAATATGAAAAAGATTTTACTTATAACGGGTCTGCTTGTTTTATGCGGTTTAAATGGTGTTTTTTCGCAGACTTTTCAGCGTCTTTACAATTTTGATCCGACTATGTCTATGGCGCTCGCCTGGAGTGTTGATCAGACTTCAGACGGAGGTTATATCATGACAGGTTTTCAGAACGCCCTGCCACCCATCAGGACCGAAATGATCAAAACGGATGCAAGCGGTATTGTCCAATGGTCGAAAAGTTTTGGTGTGAAAATCAGCCAATATCTTCCCACGGAAAACCCATTGGTCGTTCAGTCGCCATTCAGTGTAAAACAGACATCTGACGGGGGTTATATCGTTTGCGGGCAGATGGATTCAAAGAGTTACCTGATGAAAATAAATTCAACGGGAACAACGGTTACCTGGATAAAAACTTTTGCAGATAACAGTTGCGGAACCATGGTAAAACAATTAACAGACGGGAGCTATGTTTTTACGGGATATATAAATGATGATACGAAGAATGATTCGGCAAGTATCTATCTGGCTAAAGTTACTTCCGCCGGGGCCCTGAGCTGGGATAAAAAAATAAAGATCAGTTCTGTGGATGATGACTACGGGAATTCCGTTGAAATTATAAGCGATGGTTTTGTTGTTACCGGCTCCACCACTCAGATCTTTGGTAATGACACGACCACCGATGTGGTGCTTCTTAAAACAGATCTCAATGGTAACCACCTATGGACTAAAACCTTTGGCAACGATACGTATTCTGAAGAAGGAAATGATGTAAAAAAACTCACCGATGGAAGTTTAGTTATAACGGGTTATACCGAAGACGATTTTTTTATTATTAAGACGAATTCAACAGGAACCCTGACATGGGCCTCGGCATACAATATCGGTACGGCGGATATCGGGCAAAGAATAGAGGTAACTCCCACGGGCCTGGCTGTGATGGGCTCAACGATCAGTATATTCAGCATGACTTTTCTGGATATGTTTTTAATGAAAACCAATGCTACCGGAACACCATTACTTACGGAGGTCTATAGCCAGAGCATCGCGCATAACTATATGGGCGACGCACAGATGACAAGTGACAACGGTTTTGTTCTGACCGGCTGGGGCCAGGATTTAATGATGGGAATGGGGTTTCTGCTGATAAAAACAGATGCAAATGGGATATCGGGCTGTAACGAAAACCCTGCTACGCCCGTACAAATTGTATATGATCCGACACCGGCTTCAGTAACTCCGACCCTTACAGCTATGGGATCTTCCGCTACCGTGTACGGGTATATTGCAACACCCACTATTATTCCACAGGATTTATGTAATCCTACAACCCCGCTTGTGGTGAATGCCGGAAATAACCAGGCCATGTGCGTGGGGCAGACGGTTACTATTGGCGGCAGCCCCACGGCCAGCGGTGGTGTAAGCCCTTACACTTATTCATGGACGCCAACAACCTATCTGAACAGCGCCACAGCAGCAAACCCAACATTTACACCTACGGCGGCAGGAACCTATACTTTAACAGTCACAGTAAATGATAATGGGGGAAATTCGGGCAACGATAATGTTGTCATTACCGTAAACGCTGTTGTTACACCAACATTTACCCCATTAGGCCCATACTGTGTAGGGGCTACACCCGGGAACCTCCAGGGAACTTCATTAAACGGAATTACAGGGACATGGAACCCTGCTACCATCAGCACCGCAACAGCAGGAACGGCAACATACACGTTTACTCCCACGGCTGGTCTATGTGCAACGTCCACAACGATGTCTGTGACTACAAACTCAGTATTACCCGTTGATATTGATATTTTGGCAAGCCCTTCGGGAGTGACCTGTTCAGGAACGACCGTTGTATTTTCATCAACGGCTACTAATCCGGGAACTTCTCCCGTTTATGAATGGTTCCGGAATGGAATTGTTGTCGGAAACAGTTCAACCTATTCATCTGCCTCACTTGTGACGGGCGACAAGATTGTTTGCCGGCTTACATCCAATTCAGCCTGTGCTACAAATAATCCGGCAATATCTGATACGATAACAATGACAGTCACCCCAAGTGTAACCGCCGATGTCAGTATACAGGCATTTGATAATCCCGCCTGTACGCATACGCTGGTTACATTTACCGCGACACCGGTCAACGGAGGATCAGCGCCTGTGTATCAGTGGTATTTGAACGGGAATCCTGTTGGAACCAACAGTAGTACGTATTCCAATATTACACTGGTCTCAGGGAACACCATTTATTGTCGGCTTACTTCTAATCAAACCTGCGTAATAAACAGCGTCGTTTACTCTGACACGATCATCATGACTGTGAGCCCGATACCTTTAACAGAAGCGGGGCCAACAGTTATCTATTATGGCACTCCTGTTCAGATCGGAGATGTTAACAATGGTCCGGGAGACATCTCCTGGGTACCTGCCACCGGGTTAAACGATCCGGGTATCGCACAACCAGTAGCATCCCCTGCAGCGACCACCACCTACACCCTGACCATCGATAATAGCGGCTGTGTACAAACAGATACCGTTACAGTTTATTTTGGAGGAATCGGTCATTCCATCAGCGGCAAGACCCGTTATCTTCCCAAGGTCACCGCTGGCTACCCTGCTCCTAATCTTCCCACATATAATTCCGTAAAATATAATATCAATAAGGTGATCGTGAAACTGAAGAGTCATCCTGGCGGAACTGAGCTGGCAAGGGATACAAGTGATGCATTGGGCGTTTATCAATTCACGAATGTCGTGGATGGCAACTATATGCTGTCCTACGATAAATATGCTGCAGATACCATGCAAACCGGGGATAATGTAAATGCTGTTGACGTAGCTTTACTGAAATATCTTATAGGCCACGATACATTAATAGACCCGTCCAAAAGTTTCACGGCAAAACATAGGAAAGCAGCGGATGTCGATAATAATGCAACAATAAATACCATCGACGTGGCAAGAATCACAGCAAAGATAGGGATGCCCTACGATCCCGTCAGGAACTTTCCAAGAGGAAACTGGGTAGCCCTTGATACCGTAGTGGCTGTTTCAGGTGCTGATTTAACCGTCACATTGAAAACAGTCTGCTACGGCGATTACGATGCTTCCAGCTCCAAATACAAAGACTCAGCAACCACCTGGGGTTTGGCAAAATCACTGCCTGATGAAAATATTATCCTTCGGTCAGACGAATCAATAATTTTGAATAGCCCTGAATATTTTGAAGTTCCTTTACGGATAAATGCAAAGATGAATGAGTTTTCGGCCTTGGGTTTGGAATTGAGTTATCCCGGTGCTGAATACAAACTGCTGAGTGCATTCATGCCAAAAGCCGTCAATAAGAACGGTGCGGTCAAGATTAATCCGACACTGGAAGAAATCATTGCTGACAATAATGACTTGTTGGTAACGGATAAAGACGGAATTATCAGAGTGGTATTTGCTACAACAGATCATTTTGACGTAGCAGCTAATGATGAACTGGTCAGGCTGGGCTTCGTTTCGCTCAATGATCCGGGTCGCGGAGAGCTTGATTTTAACCTGAACGGTACGGGTTTGATAGCTAATCAATATGGACAAATAAATGAAGATGCCTACCTGACTATGCCAAAGATATTTGTCCAGGGCAACAACGCCGATGCGGGATTTGAGTTTGCAGGTTATCCCAATCCATTCAACGGTGATGCTACGTTGGCATATAGCATACCTGAAAACGGGACAGTAAAAATAAAAGTATATAATGCTATCGGCGAACTGGTGAGCATACTTGTAGACGAATCGCAGATCAGCGGAAAACATTCGGTGGACTACTTTTCGCAGAATCTGCCGGCGGGTATGTATACATTTAAACTGGAATTTACCGGTTCAGGCAAATCAAAATGCCTGATGTTGAAGATGATCCATTGATAGAATCGTTGTGGATCCTGCGGGACTCGAACCCGCGGCCTCGTCGTTGCGAACGACGCGCTCTAGCCACCTGAGCTAAGGACCCTGTTGTAGCTAATGGATTGCAAAAATATATTATTATAGCCAATTTCTCTGTTTTTAATAATAATTTTTCCGGCAGGTGCTTTAATCCATGAACCTGCTTTTCCGCACACACCGTTATACAAATTATTCTTACTTCTTCACAACCATCCGATAGACACGTTGCCGGTTGTTTGAAGTTATCTTCACAAAATAAACACCGTTGGCTATATTGCCCAAAATAATTTCTTCTTTGCCCTGGTCATGGCTTTTGATGTAAACGGATCTGCCAAAAGCATCTGTAATTTCAACGAGAGCCGGAGAATTCAGATCAAGGTTAAACCGGCCGTTGTTTGGATTGGGACTGAGGATCAAATTATTTTCAGAATCCATGTCTTCAGTACCAACAGTCAGTATTTGCTGACAAGCGCTGGTGTCGGAACAGTTTCCTTTTGTTACTATCACGGCATAGCTTCCGTTTGCAGCAGGTGTGTAACTTTGGTTGGTCCCAGCCGGCAAAGGCAAATAATTATTATTGCAGTCTATCCATTGATAGGTTGCTCCGGTAGCATTGGCTGTCAGCGTGATGCCATTTATCGAAACAGAAACATCCACGGTATTGATGGTTAAATTTAAAGTTACTACACTGTCGCATCCTGCCATCGTTGTCAATGTGTCCTTAGCTGTATTATTACTTGAAGTATAGGTTATTCCGTTGATCCATGTGTAGGAACCGCAGGCGGTAATTACGTCGGTACTGGCCTTGCTGTGGTTGATGGTCAGGTTCAGCGTCACCACACTGTCACAACCTGCCGTATTTATCAATGTATGTGTTGCGGTATTATTGCTTGCAGTATAGGTTATGCCGTTGATCCATGTGTAGGAATCGCAGGCGCTTATTACATCGCTTACTGCATCCGGAAAATTAACGGTAAAGTGCAGGGTGACGAGACTGTCGCATCCTGCCATATTGGTCAGGGTGTCTTTATAAACTCCCGAAATTGTAAGGTTTTGCCCGTTGAAAAAGTATGGGTCGCCATAGCATATGGTGTCATATGTTACGATATTGGAAACGCAAAGGTTTAATTCGTAAGTTCCGATGTCCACATTATTCCCTGATATTCTGTCGAATCCGTCGAGATCATATAGTACATGCGCGGGAATATAAGCAGAATCGCCCCTGTCAATTGCAATAGAGGCAGCCAGTACATGAAAATCATTAGCGGAGGTGTCATTAAATTGCGGATTAATGTTCCAGTTAGAGTTGCCGCTCTGATATTGCTGAATAACACAGTTTTTTACAAGGGAAGTTGTCGTTGAATCATAATAATTTCGCAGGTCATTAAAGTAAATGATCGAGTTCAACATCTGTGCCCCTGAATTTCTGGTAAAGACACCGCTTCCTTTGCTGTTTATCGTGTCTAAAGGATTGTATGAATGGTTTTCTGTTATGGTCAGGTTGGAGATTTTTGAAGATCCCCTGTTACACAGCCCCCCTCCGTTTGCGATATTTCTTGCTGTTACGCAATTATTATGTATCAAACAGTTGGAAATGGTGTCGGTTGAATTTGAATATAATCCTCCCCCATAGGCGTATGAAGTATACCCGCCACTTATATAGCTGATGTCAGCGGATGCGGTATTATGAGAAATAATATTATGATATAATTTACCTGTTCCGTCATGAAATATTCCTCCTCCTTGATTGATTCCTCCGGTAACTGAAAGGTCTGAGTATGTTGTATTATAAGAAATAGTATTGTTCAGAAAATCGATATTCCTTCCATATACACCTCCGCCTTTTGTTCCGCCATTTGCCCTGTACATATATGTTTCCGCTCGGTTATTGTTGACAGTACAATTTGATATCAGGCTTTTCTGGCCTGTTGTTGTAAATTCATTATAAACACCTCCACCGTAACAATAGCCTTTGAAATTTTCTGCCCAACAATAAACAGAACTTATCATTACCATAGCCATATTATTATTCGTGGTCGAATGTGACAGGTTTAATTTTGAAGTCGAATAGAGGCCTCCGCCGTAAGCTCTGGAGGCTATAATGGGAAATATCATATAGTTTTCAACATTATAAGATACTTCCGATTGGAGATTGTTGGAATCAATACTGCAATTTAATAGTTCAGCATAATTGGAAGCATACAAACCTCCTCCATAAGCATAGGTTCCAGCGGCTTGAGAAGCCGAAGTGGCTGTTGAGGAAATGATCGTACTATTGCTGTTTATCATGCAATCTATCAGTTTAACTTTAAGCCCTGAGTACAAACCGCCACCGGCTACAGTTCCGTCATAATAATTTAAAGATTTTATTTCATTACCAGAAAACCGGCAATCCTGTAATGTTGCCGTATCCGCCGAAGTGGAAATAAGATACAGGCCGCCGCCGTTGGCGTACCTGCTGTAAATTTTGTTGTGATTAAATGTTGAATTTGAAATACTTGTCATCTTAGCAATGCTCGCATACATACCCCCGCCCTGATTGCTCAGACTATTTGCAGATGAATTATTATTTGTTTGATTTTCATTAATAAAACAAGCAGATACATTTAAGGTGTCCATAAGGAAATAACTGCCGGCGCCGTAAGTATATCCTCTTGAAATGGTAATCGTGTTATTTGAAATTTCACTTGCGCTGATATTTGCAACAGAGCTTGCAATACCATTACAGGCCAGCCCTCCTCCTCTTAAATATTTGCTCGATGATGTTGTTGTCGAACTTATATTATTTATTTTAATACTGGTATTAGAAATATTCAGATTCAGGCAACTGTCTATATACAGGCCACCTCCGTCTATATTGGATCTGTTTGATATGATCTTGTTGTTTTCAATAAATGAGTTTGCAATCTGGTTTTGTGGACAGTTGATATAAATGCCGCCTCCGAAATAATTTGAACTTGAAAACCCTGTAGCATCAATCAGCCGGTTGCGCACCACGGTTGAGTTTTGCATAGTGAAATTGGCTGCACTTTCAATGTAAATACCTCCGCCTTTTCCTTCGGTTCCTACGGTGCCCGTGTTGTTTGAAACGATCACATTATTCAAAATGACATTCCCGGCATTTTCGATGTATATGCCGCCGCCTTTTCCCTGGCCTGGGGTCAGAATAGCATTGCCGCCGGTTATTTTGACACCGTCAATAATAACAGGCAGGGTGTTTCCGATGATGTACATCACATGATTGGCATTGTCTGCACTGTCGTTTGGCAAATTAATGTCTCCCGATAAAATAGTTTCATTTGTCCTGTTAGAGCCAAGAGCATTGGGAATCAGGTCAATCCTCTGGTTGATATTTGTTTCATTCCCGAAAAAATTCCCGTATATTTTAACCCCGTTGTTCAAAACAAAAGATGAAGTCCTGTCATTGGTAGATGATGTATAATAGGTTCCTTTTGCCACCCATATCTCATCGCCACTCATGGCAAACAGTAAGGTTGTTTCCAGGTTTGTGTAGGCATTGGCCCAGGAAGTACCATTGTTTGCCCCGGTGGCTGAGGCATTAACATAAATAATAGCCGCGTGGAGATGGCCTGATAAAAGGACAAGCAACAAAAAGAGAACTTTTTTCATAGAAAATATTTATTTTTAAAATGGATGATTATCTGATTTTTAGGAGGCAAAATTAACGAAAAATACAACATTTCAGGGCTGAAATAAAAGAATTGGAGGAAAAGTTCCGAACAGGAAGTACCCGGATTACATGGGATGCAAAAAATTTTGATTATATGGTTATCCCGTCCTTATCCGGTGTTTTGTTTTAAAATATCGTTTTACCTGATCAGTGTGACTGTCCCTTTATATGAATGTTTTATGCCGCCACGATCGCGGATATTTATCAGATAAACATAAGTCCCCTGAACCTCGACGGCATTGTCTTGCTGATTATTAATGGTGCCGCCCCAGCCTTCGTCAATATTGGTGGTATAGAAAAGTTTCCGCCCCCATCTGTCGTAAATGGCCATGAAATAATCTTTGGTATCATAACCATCTCCCAGGGGTTTGAAAACGTCATTATTACCATCGAGGTCTGGTGTGAAACTATTTGGTATCCATAGCATAAATTGCGGATACACATAGATATACCCGCGGGTAGTATCAAGACAACCGTTCGCGTCAGAAACAACAAGCATAATTGTATAAGAACCTGTATCTGCATATTCATGGCTTGTTTGCCTGCCTGTGCCAACACTGCCGTCTCCAAAGTCCCAATAGCAATTAGTAACATCTCCGATGGATTGGTCATAGAAAAATACAGGCGTTTCGCCAATGATGATGTATTCCGGCCTGGTATAAAAATCAGCGTCAGGCCTTGGCCTATCTAAAACTGTGGCAGATGCCGTATCGGGACACCCACTATTATCAACTGTAACACTATAGGTTCCTGCAAATAGCCCTGTGGCTGTTTGCGTATACTGGGGAGGGTCTGTATTCCAAACATAGGTATACCCGGAACCTGGATTTTCAACTGTTGCACTGCCATTATCAAGACCACAACTGGCATGGATTACAGAAGTGATGATATCAGGTGTGGGAATAACGTTAACAGTTAAAGATGCTGTTCCCGTGCAACCATTCGTTGTACCTGTAACCGTATATGTCGTTGTGCTTTGGGGGACTACTGTAACGGAAGGCCCTGCTGCGCCGGTATTCCATGTATACGTGGTGCCGCCGGCCGCAGTTAGCAAAGAACTTTGTCCGGAACATATCGAAGCGGGAGAAGCAACGGCTGTTACAAAAAGTGATGGTATGACCGTTACATTCACCGTTGCTGTTGACGTACAACCGGCGGTGGAAGTGCCGGTAACCGTATATGTTGTGGTGGTTAGAGGGCCTACGGCAACGGAAGGGCCTGTTACACCTGTATCCCACAAATAAGTTGATGCCCCGTTAGCCGTCAGCAATGAACCCTGCCCCGAACATATGGAAGACGGGGAGGCTGATACGGTTAACACAGGCACCGGATTGACCGTTAAAACAACTGTGTCTGACGAAGAACAACCTGTTAAAGAAGTGCCGGTAACCGTATATATTGTTGATGTAGTGGGATTCACAGTATAAGTCGAGTCCGTTATACCCGTGTTCCACAAATAATTTAATGCCCCGCTTGCTGTGAGAGTAGAACTCTGTCCTGAACATATGGTAGACGGATTCGCTGTTGCCGTTACATGAATGGTAGTAAATGTTACATTTAACGAAACCGTACTGTCGCAACCGAAACCATTGCTCAAGGTAACAGAATATAATCCAATATGAGTAGAGTCCATATTTAGTATCACCGGGTTTTGCTGGTTGCTGACAAATCCGTTTGGCCCTGTCCAATGGATTAAATCTGCCGGGGATACGGCCAGAAAAAGAGTATCTCCTTCGCATAAGGGTGAATTATAGGAAGCTATTGGTTCAGGTTTCTCGATTTCAAAAACCGTTACCGTATCTGAGGCGGTCGGGCACCAGGGATTGCTTACCTGAACCACATAGGTGTTCAACCCCAAAAGATGGGCAGGATTCGCCACATTCTGTGTGTTATAAGTGGTTCCGCTTTCCAGATGCGTCCAATGGAATTGGTATACGGAAGGATTATTGGCATTGTTCAGTGAACATGAAATGCTTAAAGGATCGCCTTCGCAAATGGTATCAGGGCCAGTAGCGGCAATGTAGGCATATTGAAGTTCAAGTTTCGGGCGCCTTGTAATATCAACAGCATATTCCCTGCTGGTAAAGGTTACTCTGCGGTAAATTTGTCCTTCGTTAACCAGTTTAAGCAGCATACCCTGATTAGGGACGGTATTGCATACCCAACCCAGCACCATCGTAGATACATCAATGACATAATCCTCGGTTGACGGATTTGTACTTGCTGAAGGTACAAGTATCTGGCCGGTGGCCGTTGCCGCTGGCTGATTGTCCCATGTTACGGTCATTTCAGCCCAGGGAGCCGTCACTCTCTGGATATAGAACTGGTTATCTGTGGCTGATCCTGTATAATTATGGGTCTCGGTGCTGCCTGTGGGATAGTAAAGTTTTAATAAAGCCCTGTTATCGTATAATTGATGCGGGCCGGGATTAACAAAGTTAAACTGTAATATCGACCTCATCATTCCCGGCCCGCAACCGGGTCCGTACCATGTCCATGTGTTGACAGGGAGATAAGTGGTAGTACCATAATTTGCTGATTGCCAGGGACAGGCATCATTTTGACATACAGCCGCATCGGCGGCACAGGGGACAGTTATGGTTTGTGATTTCAAAAACAGAACAGGCAAAAATAATATCATAAAAAAAATAAACAGTCTTATTTTCATATTTTCAATTGTTTTTAGAAGCTCA
>Ga0209098_1001781_pt1 | contig 19964 bp, 22 predicted proteins | sample AD_JPNHW1_MetaG_FD_184429 | JGI IMG/M metagenome (GOLD analysis project Ga0209098, IMG submission 184429) | Active sludge microbial communities of municipal wastewater-treating anaerobic digesters from Japan - AD_JPNHW1_MetaG (SPAdes) (version 2) | ecosystem: Engineered > Bioreactor > Anaerobic... | reverse complement strand
CCCTCGCGTGGCCTTGCAGGTATGGACCTTCGGCGTACCGGGTTGCCTGAAGATCAAAGGGAACGTCAAGGTGGTCGAGAAAGGTGCTGACTTTGAGAAGATGTACCAGATGGTCAAGGAGCGCAAGCCCACCTTGGAATGCAAGGGATTGATCATCATGAAGGTCACCGAGGTCTACGATTGCCGCTCCGGAGCCGAGGCGGGGAAGCGCCTGCTCTGACCTATGCCTTGTCGGTGAAGGCCGGCTGCTTCAACGCTAGTCGTACGGCGTCAATGAACATTATGAGACCGATGAGCGCCAGGAAGAACCCTAGCAGCCAGCTGCCGTAGAACTCCACCGGCGGCGCCCTCGTCTCCCCTTGAGCGAACATGGTGGCCAGTATCATGGGCAGGAAGGCGAAGAAGGTCCGGTCCCATATCCGCTTGTCCTGCACCGCCCAGATGGAGAGCAGCGCCACCAGCATGATCCAGTACCCGCCGTGCACCTTGGGATAGAAGATGAAGAAGGTCATGAGCATCAGGGTGACGCTCTGCCAAACTGGCATCTTCTTGTAGTATGGGTAGAGGTAGGCGAAGGCCATGGCCCCACCCAGCAAGGCGAGCTGCACCATGCTGGGCAGGCTTATCCCACCCATCCAAAGGAAGTGCCAGATGGAATGACCCCCTGTAGGCCTTCCCTCATCGCCCAGGAAATAGAAGTTCAGAAAGAAGGAGAAGTCATCCCAGCACATGATCACGAAAGGCAGGGCGATCAGACCGGTTGCCATCCCCAGGAAGAGGACGGAGGTGATCCGCCCCCTCCAATCGCGCTGCTGCAGGAAGTGCACCGGGAAGAGCAATATGGGAAACATCTTGGTCCAGACGCCAATGCCTATGGCGGCGGAGGCGGAGCTCCGGCGCTTGATGAGCATGAGCACCACCGCCAGTATGAAGATGAAGGCCACTATGGACTCGTCCTCCCCGGTGCCCGATTCGGCGATGGTGTACGGCGACAGCAGAATGATCATGCCGGCCAGATAGGCCTTGTTCTCGTCCAGGTGCCTTAGGCCGAGGTACATCATCGCCGACAGCAGGAAGGCGAACAGCGAAAAGTAGGCGCTCCACACCCAGTCGTGTTGATCTCCTCCCAGAAGCTGGGCCGGCACCAGCAGATAGTTGATTATCGGCGGGGTCTCGGTGTGCACGTCACGATACAGGAGGCCGCCGTCCAGTATGGTCTGGGTCCTGGCCCGGTACACATCCATGTCCGGATGGCTGAGGTCGGGATCTATGGCCGACATGAGGAAGGCGTTGTCAACGACGATCATCGAGCCATAGACCAGCAGGGCGACCGCCGCGTAAAGGAGAAGCTTGCGCCCGGGAGTATTGATCCTCAGCTTGCCAAGGACCTTCTCAAAGAGCTTCCCCAGGCCGTACATGAAGAATACCTAACCTTTCTGGCGGAGGGCGACTATCTCCTCCTTGTGGTCCTTCTTGAACTTGGAGAAGTCACGCAAGGTGATGAAGGGTACGGTGTAGAACTTGATGTATGATTTGCCCGAGGGACGGTCGTAATGAACGATAGGCACCTCGGCGATCTTCAGGCCCTTCAGGGCGGCCAAGGGCAGAATGAAGCGGTGAAGGCCCTGGTAGCCCTCGGGATCGAAGCCCATGGCCACCGCCTTCTCCCGGCGGAAGGCCTTGAACCCGCTGTTCTGGTCCTTGATCTGCAGTTTGAACTTGCGGCGGATGATGAAACGGTTGTAGGTCCGGGAGATGAAGCGCCGGATGAACGTATCGGTGCGCTCCCGCCTCCAGCCGGTGACCACATCGAAACCCTCGTCCATCTTCGCTAGGAACAAAGGTATCTGCTTGGGCTCATACTGCCGGTCAGCGTCCATGATTATGACCACGTCGCCCAGGGCCTGTTGGAAACCGGTACGTATGGCGTACGAACGGCCTAAGTTCTTCTCGTGATGGACGACCCTGACGTTCGGATGGACCTTGGTCAGCCGATCGCATATCTCGCCGGAGCTGTCGGTGCTGCCATCATCGATGAGGAGGACCTCCCCGTCTATCTTTCGGTCAACGTAGACCGCCAGGATATCCTCGGTGAGCGCTTCGATGTTCCCTTCCTCGTTCTTGAGCATCAGGACGGTGGTGCACTTCAGTTTAATCCCCTCTGGTTCTTGTCGGTCCCCTTGCTGGGGGAGGACCGAACGCGCTGGTCGATTATCATGGCTAGCAGGCTGACCGGCACGGACAGCCAGATAGAGGTTATCGCACTTAAAAGACCTGCGGTCGCCGCCACGTGGGGATCCAACCCGCTGGCGGTGAACACCGCGGATGACATGAGCACGTTGCCGCTGCCGGCGGTAAGCACGACCGTGCTCAGGGACGCCAAGCTGGCGGAGGCGATGACCGCTACCATCGAAACGTCCACGCCCAGGGCCAATATGATCAGGTACAGCCGCACTATCTCATTGACCCAGATGATGGCGGTAAGAACGGCCGGCCAGATCAGCCTCTTGTGATCCCCTTTGAAGCGCAGAGCGTCATTGAAGGACACGACCGTGTCCATCATCTTCCCGGAAAGCTTGGCGCCCTTCTCCCCCTTTAAGACCTTGGAGGTCAGTCGGGCGCCCCAGGCGCCCATCCTGAGCAGGAGCTTTGGGCGAGCGAGGACGTAGATGAACAGGAGATTGGCCAACACCATCATGACCACCAGGAACACCAGGTAGCCACGGAACTCCTCGACTATGTCCGCCAGAAGAAGCAATAGGCTGGAAACGGTCAGTATGGTCAGGAAGGCAAAGTCCATTATCCTCTCGGTGACCACGGAGGCTAGCCCTTTTCCGACCGCCACCCCCTTGCGGGTGTTCATCTCGATTATCCGGGAGGTCTCGCCGACCACTCGCCCGGGGATGAGGTTGTTGATGGCCTGAGATAGGGAGAAAGCGGCGAAGATGGTGCGGAAGGATATCTCGTACCCGGCGTGGCTCATCAGAACGCCCCAGCGGTAGGCCTTGAAGACCAGGTTCACCAGGTACAGCACCACGACCAGGAAAATCAGCTCGTACCGGATGTCCTTGAGAGCGACCCATACCTCTTCAGGGTTGGAGGCCAACACTACCAGTACGATGAGGGCCAAAGAAATGCCCAGCCTTATCTTGGTGCCAAGGCTCATTCTCACCGTGGCCCATCCCCTTCCCCGACCAGAACGGACCTATTTGTATGCATGATCATCGGACCCGTTGGCTGGTTGATGACTAGAAAGGACTTATTTTAATTTTTGTAAGCTTTAGAACTTTCATCGTCGACCACAGCAAGTAATGTAATGGAGGGGGTGCATCTCCGGAAAGATAGGATGCGCATTCTGGTCATCTACGACACCAAGTATGGCAACACCGAGCGGATCGCGCAGCTGATAGCTGAGGAGCTGACCGGGTCCGGTCACGAGGTCTCCTGTCGTCGGCAATCCGTTTCAGGCGAGGAGGACTTCATAGGCGTCCCGTTGTGGGTGATCGGCTCGCCGACCCATTGGGGGCGCGCCTCCTTCCGTTTCAACACCCTTCTGCGCAACGCCATGAAGGACGCCGGCAACGATCATGCCATCGTGACCTTCGATACCCGCTACGAGAACATGCACTCCGGAGCAGCCGATAAGATGCATCGGATGCTGGTCAAGGATGGACTTCGCCCTCTGATGGGACCGCAGCATTTCGTGGTGGATGGCAACGAACTTCGCCCGGGCGAGGAGGAAAAGGCCAGGGAGCTTGGGCGCACCATCGCCTCACTGCTCTAGAGCCGCTTCTGGACGAGGGTCGTCCGCCTCCCCTTCCACGTTGGTCGAGCGCAACAGCAATAGGGCGCAGATTATGAAAAGCGAGGAGATGGCGAACAGTGCCACGTAGCCGAAGTACTGGGCCACCAGACCGCCGAACAGCGAACCTACTATCGTGGAAACGCCGCGCACCGAGGAGTACATGCCCATCGACTGACTGCGGAACGAGCGATAGGACATCTTGGCCACCAAGGAATCGCCGGCCACGGCCAGTAAGGCCCAGCACATTCCGGCGAGACCGCTGAGGACGCACATCAGCAAGAATATCCCAGCCAGGTCCAACGGGAGAAGGGTCACCAGGAAGAAGGAAGGGAATATCAGCACCCGCAGCCCGAAGGCCATGGTCTGGACCTTGCGCCCCCCGAGACGCTCCACCAGCCTGCCGGCCCTGGAATACATCAAGGCGGAGACCAAGGAACTGGCCAGATATACCGCCAACACCTCGGCGCTGCTCATTCCGATCTGGCGGGCGAGATAGGTCGGCAACGCCACGTAGAAGCACAGGAAGCCGGTGAAGGCCAGGAAAACCACCGCGTAGTATCGCCGGAGGTTGGTTGGGAAATTGCGCAGACGAAGGTTCTTCTGCGACATCTCCACGACGTACAGAAGGCGCTGCGGCATGAAGCGCAACTTCTCCATCAGGTACGACGGCACGTTCAGTACGTCCACGGTGGGAACCTGATGCCGACTGAGATTTTCCAGCGGTTCCCTCATGAAACGCCAGCCCAGGAACACCGATACGAATCCTAGAACCCCGGCCAATATGAACAGCGCCCGCATGGACGCGGCGTCCCCGTCAGAGGGAAATGCCACGAGCCAGATCGTTCCCAGCAATAGACCGAGAACCCAGCCGATGCCCCCGACCCTGCTGAAATCCCCGAGCCTTTTCGGCCATTCGTCCTTGCGGAAGGACTCCAGCACCATCACCGTGCCCACCGGGGCGATGGCCGCCCCCAGGAAGCCGAAGATGAAGTTGGCGATGTAGTACTCGGATATGCTCTGCGACAGCCCCATGAGGATCAGGGAGAAGGCCACGCCCAGAAAGCCCGCCAGAACGAAAGGGACGCGGCGCTTGGAGGTGTCCGAGAGGTTCCCCCACAATATACCAGCAGGTACCGAGGCCAGGGAAGTGGCTGCGCTGACTATGCCCACCTGGGCCACCGTGCCCTTCAATCCCTCGGTTATGAACAGGGGGATCAGGGCGTTGGTGCTTCCTCCCGATATGTTGTAAGGCAGGAAAGAATAGTACCAGCGGTCGTCCTTCTGCCGGTCCTTGGCCATGTCCACAGGGAATTGTTGGCTCCTATGGATATACTATGTGGTTCCACGGATGACGATGCTCAGGCCGCCCCGAGGATAACGGCTAGGAACACCGAGAGCAGCACGGCCATGGACACCAAGATGAACTTGCGGTCGCGCTCCCTGATGAACACGCATAGCGCCCCGATGACCCTGGCCAAGGGAGTGGCGATGAGCAGGACGATCCCCAAGGTCAGGAACGCCGCCGGGTCCATCTCCATTAATTGGAACGGGATCTTTTCCAAGGGGACCACGGTGGCCTCCTGCTCTCCGGCGATCACCCCCAACGCCAGACCTATGAGCATCAGGATGAGGCTCAGGACCATGCCCCAGCGCAGGATCGGCCGTACCACGCCGCACAGCGTGGACTGGGAGGGCATCAGGGACCACCCCACAGGCCGAAGGCCTTCAGGACCATGGTGACCGCCACCAGGAACAACAGGACGGAGAACCACTTGCGCAGTTCGTTGGCCGAATACCTGGCCATGAGAATCGTTCCCAGGTACGCCCCGGCGAAGGTCCCTAACGCCACCGCCCCGCAGAGGTAGGCGTCGAGTAGCCCGTGACCGTAGAATATGATGGCCCCGGTGAGGGCGGTGACCCCGATCATGAAGTTGCTGGTGGCCGTGGCCGCCTTCAGCGGTACGCACATGCACACGTTCATCACCGGGACCTTGACCAGTCCGCCGCCCACCCCTAAGAGCCCGGAGAGCAGCCCGGCCACGCTGCTGTACGCCAACCCCTTCCCTTGCCCCTTGACGCCATAGCTCACCTGGCAGCTGTCCTTGGGGTCCATGTATTGGCAGGACAGGTCCACCAGCTGCCCTTCCGCTTCCGCCTGCTCGGGCGTGAACAGCTTCTCGGTGCGGCGGAGCATGGTGTACCCTGAGTACACCAGTAGCATTGAGAACAGCAGGAACAGGATGGTCTGGTCGGTGTAGACCGCGATCAAGGCCCCGACTATCGAACCGATGGTGGTGGACATTTCCAGGAACAACGCGAGACGTATGTTGGTAAGCCCTTGCTTGACGTATTTGCTGGCGGCCCCGGTGGAGGTGGCGATGACCCCGATCAGACTGGCGCCGATGGCCTCCTGCATCGGAATTCCGAAACCCAGGGTCAACAGAGGAATTATGATGAGCCCGCCGCCGATCCCCATCAGCGCCCCGACGGTGCCGGCGCTCACGCAGAGCAGCGCGATGAGCAGTAGCACCAGTGGTTCCATCGTGCAGCGATGACCTGAGAAGGACATAATGCTAGCGGGAGAATGGTTTATAACCCGGCGGAACATGAAAGGGACATGGGCCTGCTGCTGGTCAGGTATGCGGAGATGGGATTGAAGAGCCCAGGGGTGCGCCGTTACTTCGAGAAGGTGCTCACCTACAACATGATGGCCGCCCTGGCCCAGGAGCGTTTGGAGGCCTTCGTGGAAAGCCAGTACGGGCGCCTGTTCGTCACCACGGACCGACCGGAAGAGGCGGCCACGGTGCTCAGGCGCGTGTTCGGAATATCATCCCTTAGCCATGTTCAGCAATGCACCTCGGAGGTCAAGGACATCCGACGCCTGGCGCTGGAGGTGGCCACCCCGTTGATCAAGGACGACTCCACGTTCCGAGTGGAGGCCCGCCGGAACGGAGTGCACCAGTACACCAGCATGCAACTTGCGGCCCAGGCGGGCGAGGAAATATTCGAGGCCAATAGGCATAGAGGAGTGCGGGTGGACCTGCATCACCCCGATCTGACCGTGTACGTAGAGGTGCGGGACAAACGGGCCTACGTGTTCAGCGAGTACCTGGACGGTCCTGGCGGCCTACCTATGGGCAGCCAGGGGAAGGTGGTGGCGCTGATCGGGAACGATAGGGACGCCTTGGCCGCCTGGATGATGATGAAGCGGGGTTGCCGCGCCCTGTTCGTGGTCGAGAACGAGGAGGCCATGCGCACCCTGGAGCGCTGGGACCCCGAGCCCCGCAAGGTGCACGGTCCGGCGGTCAAGGCCGTCCATGTCAACAAGGCCTTCGGCCTGGTGGTCGGATGGTCCCTGGACGAGCTGCAGGAGAACAGGACCTTGCACGCCGAGGTTCCGATATACCATCCGCTCATCGGGATGGGAAATGAAGAAGTGGAAAGGCGTTTGAAAGAGATTAAAGGGTAGGCGTTTAGCCTACTTGATCTGCCTGTCGTGTGCCTTGACGGACGGGCGCGCCTTCTCCGCACCCTTGCCCTTCCAGTGCAGACCGCGACCCTTGCGTCCGGCGGAGGTCTTGCCGCGGAACACCCGGTTCTTGTTGGCACTGTTGCACAGCCAGTTCAGGTTCTTGTCCACCTTGATCGAGGGGTGGTGCTTGTCCACCAGGATGATCTCGAACCAGACCTTCTTGCCGTCCTCGCCGACCCAGTAGGAGTTGAGCACCTCGAGGTTGGGGTAGCGCTTGGCGGCCCTTTCCTCGGCGATCCGCTTCAGGCTCTTGCCCATGGTGATCTTCTTCATACCCTCGCGCTTGGCGCGGCGTCCCTTGTATCCCATGCGCTTCTGCAGGCCGCCCCTGCGGACGTGGCCGCGGACGATGATGATACCCTGCTTGGCCTTGTAGCCCAGAGCGCGGGCGCGGTCCAGACGGGTGGGTCTCTCGAGGCGGATGAAATTGGGCTCCCGCCTCCAGATGATGAGCCTCTCCCACATCAGATCCTTTACGTAAGAAGCATCGGGCCGGTCCCAGGCGTCGGATATGTAAGAGTACATGCTCTTACCGTTCACTGGCCTAGGCCCGTCCTCGTTATCGTCGACTTTCTTTTCTACCATTTGTATCACCAGTGCCGCAGTTGGCGGCGCTTCGGGATTCGCCCCTTGCGGGGTACATATCCGGCGAGACTTGTCTCGCTACGATGCCCACTGATAATGTAGAGTTATTTAAACGATTTCCTTAACGGACGATCAGAAATAATCGTCCAGTGTGAGCTTCTTGTCCGTCTTCTTGACCTGCTCCAGCTTGATCTTCGGCCGGTCCTGCTCGGGACCGTAGTCGAAGAGGTTGGCCTGCTGGTTGCCGCTCAGGAGGTCCTTCTCCCCCCAGCCGAACACCTCGGTCGCTCGGGACAGCGTTTGCGCCAAACGCTCCGCGTAATAACGGTAATCAGGGGTGTAGGTGAACTCCTGGCCGGAGATGTAGGGTTGGACCTCCTGCGGCTTCTTGCGGAAGTTGGTGACGATCCAGGACACCTTCATCCCCGGCACGAACTCGTACCCCATCTCCATGAGCTTCTTGGCCGTCTGCACGGTCGCCTGGGCGTCGGGGTTGGCGTATTCCTTGAAGTTGCGGCAGCCCTTGGAGATGATCAGCTTCTCCAGCGGGACCTTCCCGGCCAGGGTGTCCTGGACGTAGGAGCGGGCCACCTTCACCGCCTCGTCCGTCTTACCGTCCATGATGAACTCGAACATGGTCATGAGCGATTCCGATTGCAGGTCGAAGGAGTCCGTTCGGCGCACCTCGTATCCGCGGATGACCAGCTCCTCCTTCGGCCAGACCATGCGGCCGACGTAGCGCTTCTTCTTGCCGTGCGAGAAGAGCGGCTCCATGATCTTCTCGAACTCCAGGGAGCCACCCTCCTTGGAGAAGCGGTTGGCCAGCCCCCTGCCGAACTCCAGGGAACCCTCCAGATTATCGTGGGGCGACTGGACGAAGATGGAGTCCGTGTCAGAGTAGATGACGTTCACCCCTTCGTCCGTCAGGGCCTTGATGATGCCCTTGGTGGTCTCCCTGGCGAAGGCGGTTATGCTGCCGCCGATGGAGCGGTCGGTGAAGCGGTAGAAGGAGGATGCGAACACGCCGTAGAAGGAGTTCATCAGTATCTTGATGGCCCCCTGCAATCCGTCGTAATAATGCGCCTCCTCGGGGTCCTTGGCCTTCTTTGCCAATCCCTTGGTCTCGTCCCGGCGGCGCATCAGGTCCGCCAGGATCGTCGGGAGGATTCCAGGCTGCTGCTCCTTGCTCAGGAAGTGCACGCCCAGAGGCGATACTATGGGACCGGCATCATCGCGGGTGGTGAAGCAGATGTTCCTGGATATGATCAGGCTGGGATACATGGACTTGAAGTCCAGCACGCATACCCAGTGATAGACGCCCGGCGAGATCTCGTGCACGTAGCCGCCCTCGATGGCGTTCTCCTCGTCATCGTCGTAATTGCCCGTCAACGGCACAGCCACCTGCGGCACGTGACGGTCGGCGGCTCGTATCATGATGGCGTCGATGAGCTGCGAGGAACCGGAGTTCAGGACGTCGTCCACCGGCATGCGGGACACCGCCGCCAGGTCCATCCCCTTCCGGATGCGTCCGACCTTTCCCAGTATCTTCAAAGCCAGCTCGGCGTCGCGCGTGCAGTAGGCCAGAACCTTGTCCCGGTTGTTCGCCCATTCCTTGTCGATGGCTCGGGGATCGTAGTCCTCCCCGACCTTCATCTTCATGTCCACGTCCAGCTTCTCTTCGCCCAGCAGCGACTTAGATACGGCGTTGAGCGTTTCCTGCTTGGGCTTGATCTCGATCTTCACCGCCCACCAGGCGTCCGCTATCAATCGTCCGGTGCAACGCCAGAACTTGTTCATCACCCGGCGGGGGTTGGAACGGTCGCGGCCCCATTTCAGCTCGTCGATGCCGTACTTCTTGGCCCGCTCCATGATGAAGGGGATGTCGTACCCGTCGATGTTGTAGCCGGTGATGACATCGGGGTCCTCCATCTGGATGGCCTCGGTGAACCTCTCGATGATCTCCTTCTCGGTCCCGAAGATGGGTTCTCCGGCCCTTATCCCGCCTTCGTCCTTGATGACGTAGCAGATGGTGTATATCGTCTCGTCCGTGATGGAGTTCTCGATGTCGAAGCTCATGACCTTGAGCTTCGGGGTGAAGGGCGGTATCTCGGTGAAGCCGCGAAGATTGATGACCAGATCGGTGGTGTACTCACCCTTGATCTCCTCCCCGCGGGCGGTGAAGCACGCCGGAAGGTCATTGTCGTAGATGAAACGATGATGGAACGGTATGTCGGCCGCGAAGACCTCCATGCCCTGGCGCTTGAGCTCGCTCCGATATTGCGGCACGGCCCAGGGGAACTTGATGATGACCTTGGAGCAGCTCTGGACCCGGCCCTTGTTGATCAGGAAGAGCTCGATCGGCTCTATGCCCAGGTAATCATCCTTGCCCTGCACGTAGGGGAGAACGTCCTCCGGCGGGGCGGCCACGTGGAAGTAGGGGCGAAAGCCGGTCTTGCGCATGGTTATCGACCGCCCGTCGCGCGTCTTGCCGAACAGCTCGACGACTATGCTGTCGTTGTCCCCCTTCGAATAGGAGGCCGTGAGAAGGCGTACGTCCCATTCACCCATCTCTACCTCTTGGCCACTATGGTCATCACGTCCTCGTTCTCCAGCACATGGTCTTGGCCGACCACGCGATGCGTGCGGGCATTGATGGCCCTTATGAAATTGTCCCCCAGGTCGGTGTGCACCTTGTACGCCAGGTCCCGGGCGTTGCTCCCTTTCCTAAGGAGGTGGGCATCCGGCAGCACCCGACCCTCGTGGTCGGTCAGGTGCGTCTCGTCCTCCACCGGATAGACCACTATCTGGTCGAGCAACTTGTAAGTGACCGCCTCCAGGCATTTCTGGACCCCGGTGCCGTCGTACATCGACATGACGTGAGCCATGAAGTCCAGGGCCTTCTTCTGATTGGCGTTGAGCTTGGAGGGGTCGTTGACCTTGAAGCTCTTGTCCCCTGGCACGTACGACACAAGACCGGCCTTGGCCGCTCTGCGAAGCGCCAGTTCCGTTTCCGCGCAGGTCGGGACGGACATGTATCCGTCAAGCGCGCTCAACCGCTTGATCAGCTCGGGGTCGGCCGCGTCCGCCTTGTTCAGGGCGATGAACATGGGCTTGCTCATCTTCCTGACGTTGGCAGCCAGACGGTAGAGGTCCTCGTCCTTCCAGTCAATGATCTTGTGCGGCATCTCCGAGGTCCGGAGGGCTGCGGAGACCTGCACCTCCGTGACACCCAGTCCGGTCAACCGCTCGTAGATGACCTGATCGATCTTTGAACCTTCCAGATGCGCCCCGCGAGCCAGCTTGTCGAACCCTTTCATGATGATGCCTTTGATCCACTGGTTGATCTCCCTCTCCAGGAACTGCAGGTCCTCCACCGGGTCGTGGCTTCCGGGTTTGACGGCGTTCCCCTCGGCGTCCGTGGAACCGCTGGCGTCGACCACGTGAATGAAGGCGTCGGCCTGACGCAGGTCGTCCAGGAACTGGTTGCCCAGACCCTTGCCCAGCGAGGCGTCCGGCACCAGTCCGGCCACGTCCAGCAGCTCGATGGGCACCAGACGCACTCCGTTCTCGCAGGCCGAGTTTCGGGGAGTGCATTTGACGTTGAAGTCCAGGTGCGGGCACTTGGAACGCACGTAGCCCATGCCCTTGTTGGGCTTGATGGTGGTGAAGGGGTAGTTCGCTATCTCCGCAGTGGCCATGGTGGCCGCGGAGAAGAATGTGGACTTTCCTACGTTGGGTTTGCCTACTATCCCGATAAGCATGGTCTCTCCGTCCCTCCATAAGGTGGTTAAAGTTAAAATGATTGCCCGAGGATGGCCGAACCGTTCCTAACGACCGTCGGGGAAGGCCACCTGGGGGCGTCTAGAGAGAAACGAGGAGGGTATGTCCCGGACCATTCTCTCGGCGTCCTTAACCTTCAGGCCCAGGGACATGAGGTTCGGCGGCATCCAGCTGTTGCCCGTTGGGTCCACAGGTCCGACGATCAGGGCCTGGTCCGGGCAGTTGGAGGCCAATCCGGCAGGATAGGTTAGGAACGAAGCGCAGCTGGGCCCCCAGGGGGCACAGGTCGACGTGAAGGCGTCCGGCGTCCCGAAATGATGCAGGCTTAGCAAATTCCTGAGCTGCTCGGCCTCGACGAACAGCAGGAGCGCCCTCGGCAGGCCGTCCTCCTTCCTGAAGTGACGGCACTGCGTCACCACCAGATACTTCTCCGGCGGGCGTATCCTTCCGACGAGCGCCTTGCTACGAAGGACCATTTCCGGGTCCCTCTTAAGGTACTCGGCTTCCCCATGGCGGAAGGAAGGGGAACCGGTGGAGATGAAGAATTTCAATCCTTCGGCCATTTCGGCCAGCCCCATCCAGGACTGCCCTCCAGGGCAAATACCGGAACGGGCGTCCTCACCGATGTACAACAGTTCCTCCTTCCCCTGGGCGCACATGAGCACCGCCTTGGCGATGCAGCGGTCCACCTCCCCGAACGGCCTTCCTTTCCGGGGCCTCAGTTCGCTCTCGAACACGCATAGCGGTTCCAAAGCCAGATGCCCAGCCGTTCCCAGGACCTTCCCAATCTCCGTGATATCGATGCCGTCGCTGCCCATCGCATTCCCTGGAATTACATAAGTGGGCGGGATTATGAAGATGCGTTTCAGCTTTGGGACGATAACGAATCGGAAAGCTCGGCGATCTGGGCCGGGGTGAGACGCTCCACTCTCTCGTCCAGGAACGGTATACCGGACCTGTCATCGGGAAGCATGCGCTTCTGCTTGAGCACCGTGCCGATCTTCTTCCGTCTCTGCTGGAACAGCACGTCCACCAGCCTTAGGAAATGCTTCTCGTCCCGCAGCGGGAAGGGAGCAGGACGGGGGGTGAGCAGCACCACCGTGGAATCCACCTCCGGCTCCGGCCAGAAGCGGGAACGAGGAACGTTCTCCAGGAGCTTGCACTCGGCCCGGTAGAACACGTTGACCGAGAGGCGCGAATACTCGTCATCCCCGGCCGGTGCGGCCATGCGCTCGGCGAACTCCCTCTGCACCATGATCACCGCTCTCTTGAACTTCATATCCAGCAGGTGGAAGAGCAGCGGCGAGGAGATGCTGTACGGCACGTTCGAAATGAAAAGGTCGAACTGCGGAGGGTCCGTTTCCAGAAAGTCGCCTTGCACGACCTCCATCTGCGGGAACGTGTCGCGGAGATAGCGCACCGCCCCCTCCTCGATCTCAATGGCGGTGAGCTTGGACGTGCGTTCTAAAAGCGCGGAGGTAAGAATTCCAAAGCCTGGACCGACCTCCAGGACCCGATCGTTCTCGGCGATATCGAGGTACTCCACCTCCCGTTCGGCAACGCGGCGGTCGATGAGGTAGTTCTGTCCCCGGGACTTGGAAGGCCGCACGCCGTATCGTTCCAGAAGGGAGCGCAGCTCCCCGATGCTGATCATCTCAGCGGGAGACGAACACGCGGTACTTCTGGGTGGAATCGGCCAACTCGAGCTCGATGCGCTTGGCCACGACCTTCTCGGGACGCTTGAAGGTCGGAATGCGCGCCGCGATGTCCGCGAAGGACTTGAACGGCCCTTTCTTCCGCTCATCCAGTATCGCCAGCATGGTCTTCTTTCCCAGCCCGGGTAGAAGCTCCAGCACGTGGTAACGGGTAGTGATGGCCTCCGACTCGTTGAAGAACTTGACGTAGTGCATCTCGTTCTCCTTCACCACCTCCAGGATGACGAAGGGAAGCTCGTTCTGGGAGCCGGCGTTGAGCTCCTCGAAGCTTACGCGACGCTTGACGTGAAGGATCTTGTCCCGCTTGTCCATGTCCTTGCCGATGTAGACGACATCACCTGGAGAGATGATCTCCCCCGGTTTCGGTACCAGCTCGAACAGCTTTAGCTCGGTGCTGCCCAGGGCGTACGCTACCGATTCCTTTCTGAGGCCCCTATCCATGGGCAGGCCCTGCGGTAGATAATCTAGAATGTGAGCGTAGTCCTCCAAAGAAACACCAGCCTAAAGGTATTCGTTCACCAATTTAATAATCTGCTCGCCCTGCTTCTTCTCGATTATCCGCCTCTCCTTCTGGAAGATCAGGCGAACATCGTCGAAGTGGGTGGGCAGGAGATCGGTTATCTTGACCGCCACCGCCTCTGCGTTGTTGAGGTCGCCCACGAACTCCAGTTCGAGCAGCTTCCCCTTCAGCTCCCGGGCCTGCTTGGCGCTCATCTTGGCGCCTTTGGCATGCTCGAAGGCCAGCCTCTGCTCTGGGGTGAACTCCCGAGACTCGGCCTCAGCCTCCAGCATCTCCTTGACCTCAGCCAGGGTGACGTAGCGATCTTTGCTCATTTGGATCACCGTCAGTTCTTGACCTTTCGCATGTGCTCAGGCCGGCTCACTACGGTCTTGTATTTGTCGCCGTCCCTGACGGACAGCACGTAAGCGCGTCCCTGAGCGGCCTTGACCGTCCCGGTCTTTCCGTGGAAGCGCAAGTGCGGTGCACCCTTGACGATGCTAGGGTCCAGGTGTATGTGAGCCTGCTCTCCTACGTCGAACTGAACGAACTCGTGGGTGATGGGGGAAAGTCCACGAGCCCTGGGGCTCCTTCTCAGAATGTTCCTGCCCTTCCCTCTCTGTCCGTGCGATGCTTTTACCATGTCTATTCCTCGCTTTTATCTATGACCCCGATGACGTCCAGGGCGTCCACGGTACAGGGCACTCCCAGCATCTCCGAGAGATTGGGTAGCGTTCTTCCCTGGTCGCCGTGCACGAACTCCTTCACGTATGTGCCGGACTCGGTACGCAGGCGCAGCGTCATGCGATCATCCTGGAAATCCTCCAGGACCACGTAGACGATGTACCGTTCGCGTTTCAGGTCCGCGCGTCTGTGAGACACCCTAACGGGCGTCCGCTGGACGATACGGGTTCTGTTGAACGTGCGAACCACCTCATCCACTTTTCCCTTATTAACTTTGCCGTGAATGGATACCTGCACGCGGTACTCCTTGTCGTGGGCGGAGTCCTTGACCAGGCGTACCTCTTCTCGGTTCGAGAGACGGAGCTGCTCCACCTCCACCATCCCTTGGGCCTTCTGGTTGATCTCTTCCTGCAGGGCGGCGATGTCCAGGGTCCGCACCACCGGTGATGATATCTCGATGACGAACGGCCGCCCGGTGCCGAGCATCAGGGCGTCTATGTCCTCCCGGCCCATGCCGTGGAAGAAGTGCTCCTTGGCCTTGGCGTGCGGTAGGATCACGTCCCCGATCTGCTCCTGCACGCTGGTCTGGTACATCTTGCCAGTGTTATTGCAGCGCTGGCACCCCTTGCCCTGGCACATCCGGCAGGGCCACTTGGTCTGGGGGATCTCCCGGGACAGTTTGCGGTAGCGGCCGTAAAGGAATAGCGGCGCCACGTCCAGCTCCACATGGGCGAAGCGGGTGTCCACCAACGCCACGACCTGCGGGCTCTTGAACTCTACGTCCTTGCCGTTGATGGCGAAAACGGCCTTGCCTATTTCGCGGTTGAGCTCGGACTTGATGGGCTCGGCATGCTCCTGGCCGACTATGGACCACAGCTCCTCCTCCTTGGCCTGAACCGCCGGGTCCACTCTCGTGCCGACCAGGAAGTTGTCGAACTGGACCTCTTGCAGCTTGAGATCGATGGCCTCCGCGTAGCGGGGGACCTGGTCGAATATCTCGTCGCATAGCCAGCACCTCTCGTGATTCATGGGACCGAGTCCGCGGGACGAGCGGTCCTCGTCGATGAGCGCCCGTAGCTCCTCCCCCCTCTTCAGGTTGGTAGTGCCGGTGCCCACGTGCGCGAACAGACGGCCCAGACAGTGATCGCATAGGTCGCGGTCCTGGGCCTTCAGGGCTTGCTCGAGAACTTCCTTCATGGTCGTCCGGCCTACCCTTTCCGTATAATTAAATTATCGCGTGTTAACGGGGAAAAGTCCTTAATCCCGTGTCGGGCATGCCGTTCCGAACTAAGCTCATGGCCGAGAACACTGGGATGCTCAGGCTCCTAAGGGAGCGGGGATACGAAGCCAGGTCCATGTCGGTCTCTCATCTCGATGAGGTGCGGGAGGACGTGGAAGGGCTGTATAGAAAGGGCCTGCTGGACGAGCAGCTCTACAAGGAGTCCCTTTTCCGGTTCAAGTATTTCGTCCCGGTCTCTTTCCCGGAGGCGAAGAGCGTGATCGTGGTGTCGGTACCACAACCGACCTGCGAGGTCAGCTTCAATGTCAATGGACGGAAGGTGCGGACCATCATACCGCCGACCTACGCTAGGGCGGTGGACGTGGACATGGAGATCGTGGAACTTCTGGAAAGAGGGGACGGCAACGGCGTTCACCTCATGCGGGCGATACTGCCGCACAAGACCCTGGCCGCCCGCACCGGCCTGGTGGAGTACGGCCGAAACAACATATCCTACGTGCCGAGGTACGGTTCCTTCCACCGGCTGACCAGCTTTTTTACCAACCGTGAGCTGCCGGACGATTGGCAGGATATGAAGGTCATGGACCGCTGCGCGGAATGCGGGGCGTGCGTCAAGGCCTGCCCGACCAAGGCCATCGCCGAGGACCGGTTCCTGTTGCACGCGGAGAGATGTCTGACGTTCCACAACGAGATGCCCAACGAGAAGGCCTTCCCCGATTACGTGCTGGAAGGCGCACATAACGCTGTGATCGGCTGCATGATCTGCCAAAAGGTGTGCCCCGTGAATGCGACGGTTCGGAACTGGATGGTGCATTGCACCGAGTTCAACGAGGACGACACGTCCTACCTATTAGAGGGCGATTTCTCCGGGCCGAGGGCCAAGAAGCTTATGGAGAGGCTGGAGCCCCTGGGACTGGAGCTGTCGCTTTTCCCTCGCAACCTCAAGGCGTTGCTGAACAACGGACAATGATCAGAGATCGAAGCCCATCTCGGCGATGTGCAGCTCGGCCCGCTTCCGTTCCAGGAACTTGTACACCGTGGCGTGCTCGCTGCCGCTCAATAGCATGTCCACCGCGTTTCGCGCCACGACCATCTGCACCGAGTTCCCGATGATGCCGACGGTGTCCCCGTAGACGGAGATGTGCACCCCGACCAGATCCTCGATGATGCGGCGGGTCTTGCCGCCGGTGCCTATGACCCGGGAACGCATGCGCACCAGCTGGTTCGTTCCCTTCCCGACGTAATCGTCGATGTCGATTATCTCCAGGTACTCGTCGTCATCCAGCAATCGGAACGCCTTATGAGGGGCGAAGCCGCGGCCTATGGCCTTGACGATGTCCATTATCTTCAAGGGAAGGAGCGGATCCTGGATGTTCCTTTCATCGAACGATACCTCGCCCTCCTCGGCGTCGATGATTATCCGGATGCCGGTCTTCTGCTCCAGGAACTTCTTGGTCTCGCCGCCTTGGCCGATGAGCGCGCCGACGCGCTCCTTGGGAATCTTGACGATCTTCATTTCTCTCTGACCCCCTGTACGTATTTCAGGACGGTCTCGTCGCTCCACACCTTGACGTCGATGTTGCGGAAGTAGCGGTTGATGTTCTTCACGTCCCGCTTCAGGAACTCGATGGCGTTGGGGTGGTCGGTCAGCATGGCCTGGCCGACGTCGATGATGTACGGCAGCCCGTCATGCATGAGGATGTTGTACTCGCTGAGGTCGCCGTGCACCAGCTTGGCCTTCTGGAACGCCCGCTTCATGAACCGGAGGATCTCGCGGTACACCTTCTGCGGCTGTTCCAGACGGACGTTGCGCAGCTGCGGGGCGGCCATGACCTGGTCGCCCAGGTAGTCCATGACGATGATGTTCTTGAGGAATCGAGTAGCATGAGGGACCCGGACCCCGGCATGTTCCAGCCGGTTCAGGTTCTTGAACTCCTTGGTGCACCAGGCGTAGATGAGCTTACGCGGGTTGCCGGTTAAGCCCTTAAAGCGGGTGTCGCCCTCGATGTACTTGGCGATGTTCTTGAAGGTGGAATTGGAAGTTCGGTATATCTTCAACGCGACCAACGTCCCGTCGGGGGCGGTGGCCCGGAACACGTTCCCTTCCTTGCCAGTGGACACGGGGAAATCGACGCTGGCGATGCGCTTCTCACATGTCAATTTGAAGATCACGCCGAGAGTGAGGTTGTCGAAGACCTCCTCCATGACCTTGCGGCCTTCCTGCGAGCTTTCGAAGGAGCGGGTTAGGCGGGCCTTCTCCACCATGCGGTCCAGCTTGAGGATTTGCTTGTCCTCGGTTGGCATTTATCCCTCAGAAGATGTCCAAGTTCTTCGGCAGAACCTTCTTGCGGCTCAGATGGCTCGCTTGGGTTTTTGTGTAGCGGTAGTGAACGTCGCACTTGTCGTCCTGGAAGTCCCAGGGGCGGATGATGACCAGGTCACCCTCGCGGATCCACATCCTCTTCTTGATCTTACCAGGAATGCGCCCCATCCGGGACTTTCCATCGGCGCACATGATCTTGATGCGGGATGCGCCCAGCAGCTGATCCGCTATCCCGAACATTTCGCCCTCCTTTATCTTCGGGTAAGGGAGGCGAAGGATCTCCTCGCTCTCAGCGCCACTTCCCTGGTTGTAAGGTTCGTTGCTCAATGGAAGCCTCCAATGGTAAGTTTCCTTTAAACTCGTCCCTCTATATAACATTGGTGTAACAGGGTCAAGACGTTGGCCCTGCTGGAACGAATCGTCCGTTCACTCCAAGGCGAGCTGGATTATCTTGGTCATGTCCTCGACGTTGTAAGCGGTTCCGCAGTAGGAACAGAACTTCAGACCATCCTGCTTGGAGTCCTTGTCGATGGTTATGCTGGCGCCGCAGGAAGAGCATTTATACGGGATAGCAAGACCTTTATTTCCCACCTGGTTGATCAGCGCGTTCATGTCCACGGTGATGTGCTTGATTATCTTCTGGTCGTCAAGGCGGCGCACGCGTCCGGCCTCTTCCCAGAACAGGTACTTCTCCAGGATGACCGCCGCTTTCTCGTAATTGCCGGCCCTCTCCATGTTATGAGCCATGACCAGATCGTCGAGCATGCACTCCTCCGGGATCTTGTTGGGATTATCCAGCTTCCAGGACCTGATGAGCTTGCCGATCCAGGCATCGCCCTTCTCCAGCCCATCGACCTTGGCCATGTAGGCGTATGCCTGCGCCTCCTGCTTTGCCCTGGCCATCTCGGCCGCGTCGGCCTGTTCCCTGGCGATGAGCGCCCGGCAGTCCTTGCAAGCCGATGCACCATTGCCCTTGTACATCTTTTCTACGCCCGGGTATATGCCGGCCATGATTATTGGTAATCCGATTATAAGTAAAACGATGGAGATGGCGATGTACTCATCGCCGAAAGGAAAGAACGGCTCCAAGAAGGACAGCTGTGCCAGCATCCAGTCGTCTCCCATGACCAGCAGGTTGAAGAAGAACAAGGCGAAGAAGTAGATGGCGTAGATGGCGGCTATCGCCTTTACTATCATCAAACCGACGAAAGGCTTCCCGCACTTGGAGCAGTAGCTCGTACCCTTGTTCGCGGCCACGAAGGCAGGAAAGAGATAATGTGATTAATAAATCCTATCAAGGAGGGTCTGATTTGGTTGGCAAAGATAGGTTGTTGGCCGAATTCAGTTCTCACTAATGTTTAAGTAATTAGTCAAATATCAAGCGCCAACCCACGCTCCCGTAGTGTAGTCCGGCCAATCATTCCGCCCTTTCGACATCGCTGAAAAGCGGTGGAAGGTAGGCGAAGACCCGGGTTCGAATCCCGGCGGGAGCACTTTTTTACCGTCAAAAAATTGATATAGCCAGACGTGTTTTTCCTATCATGGAAGGCCTGAAAAAAACGTCAGACAAAACGTCGGACAAGAAGGCTTCCGGCCGCCCTAATCAGGGCAAGACGGAGACGATCAGGCAACGGAAAATTGATGTTTATTTGCCTACGATCGAGCTCATGCAGCAGTGGAAGCACGCGGCCGAGGTCTCGGGCATGCCTCTTTCGAAATACATCCTGGAAGTGGTGGAGCAGCACCGCATGGGCGCGGTGAGGGTCACCATGCCCCCGGCGTTGCTTGAGGAGAAGGCGAA
>Ga0209098_1001779_pt1 | contig 19987 bp, 15 predicted proteins | sample AD_JPNHW1_MetaG_FD_184429 | JGI IMG/M metagenome (GOLD analysis project Ga0209098, IMG submission 184429) | Active sludge microbial communities of municipal wastewater-treating anaerobic digesters from Japan - AD_JPNHW1_MetaG (SPAdes) (version 2) | ecosystem: Engineered > Bioreactor > Anaerobic... | reverse complement strand
AATTTTAGTAGTCATGTTGGCTCTTGTTGTTATTGTGCAAGCACAAAACAAGATAACAAGACCCAATAGTCATGTTAATGTTCCTGCGAAGGTTGCGAAAGTAACCGGAAATGAAGCAGTTCCAGATAATGGAATTCCTCAATTTATCAGAACTGCAACCACAACTGCCATTGGTTCAACTTATTATGATGCAGTTACCAATGGAGTAGCACGTAATACAATCACCAATTGGACTGATGGAACCGTTGCTGCAGTATGGACAATGGCACAAGTTTCTGCTCAAAGAGGAACTGGCTATAATTACCATAATGGAACCAATTGGGGTCCACAACCAAATCCAATTACTGATAGGATTGAAACTGTTCGAACAGGTTGGGGTGTTATTGCAGCTTTAAACCAAGGAGAAATCGTTGCTGCTCATAATGGGTCAACAGGTTTAACTATCAACAAAAGAGCTACAAAAGGTACCGGTGCTTGGACTGAATCAACATTAGTTGGTCCTGGCCATGATGATGAACCAGAAAATACTGGAATTTATTGGCCTAGCATCGCAACACAAGGTGATACAGTTCATCTTTTTGCATGTACTGACAATGTTGAAGGTACTCTTTATCAAGGAATTCAAACCCCACTTCTTTATTACAGATCAACAGATGGTGGAACTACCTGGTCTGCTCCTCAATTAATTTCTGCTATGGCAAATGAAAATAAAGAGATGTCTGATAACTATATAGCTGTTGCTAAAAACGGTAAATTAGTTCTTTTGATTTCTGAAAAATTTGGAGAAACTTTCTATTTGGAATCAAATGACCGTGGAGACACCTGGACAAAACATTCTGTTTATCCTTTCGCTGGAGGTCCAAATTTCGATTTTACCACCGGAACTTTCCCAATGACTGCATTAAATGATTATGCTGCTTCTGTTGCTATTGGTGACGATGGTACTGTTCACGTTGCTTTTGGTACTTTAATGGGTGCCAGAACTGAAGAAAATGCTGCTGACGAGTATTCTGCATGGTGGTCTTATGATAACATCATTTATTGGAACTCAACTATGCCAGCTTTTACGGTTCCTTTTGATACCAATACTGTTGAAGCTTATGCAGGTAGAATAGGTCGCCCAAATTTAGATGGTGATGATACTATCTGGTTTATGGATGGCTATACTCAACCAGAATACAGAAGTAATGGACCTGCCACTTTCCCTCAATTAGTTGCTGAAGGTGGAAAAGTTTATATGGTTTATGCTGCTCTTTTAGAAGCTCCTTATTTATGTGGTGCTACAACTGAATATTATCATGGTGTTTTTGCTACTGTATCTAACGATAATGGTACCACTTGGGATGACTTGAACAACGTTAGTTGGTTATCCTATCATCCAGAAATGTATTTCGTTGATTGGGAACAAACAGAATTATATGGTGAATTAATGACCATTAGTGAAGGTGAATGTTTTTGGCCAACAATGGCTCACAACTCTACTAACAATAAACTTAATGTGATGTGGTATTTTGACTATATACCAGGTCAAATTGGCGGTTTTGCTTCTTCTTCATCTTCAGTTTATGCTGTTAATATTGACAAAAATGATGTTGGTGATTTCAAAAACACAACTGAAATTTACCAAAACCTTTGGAATGCTGAAGGAATTAAAGATAACACTTTATCAGAATTAAAATTATTCCCTAACCCTACTTCAAATACTGTTACTGTAAATTTAATGTCTAGAGAAACAGCTCAAGCTAATCTTACTGTTACTAACTTAATGGGTCAAACCGTTTATTCAGAAAACATTTCAGTTGAAACCGGAAATAATCAATATCAAATCAATGTATCTGATTTTGGCGCAGGTTTCTATATGGTTAACATCCAAACAAAAGCAGGATCAACAACTCAAAAATTGATAGTTCGTTAACAACAACTATTTGTTATAATATTCAAAAGGGTAAACAAAAGTTTACCCTTTTTTTTTCATTCGTAGATTTATTTGTTAAAATATCGATTTTTTTATACTTTTATTTTATTTTTTGGCATTTTATATTAATATTTAATTATATTTGCATCATTATTTTAACAAACCACAAAATAAAAGTATTATGAAAAAAAAATTATCCTTTTTAATTTTCATTTTTACGTTGGTTGCTCTTCAAGCTCAACAACCCGTAAAATTGTCAAAAGACATTCAACACCCTCAAATCATGAAATACTCTCATGTTACGGGGCTGGAACAAACTGATGAAGTTATCACACCTTCTTTACTCAGAAATGGAAGCGGTAAGTTTATCGGATCGACCTATTATGATGTAGTTTCAAACGGTACTTCTAGAAACACCATTACTTCATTTAGTGATGGCACTGCCGCAGCTGTATGGACAACTGCATCCACAGTACAAACGACAAGAGGAACGGGGTATAACTATTTTGATGGTACTTCGTGGAGCACTGCACAACCTGCAGATACAAGAATTGAAACAATTAGGACCGGATTTGGTGTAATTGCTTCCATTGGAGAAGGTGAAATCGTAGTTTCTCACTCCGGCACAGGACTTGTAATAAATAAACGCGAAGTAAAAGGAACAGGAAACTGGATTCAAACCACTTTAACTGGACCTATTGCAACTCATACTAACGGAACCAACACAAGTACCTCTTTGCTTTGGCCAACAATTGCTGTTCAAGGTGATACTATTCATATTGCTGCACAAACAGAAAGTGATACAAACTATTTTTATCAAAACTATAACTGTGTTACTGTATATATCCGTTCAACTGATGGCGGTGCAACATGGTCAACTCCAATCCTATTTCCCGGAATGCTTGACAAAGACAGAAGAAACGTATCCGCTGATAAAATAAAATTTGTTGAAAAAAATGGAGTATTGGTTTTAGTTTGCGGTGGATTATCCTCAGATGTTTTTTACCTAAAATCTACTGATAGGGGTGAGACTTTTACCAGACATCTTGTATTTGATTTTCCGGGAGCTGATGATTTTGATTCAGATTATTCATTACTACCACAATGTTATGTAAATGATGAAACATTTTCAGTAGCTATCGATGATAATGGATTAGTTCATGTTGCATTTGGTACCAAATTAGTACAGAGAGATGAAGAGTCACTACCAAATTATTGGTCATACTGGAATGGAACTGGTAATATCCTCTATTGGAATGAAAATTTACCTCCATACACAACAATTATGGATACTTTAAACGAAGTTGAAGATCAACCCTATAGTATTGGTCGCCCAAATTTAGATGGTGATGATACTATTTGGTATGCAGATGGTTATACTTGGGCTGGATATCGTTTTACAGGAGCAACGTCATTCCCCAATTTAGTTGCTGAAGGTGGAAAAGTATATATGCTATACACTTCAACATTGGAATATCCATACATGTATACTTCTGGTACAAAATATTTTAGAGGAATTTTTGCAACAGTTTCTAACGATAACGGAACTACCTGGGACGACCAAGGCAATGTTAGTTGGTTATCGTATCATAGAGACTTATACTGGGTAGATTGGGTTACAACAGAATTAATGGGTGAACTTTATACCGAAAATGAGACTGAAAATATGTGGCCTGTTATGGCTCCAAAATCTGCTAATGGTAATTTATACATGATGTGGTATGCTGACTATATTCCCGGTAGTGTTGTTGGTTTCGCAACTAATGAAATGTATGTTTTTGGTTATTCAATCCCTAAAAATGATATTGGGGTATTTAATAATTGTCAAGAAGTTTACCAAAATTTATGGAATATCGGCGATGGAATTCAAGACAATAGTTTATCTGAAATGAAAATGTTTCCAAATCCAACTGCTTCTATTGTAAACATTGGATTATTATCCAAAGAATCTTCCAATGGTAATTTGACAATTACTAATATGATGGGGCAAATCATGTTCTCTGAAAATATTTCAATTAACAATGGACAAAACCAATTTAAAATTAATGTTGAACTATTTGGATCTGGTTTTTACCTAGTAAATATTCGCACAAAAACAGGATCTTCAACCCAAAAATTGATTGTTCAATAAATTATTTTTTTATAAATTTTTAAAAAAGAGTGTTTACAAAATAAGCACTCTTTTTTTATCATTTTTAAGATTTTTTATCATTTTAAAGGTCTTGAATATTTTATTTTTTTTATATATCTTTGCGATCTCTATAAAAGAAAAAAATAGATTAACAAAAATCACTTAAATAATTAATAACCAATTAAAAAAATTAAAAAAATGAAAAAAATTTACACAACTTTAATGTTGGTTTTGATTGCAAGCATCAGCTTCGCTCAAACATCAACTGTAACTTTAAAGGATAGTGGTGATCATTACCCTGTTAAAAAAAGAACAATGAACACTTTAGAAAGAGCCGGTGCAGGTTCTTGGTGGATTGATTACTCTGAAGATCTTAGAGCTTATATGGGCTTAGAAACACTAGAATACGGTGGCGTTGTTTTTCTTCAAGATTCAGTTGCAACTGTAAATTTTACAGGTGGAGATGGTCGTCCTCAATTTTATAGCTATGCTCAAGTTTATGATTTAACCGAACAAGTATGGGTTGATTTGTATAATGGAAAAACGGATGAAAACGGAAATCCTATTTCTGTTCCCCATTTTGGAGGTACACAATCCATCACTATTGACTCAATGGGTTGTACTTATGCTTATATGAGAGGTACTAATGTAAATGTTAATGTTGTTGACACTTTAGTTATGACTATTATTGCTGACGCTTCATTAGAATATGCAAGTTTAACAAATTATTTTAAACAAGCAAAATTAAATTACTACATTAATGGTGCCACAATTGCTCAATCTACACATCCAAAATATTATCAAATTAAATATCCATTAACTATTGATGATACAACAGGTGGTTATTATGTAACTCAAGTTTTTCCCGTAACCGGATTTGAAAATATTTCACAAAAGACTATTGCAGTTTCTTTTTCTTTTATTTCTGCAACTCCTAACAGAACATTAAACATGGTTGTTGGTACAGATATTAACAGATTTTCTGCTTATTATAATGAAGATCCACGTTCTGAATTTGCAACAAATGGTTCAACTGCTTTAATGAATGAAAAAAGCAACTCAATGTGTGCTATGGAATGGAATGTAGATGATGCTACCTACACTTGGTATGAAAAATATTTCAACAATAAAGTTTGGACAGGAAATTTAATGCGTCCAGGTTTATTAATTCATGCAACATGTAATGATTGTGCATGGGTTGGTGTTGCTGAAGCTGACCAAAAAAATATCGCAGTTCGTCCAAATCCAGCAACTGATAACTTTACAGTTACTTTAGTTGACAATACAACTGCTTCTATCCAACTTTATAACATCGTTGGTCAAATGGTTTATAGCCAAACAACTTCTGAACAAGCAGCTACTATTAACGTTGCTGATTTAACTTCAGGTATCTATATGTTAAAAGTTTCTCAAAGTGGAAAAACTTATACAACTAAAGTTGTTGTTAAATAATTTTTAACAATCATACTATAAAAAAAAGGCTCCTGAAAAGGGGCCTTTTTTATTTATAAGAAGTAGATTGCTTTTTTATACACAAAGATCCCATTTCATTGGTTAAGTACCCATATAATTGAAAAAATCGCTATGGGTCAAAAAAAAGGACCTCAAAGAGATCCCTTTTTATTTGTTGTTGCAACTATGAATTATTCAGCAGCTTCAACTTCTGGAGTTTCAGTAGCCTCTTCAGAAACAACTTCTTCAGCAGTTTCTTCAGCAGCAGCTTCTGCTTGAACTTCAGCTTGGTATTTTGCAGCTACTTTTTGTGCAATTACTTCGCGTAATTTAGTTTCAGCTTCTAAACGTTTTTTAGAATCTGTACGGGTTTTGTCGGCTAATTCACGTTTCATGTTATTCACCTTTGAATCTCTGTCTAGTTTCCAAGCTTCGAATTTACGGTCAGCATCAGCTTCAGAAATAGCTCCTTTAGCGATACCACCTTTTAAGTGTTTCATTAACATAACGCCTTCACGTTTTAGAATCGAACGAACGGTATCAGAAGGAGAAGCACCCACTTCTACCCAATACAATGCTCTTTCGAAATTCATGTCGATTGTTGCAGGATTGGTCATTGGATTGTAGGTACCGATTTTTTCGATAAAACGTCCGTCACGTGGTGCACGACCATCTGCAATTACAATATGATAAAAAGGTTGATTCTTTTTACCAAATCTTTGTAATCTGATTCTTGTTGCCATAATGTTTTATTAATATTAATATTTAAGGGGTGCAAAAGTAATGAAAAAAACGATAACTTACAACAATTAAAAAAAAATTCTTCAGTAATCTTTTGTATGCGAATTTTATGTATTTTTGCACCCAGAATTAAAGATGGTTCCGTAGCTCAACTGAATAGAGTATCTGACTACGGATCAGAAGGTTACAGGTTTGAATCCTGTCGGAATCACTAAAAATTAAAAAAGGACTTTTTTTAAAAAAGTCCTTTTTATTTTTAAAATTGTTTCAAAATGATACTTTTTTATACCTCTACCTCACTCCTTCTTTTGATATTTTGATCAATAATCTTGGAAAAACCAGCTGTTTTTTGCATCCAATCCCGAGTTTGATTTAACATCTTTAAAGTTGCATCATGCTCAGTAAGTAATTGATCTGGAAAAATGGGTTCACCAACCGTAATGGTTAATAATGGTTTTTTTCTGTATATCAATCTGAAAATCTTTTTGGGATCTCTAAAAGTGATTACTAAAGGGATAATCGGTTTGTTGTTTTTTACAGCATAAGAAAAAACACCTTTTTTAAAAGGTCTAATCGCATCAAAGTAAAACCACGCAGATGTCTCCGGATAAAAATGGATCCATTTACCCCTTTCTAAAACATTATTTATGGTATTATGAAATTTAACAATTCCTGATTTTTGTTTTGGAATCGGCATTCCACCAACTAAACGAACGAGGTGTCTGTTAGGGCCTGTTAAATTTTTAGGCCAGGCAGGAAAGAAAAATGATCTATGTCTTAAAGCAAACATAACACAAATAAAATCCCACATGTGGACATGATTACAAATGCTAATGGCTCCGCCCTTTAGTTCTTTTTTGTATTTCTTTAGAATTTTTCGATTTTGGGATTTTAATCCTATCAATAATTTAACTAAAATAAAACCAATTGTTTGTGAAACAATTAGAATACCAAATCGTGCTAATCTGAAAGTTAATTTTTTATTGACATAAGGATAATTCTCATCCAAAACCGGTGGGTCGGCCTTTTTTGGAACATAAAGCATGTGCTCTTCAAAGAGATCAGGGTATTCGTAAGGTAGTCCAAAAGCGTTTTTATAATCCATTTTTTAAATAATCAAAAACATTATTTTGGATTCGTTCTAGTAAATGTTTAGTGTCGGATTTTACAAATTTTTCACCCGTAATCTTTTCATACAGTTCAATATAACGCTCCGAAATAGAATGTACAACTTCTTCCGTCATTTCCGGAATTTGTTGTCCCTCTTTTCCTTGAAAACCATTTTCCATCAACCACTCTCTAACAAACTCTTTAGAAAGTTGTTTTTGTTGTTCCCCTTTATCGAATCTGTTTTGGTATTCATTTGCGTAAAAATATCTGGAAGAATCAGGTGTATGAATTTCATCTATGAGATAAATTTTGCCATCTTTTTTCCCAAATTCATATTTAGTATCGACTAAAATTAGACCTCTTTCAGCCGCAATTTCGGTCCCTCTTTGAAAAAGAGCCATAGTGTATTGTTCCACTAATTCATAATCTTCGGGTGAAACAAGTCCTAATCTGAGAATCTCTTCTTTAGAAATATCCTCATCATGCATCCCTTGTTCTGCTTTGGTTGTTGGGGTAATAATTGGTTTTTCAAATTTTTGATTTTCTCTCATTCCATCAGGAATTGGAACTCCACAAATGGATCTTGCTCCATTTTTGTATGCTCTCCATGAACTTCCACAAAGATATCCTCTAACGATCATCTCTACAGGTAAACCTTGGCAAGCAATTCCAGCTGTAACCATGGGGTCAGGAGTCGCCATTTTCCAATTTGGACAAATATCAGATGTAGCATCTAAGAACTTTCCTGCAATTTTATTAAGTATCTCTCCTTTAAATGGAATCCCTTCAGGGAGTATTACATCAAATGCTGAAATACGATCACTGACAATCATAATCAATTGATCATCATTAATGTTATATACATCACGAACTTTTCCGTGGTATACACTTTTTTGATTGGGAAAATTAAAATCTGTTTTTGTTAATGCGGTCATTTTTTAATTGTTTTGATGGTACAAAGATAAATAATTTATTCCTATTTTTGCAAAAAAGTTCACTATGAATCTTCAAGAATCGACAGATCATTTATTTAGGCAATTTTCAAATGCATTGTTAAGTCGTGGATTAAAACAAACTCAAGAAAGATTTGCAATTCTTAGAGCTATTATCCAGTTAAATGCTCCATTTCAAATTGATTTTTTGAGAAATCAACTCCTATCACAAAAATATTATGTGAGTAGATCAACTTTATACAATACTTTAAAGTTAATGGAAGATATTAGTGTAGTGGATAAAATAATTATGGATGGCAAGCTTTTTTATGAATTAAATAGTTCCAATAAAAATTCTTATTTTATTGTGAATCAAACAGAAAGAAAAATGATTAGTTTGGAAAAAGAGCTTGAAAATTTTATTATTTCTCATGTTGAGAAAAAATTCAACATCGCCATTAAAGGGGTTAAAATTACCTTTTTTGAAGAGTAAAATGGGTTGTCAACTATTGAAATATTTTTCATATTTTTGAAGATTAAAAAAATTATAATTTATTATGAATAAAATTGTACGTTTGGCTGTTGTCTTCAGTATTTTCTTTTTATTGAACCATTCATTTGATTTGTTTGCACAAAAAATCAAATCCGAAAATGTTCCAGATGACGTGAAGCAAACACTCATTGATCAACAAGGTGAAGTTAAAGTTTCACAATGGACTATGAATGAAGATGTTTATATAGCAAGTTTTAAAGTGGATGGTGCTTCCGTTATGGCTTACATCCAAAGTGATGGTACTTTTATCAAAGCAGCTACAATTGTTCCAAAGTCAACACTCCCCTCAGCAATTTTAACTTATATTGAGCGCAACTATCCCGAATTTGCCGTTCCAATTTCTGAAATCAGAGAGGAGGCTAATGTTCCCTTATATTACTACATTGAGGTTAAACCTGATGTTGTTGGGGCTTCTACTTCAGTACTAACTTTTGATAATGCTGGAAAATTGTTAAGCAGAAAAGATCCTGAAGGCTTTGAAACACCTGAAATGACACCACAACAACTTGTACAACAAAAAGCAGAACAAGAGATTGCAGACTCAAATGCACCTAAAGGGAAAAACAAACAAACTCCTAAAACGGTGAAACAAACCCCTAAAACTGAGAAACAAACTCCCGCTTCAGAACCTAAACAACAACCTTCTACTCCAAAATCTGAGCCTAAACCAAAAGCAGAACCAACTCCAAAAAGCACTCCAAAACAAAAAGCAGAACCTCAAGAAGAACCTCAAGAAGGTGATGTACCTAGTGTAGTTCAAAAGGCATTTGCCAAAAAAGTGATGCAACCAGAAAATTTAACGTGGAATACTATCGATGTTTATTATGTTGCTGATTGTATCGTAAAAGAACAAAAAAATGAGTTGTATTTCACTAAGGCAGGAGTTTGGGAAAAAACCTACACCTATCTTCCTGAAGAAGCAATTACCGGTGCTATGTTAAAACACTTAACTACCAATTATAAAGGATTTGAATTTATTACAGCAATTAAGGAAACACGTGCTGATAAACAAGATAAAGTATTAGTTGAATTTATTGAAAAAGCCAATCAAAAAGCTCAAGTATCTACTAGTATTGTATTTGATAAATTAGGCAGAATATTAAAAACATACAATGCAAATGAAGAACAACCTTCAGATATCTTTGAAAAACTATCTGTTAACGTGATAAATGAAAACCCACAAGATATCCCTGAGTTAGCTATTGCCTCATTTAAACAAAAATATCCCAAAATTACCGGGGTAGAATGGTCTGAAAATGATGAAGGTTATTATTTAGCTAGTTATTATGGAGTTCGAGGAAAAGAGGTAGTCGTTTTGGAAGGCAACGGTTCAATGATAGAGATCAGAACTGAAGCTAATCGTGATAATATTAGCTCCAATATTGAAAGTTATATTAAGAAAAACCATAAAGGGTGTCAAATATCAGAATATTATTCTGTTAGAGGTTTGATTGAAAAGAAAAACTATTATCTCGTGGTTGTTAAAAATAAAAAAACTAATATGACCACCCAATTAAAGTTCTCACTTGCGGGACAAATCATGCAATAAACTATTAATTATGAATTATTTAGAAATAAAATTAGTGTTCAGTCAACCTGAGCCTTGGAAAGAAGTGTTTACTGCTTTGTTGGGAGATCTTGGTTGCGAAAGTTTTTCAGATGGAGAAACAGAAGAAGAATTGTTGGCTTATATTCCGGAAGATTTATTTGATAAGGAACAAATAGATGAATTACTCACTGAGCATCCTTATGAAGTAAAAATTCAATATTCTATTCAAGAAGTGAAAACTGAAAACTGGAATGTACTTTGGGAATCCAATTATTCACCCGTTTTAATCGCTGATAAATGTTATATAAGAGCTCCTTTTCACAAAAAAATGGAACATGTGGATTATGAAATTGAGATTGAACCTAAAATGTCTTTTGGTACTGCTCATCATGAAACAACTGCCATGATGATTGAGTATTTACTTGAAGAGCCTGTTGCTCAAAAGAGTGTTTTAGATATGGGAGCTGGAACAGGTGTATTAGCTATCCTTTCTTACATGAAAGGGGCTTTTCCTGTAACTGCAATCGATAATGATGAGTGGGCCTATTTGAATAATATCGAAAATAATAGTCGGAATAATGCTGATCAAATTGTAGTTAAACTAGGTGATGCTGAAACGATTAAAGGAGATTTGTACCAAATTATAATTGCCAACATCAACCGTAACATCTTATTACGTGATCTACCGGAATATGAAAAATGTTTAGAGAAAAATGGAATTATTTTCCTCAGCGGATTTTATGTGGAGGAGGATTTAGCTTTAATTAGAGAAAAATGTGAATCTTTAGGATTGTATTATGTTTCCCATAAAGAAAAGAACAAATGGTGTTCAGCAAAATTTATAAAACATTAAAATAAAAAATAGATGAAAAAGATATTAGGCATTGGAAATGCATTGGTAGATGTGTTGTTAGAAATTCAAAATGATGAACAGATTGAAAAATTCGGATTATTAAAAGGGGGAATGGAAATGATTGATGCAGAAAAAAAAAGGAAAATTCATGCTGCTATTAGCAATATGAATCAAAAAATTGCATCAGGAGGTTCCACTTCAAATACTATTTATGGATTAGCAAAATTAGGTGCAAAAACCGGATATATTGGAAAAATATCTAATGACCAAGCGGGTGATTTTTTCAAAAAAGATATGGTGGACGCCAATATTAATACCCACTTTTTATATTCTGATATCGATACCGGAATTGCTACCACATTTATTTCATCTAACGGTGAGAGAACATTTGCCACCTATTTAGGTGCTGCGGCCACAATGACTCCAGAAGAGATTGATATTGAAGTGATTAAACAATACGATGTAGTTCATGTGGAAGGGTATCTTATTTTTAATAAAGAATTAGTCCTCGATATCTGTAGAAAAGCCAAGGAATGTGGTTTATTAATCTCCATGGACATGGCTAGTTACAATTTGGTGGAAGCTATGCATGATCTCGTGGAAGAACTTTTAGAGCAATACGTTGATATCATTTTTGCCAATGAAGAAGAGGCTAAAGCGTTCACTGGTAAAGAGGAGTTTGAAGCATTAGAAGAACTTTCAAAATACTGTGATGTTGCTGTTGTAAAATTGGGGCCTCGTGGATCTATTGCTAAAGTTAATGGTCAAATCACCGAAATAGCTCCCGCACCAGGAGAAAGATTAGACACCACCGGAGCCGGTGATATATATGCAGCAGGATTTTTGTATGGGTTGATCAATAATTTATCTGTAGAAGAGAGTGGTGCATTAGCATCCAAACTTGGTGCTGCATGCATTCAGACTATAGGAGCCAGAATCCACGACGAGCATTTTACAATTTAATTGTACAATCCTTTAATAAGTTTATAAAACATGTAAAGGGCTGCTTTGGCAGCTCTTTGAATTACGACTTCACGTCCACCTTCGGATCCAAATGTGAATTTTTCGGCTATTACTCTCATGGGATCAGCAACTGCAATCCAAACTGTACCAACCGGTTTCTCCGGTGTTCCACCATCTGGACCGGCAATTCCGGAAATTGCAATCGTGTAATCTACATCGAAAAGTCCCATTGTATTAATTGCCATATCATTAACTACGAATTCACTAACAGCTCCATGTTTTTTCAAATTGAGTTCCCTAACATTCAAAATCTCTTTTTTAACTTCATTAGAGTAGGAAACTAATCCACCTTCAAAGTATTGAGAAGCACCGGGAATGGAAGTGATGAGATGTGCCAGATAACCACCGGTACAACTTTCTGCAACAGCCATCTTTGCCTTCTTTTGAATCAATAATTTTCCAATCACCTCTTCCAAAGATTGATTTTGATCTGAAATAATATAGTTTTTTGCAATCTTTTTCAATTGGGTCAATTGTGAATTCAATTCACTGTTTAATTGTTGCTTGTCACCATTTTCTGATCTTCCTGTAAGACGCAACATTAACTTACCGGGAGCGGGTAAATAAGCTAAAGTGATATGCTTTGGTAAAGCTAATTCCCATGTTTCAATTATCTCTGAAAGAGCACTCTCTCCAATTCCGGCAGTGATGATCTCTTTATGAATAATACAATGTTGATCCCCAATTTTAGTTTTTAGAAGTGGAATCATTTCATTTTCAACAATTGCTTTCATTTCAAAAGGGACTCCCGGCATTGCTACCAGAATTTTTTTATCCTTTTCTATCCAAATTCCTGGTGCTGTACCATTTTTATTGCTCAAGGCAATCGCTCCTTCCGGAATAGAAGCTTGTAATCTGTTAATTTCATTCAGTGTAAACCCTCTTTTTTGAAACATCACTTGTATCTCTTGTAGGGTTTTTTGATCCATCACCTGACCCACTTGAAAATAATCACAAATCACCTGTTTGGTAATGTCATCTTTTGTAGGACCAAGCCCACCAGTCATCACAACTAAGTCTGTTTCTAAAAATGCTGTTTTTAATGTGTTGAATATCTGATCTTTATTGTCAGCAATGGTAACAACTTTTTGTACTTCTATTCCAATTGCATAAAGTTGATCTGCTATAAAAGAAGCATTGGTATTGATCGTTTTCCCGAATAAAATTTCGTTTCCGATTGAAATAATAATCATTTTAAAATATTTTTAATGTTTTTATAAATCTATTACAGTAATTCCGGCACCTCCCAGTTCTAACATTTCATCTTCGAAATGGAGTACTTCTTTTCTTTTTGACAAATATTGACGAACCACTTTGCGAAGAATCCCATCCCCTTTTCCGTGAAGAATTTTCACCTGATGGATATTCAATAATATGGTTTCATCAATAAAAGATTCCAATAATTGTACTGATTCATCTGCCCTTTTACCTCTCAAATCTATCACTGTATTAAATCTGGAGACCTTTTCATTCATAATTTCACCGATACGAGTACCATCCAATTTGGAAACGCCTGTTCTTTGAACATTTCGGGCCTCTTTTTTACTGATTTTGACTATTTTATTGATATTCGTTTTCAGTGAGATCGAGTTAAAAGACAAAGTGACCTCATTTCCATTTAATTTTGTAATTTCCCCAACAGTCTGAATATCTGTAATATATACTGAATCGCCCACTTTAATTAGAGTTTCTTCTACTTTTTCAACTTTTTGTTTGGGAGTATGTTTCTTGATTGGAACTAATGGGGCCATAATCTCCTCTTTTTCAATAGAGGAGATCTCCTGTTCAAGCTCCTTTTTAAGCTGTTGGACTTGATTCCGGATCTCTTTTGTCTTCGTAGATTCAGCTTTAGCTTCTTTAATATCACGAATAGTTTTTTCAATCACCTGATTCGCGCTTTCAACTATTGCAATAGCTTGATTTTTGGCTTTTTGTAATATGTCTTTTCTTTGCTTTTCAAATTCACTAAACTTTAGTCCGTAGTTGTCAATTAACTCTGCTAATTTGTCATCTGTTTGAGAGACCATTTTCAGTTTTCTTTCCCACTCCATTTTTTCCATTTCAACCTCTTCGACCAAACGTTCATAATCAATTTGTGCGGTTCCCGATTTTGAGATTGCATCTTCAATAATGGATTCAGGTAATCCAATTTGGCGAGCAATCTCATAAGTAAATGAGCTCCCTGGTTTTCCTTGTTTCAGTATAAAAAGTGGTTTTAGTGCATTGGTATCGAACAACATGGCTCCATTAACAGCTTGAGGATGAGATTCTGAAAATACTTTTAAATTACCGTAGTGTGTAGTGATAATTCCAAAACAGTTGGTTTCATATATATGATCTAGAATCGCTTCAGCCATGGCACCTCCTAGTGTCGGTTCAGTTCCAGATCCAAACTCATCTATCAAAAAAAGTGAAGTTTCATCAATATGTTCAATCATTGTTTTGATGTTACTAAGATGAGAACTGTAAGTACTTAAATCATTATCAATAGATTGTTCATCTCCCATATTGATGAAAAAGGATGAAAAAATCCCCATATCTGAAATTTCCTGCATGGGAACGAGCAAACCAGATTGCATCATATATTGAACCAATCCAATAGTTTTTAAACAAACTGATTTTCCGCCGGCATTAGGCCCTGAAATGATTAAAATTCTTGAATCTCTGTCTAACTTAATATTCAAAGGTTCTACCTTTTTATGTGAATTAAGAAAATTCAAGTATAAAAGGGGATGTATAGCTTGATCCCAATCCAATAGTTGTCCATCATGAATATGGGGTAAGCCGGCTTTTATTCGAATTGCAAATTGTGCTTTAGCTCTTATAAAATCTATGATTCCCAGAAAATCGAGTCCTATTTTAATATTGGGTAAAGAAAATCTAATCAAATCAGAAATCTCGGTTAAAATTCTGATAATCTCTCTTCTTTCTGCATTTATAAGATCTTTAAGTTCATTATTCGAATCAAAAACATCTGTTGGTTCAATAAAAACAGTTTGTCCTGTAGCAGATTCATCATGTATAAATCCTTGTAATTTTCTTTTGAATTGAGCAGGAACAGGGATACACAGACGTCCATTTCTAATGGTCATCTCAGCATCCTCTTTGACAAGTCCTTCTTTTTTTGCACCTTGTAGTATTTTCTTTATTTTGCGATCAGCTTCTCCTGAAATCTTAATAATTTCTCTTCTTATTCTTCTCAATTCCTCTGAAGCATTATCTTTAAGTTGACCTTTAGGATCTAAAATTTTATTAATAGATTCCAATAGTTCTTTTTCCAAAACTAAATCCTTACATAAATCCCATATTCTGGAATACTTTTCCTCTTCATTTTTAACTCTGAAATAGACAAATATTTGAATAATACTTGAAATAACCGCTCTTAATTCTGCTAATTCATCCACTTCAATAAAGGTACCATCAAGTCTAATCCTGGATAAAGTAGGTCTAATATCATAAAAATCCTGAACAGGAATCTGCTCATCAAATAATATAGCAGACTGCATTTGATGAACTTGTTCCAATTGAACAATAATATCGTCATAAATGACTGCGTATTGCATTTGATCAACATATTCAACGCCCATGTTGCTAATACAATGCTCTTTTAAAAACTGTCTAATGGCATCAAACCCTATTTTTTGTTCAAAGTTTTTGGGATATATCATAAAAGTATCACTAAGGAAAAGAAATTATTTCCGCAAAAGTACTAAATAGTTTCACAATCTTTACTCTTTTTTTAATTCTATTACTATTTATACAATATGTTTTTATACATTAATTAAAACAATTAAGAAAAATTAAGAAACAGTTAATTATTTGATTATCTGGATTTTAAACAAATTAAAACATTATTATTAAAAAAAAATGAAAAAATAATTGAAAATCACGTTTTTATCCAAAAAATGTTTTTACCTTTGCCAACAATTCAAAACTTTGAAAGTAACATTTTAAAGTAATAAAACAATTTAACAATTAATAATATGGAAACAGGTAAAGTAAAGTTTTACAAACAATCTTCAAAATTCGGTTTCATTACTCCAGATAATGGTGGTAAAGACGTATTTTTTCACGAATCTAACATCACAGGAAACATCCCTCACGAAGGTGATTCAGTTGAATATGAAGTAGGTCAAGGAAGAAAAGGCGAAGAAGCAAAAAATGTTTGCAAAACCAACTAAAAAATATAATTTTTAGTTTTACTTAAAAAGGCTCCTATTCCATAAGAGCCTTTTTTTATGTAAAATAAAGAGGTGCTTCTTTCCATCCATTTTCAGATAAATACACAATATGCTCAATTCCAAATTGCAGTAACTTCTTTTTAGCATCCAAATACAATAGCCCCAGTTCTTCAGATTTGTGCGCATCACTACTAATAATCATGGGGATCCCCTTTTTAGAAATCATTTGTAAAATAAAATCAGAAGGATAGAAGTCATTACATCTTTTTTTGTACAAGCCTCTTGAGTTAATCTCAACGATAATATTCTTATTATAAATTAATTGGATTGCCTTTTCCACTAAATCCAGATACCAAGGTTCTTTTTCTGTAAAAAAGCGATCTTGATTGTGCATTTTAATCTTATCTAAATGGGCAATGATATCAAAATTTTGTGTTTCAATCATTTCATAAGTTTGTTCCCAAAAAGCAGTTACTGCTTTTCGAATATCATCATGAAAATAATTCTTCAATCCATCATCATAGATTTGTTGTTTAGAACCATCAATAAACCATAAGGGTTGATTTTGGCCGGTACTTACTAAATGGACTCCACCAATAATTAAATCTAGCTGATATGTTTTCTTAAAAAAATGAAAAGGTTTTGTTTCATACGGAATAAAATCACATTCCAGACCTTTCCACAATTTGATTGCGGGAAATTGCTTTTGGAGAGAATCAATCTCTTCAATATACTCAGAAATCCTTTCCTCTTTTATCGAAAAATTATTCTCTTTTTTGAGAGGTGCATGGGAAGAAAATCCAAGATGGTCAAAGTGCAGATCGATCCCTTTCTGAACAAACCGGATCATCTCCTCTTTGCCATCACAATAAGTTGTATGAGTATGATAATTACATTTCATGTTTTTTAACAGTGCTAAAGATTTTTCCTTGATGTAACTGTGTGATAATTTCCGCATTATCAGGAATTTCTGATCCATTTTTTAATGCTTTACCATTCCAATAAGTGATACTATACCCTCTTTTCATGACATTATCAGGATGGAGTAGTTCAATTTTTGTTTCAGCTTGTTGCAAAAAGTGATTATGTTTATCTATCAATCTATTACTAGCTAATTTTATAGTTTGTAAATTATGATCTAATTCTTTTTTCTTTTTTGAATTCCATTTTTCATAAGAGAGTTGCATCATATTTCCAATTTGAGAGAAGAAAATATCTTGATCTTTAAGTATTTCCAGTGTCCCTTTAACAATTTTAGATTGTAAATCTTCCAGTTGAATCGAAAAATTATGAAACTGCTGGATCAAGAAATATGCAACTTCTGTAGGAGTAATTTTATTTTGATACGCTACCATATCGGTTATTGTATCATTAGAAGAGTGCCCAATTCCTGTAATCACAGGAAGTGGAGATGAAGCTACTTTTGAAGCCAATTGGTAATCATCATAACAACTCATGCCTACATCACCACCACCACCTCTGACTATCACAATACAATCAAATTGATGAGCTCTATTAGCAATCATTTCGAGTTGATGAACTATAGAAATAATCGCTTTATCTCCTTGTAAAATGGAGGGAAACAGTTCACATTGAAATTTATAATTCCAATTATTTTGGTTTAAAGTAACCATAAAATCATGGTATCCTTTACTTGTTTCAACAGAAATAATCGCTATTCTTTTAGGGACTGGAGGTAAGAATTTGTGTTTATTGGCAGTAAAAATTTGCTCTTTTTTCAATCTTTGGATCACCTCTTGTTTATTTTTAGCCAACTCTCCCAAAGTGTAAGTAGGCTCAATATCCTGAATATGAAGACTTAATCCATGTTGAGTACTAAACTCAACTGTAGCTAAACAAAGAATTCCAATATCCTCTTTTAAAGGTTCTCCTGTGATTTTGATAAATCGATCATTAATCTCTTTAAACTGAGTTGCCCAAATAACAGCTCTCAATTGGGTCTTGATTTTTCCATTCTCTTTCTCTACTAACTCAGGATAACAATGTCCCGAATGAGGATAATAGTTCAACTTTAGAATTTCAGCTTTGATATAATATGCTTTTGTATAATTCTTAGCAATCACACGCTCGATACTCTTAGAAATTTCTGAGAGAGAATAAACGGGTCTTTCATTAAAAGTATCTCTTTGAGTAGACATGTTGAATTTTTTAATTCCAGTTGAATTCAATACCTTTTCTGACTGTTTTTAGAATCTTTCCATAAAGTTTTTGCCCAATAAATGGTGAGTTAACAGACTTTGATTCAAAAAAATCTTCAAAAACAGTAAACTCCGTTTCCAAATCAAAAATGGCAAAATCAGCATCCATATTTGGTTTCAAATTTCCTTTGTTCAGTTTCATCATCTGAGATGGATTAGTGGACATTTTTTGAACCAATTGTTGTAATGTAAGGTGATTGTTTTTCACTAATTTTGTATAACATAATGGAAACGCAAGCTCTAGACCAATCATTCCCGGAGCTCCTGCTTCTTTTTCCTCTAGTGTATGAGGGGCATGATCGGTTGCGATAGCACAAGCAACACCATCCTGTAATGCTTTAATAAGGGCAGAAATATCAGCTTCATCTCTTAAAGGTGGATTCACTCTATAATGTTGAACTTGCTCACCTGTCGCAAAAAGGTGATGTGGCGTTACTTCACAAGTAACATGATGTCCCTCTTTTTGTGCTTCTCGAATGGCCTCAATAGCTTCTTTTGTACTTACATGACAGAAATGCAAATGTCCTCCAATCTCTTTAAATAGGGCAATATCTCTGAATGTCATATTGTTTTCAGCTATTCTCATATCAATTTTAGAAAACTTTGAATCTTCAGCATGGCACATAATAGCAGCATTCTTTTCCTTACAAATGGTAAAAATCTCTTTCATAACCTCATCATCATTAACCCCTTTGCCATCGTCGGTAACAAAAAGCACTTCCCCTTTTTGAAGCGTTTTTAAATGTTCAAAATCAATACCTTGAAGATTTTTCGTCATACTTAAAGTTTGATTGACTGAAATTAGACCGATTTCATTGGCTCTGGCTTGAACATCATGTACAATTTCAATAGAACTGCAGACAGGCTTTGTATTAGGCATCAAATTAACGGCAGTATAACCACCTTTAAGAGCTGCTCTGGATCCGGAATGAAGATCCTCTTTGTAAGTAAACCCGGGGTCTCTAAAATGAGCGTGAAGGTCTGTAAATGCAGGAACAAGGATTAGGTTTTGACCATTAAAATCGGTTGCATCAGGATCATCACAAATATGAGCACCCACTGCAATAATTTTTCCGTTTTCAAATTTGATATCTCCTATAAAGTCTTGATTATCATCAATTAATCTTATATTTTTATACCACATAATTTTATTTTATAGTTTATGCAAAGATAGTAAATAATGTGCTAATGTGCTAATGTGCTAATGTGCTAATTAGGGTGAAGGGCGAAAGGAAAAAGGGGAAAGGGAAAAAATGAGGGTGTGTTAAAATTTTAAGAGGATGATTTTTGAATTGATTTTTTTTGTATTTTTGCGCCCCAAAAACTTT
>Ga0209098_1001768_pt1 | contig 20046 bp, 26 predicted proteins | sample AD_JPNHW1_MetaG_FD_184429 | JGI IMG/M metagenome (GOLD analysis project Ga0209098, IMG submission 184429) | Active sludge microbial communities of municipal wastewater-treating anaerobic digesters from Japan - AD_JPNHW1_MetaG (SPAdes) (version 2) | ecosystem: Engineered > Bioreactor > Anaerobic... | reverse complement strand
TTACAAAACGGTTTTTAGGGGAGAAAATGTAAATGAAAAAAGCACTTGCAATAGATATTGGCGGAACAAAAATTTATCACACACTTGTGAGCGAACAGGGTGAAATTTTGGGCGAAGTCAATAAAATTTCAACACCTAAAGACATTCAGGAACTTAAAAGTTTGCTTGAAGAAGTTATAAAAACTTACGAAGGGCAGGTTGATGTAGTTGCAATAGCAACGGCAGGGGCTGTAAACAATCAAAATAACAAAGTCATAAGCTCAACCGCAAATTTACCAAAAGGTTACAATCAGATTGATTTTCAATCGCTTTCGACAAAAAAAGTTTTTATAGAAAACGATGCAAACGCCGCAGCCTGGGCAGAGCATGAACTGGGCGCATCAAAAAATTGTCCTTATTCAGTTATGCTTACACTCGGAACAGGAGTAGGCGGCGGAATAATTTTACAAGACAGATTGTACAAGGGAAAATCAGGCGGAGCCGGTGAAATGCACTTTAAATTGTTTGCAGATATGCGCCGCAGGTGCACCTGCGGCGCATGGGACTGCTTTGAGGCTTACGCTTCTGGCACAGGGCTAAAATTAACCGCAGAAGAAATTTTGCGCGACAATAATGTAACCACTTATGACGTAATCGAAGGGGTTAAAAAAGGCGACACAAAAATGAAAGAAGTTTTTGACATCTGGCAAAATCATATTTTGGCAGGGCTGGTCGGGCTTGCAAACCTTTTTGATCCTGACTGCTTTGTGCTTTCGGGCTCTCTTGCCGAATTTGTAGACACGGATTATTTGGAAAATGAAACAAACGCGCAGATTGTAACGGCACCTATTAAGGTTTACAAGGCAAAAGCGGGCAACCATTCCGGAATGATTGGTGCAGCATTGTTAGCTTTAAGCTGGATTGAAAATACTAATTGAAAAGGAAATAGTAAATAGGAAATAGTAAATAGAAAAAATAAATATTCAATTCACTATTCACTATTTACCATTTACTCGGGTAGAAAATGGGCAAATCTAAGAAACGAATATTACATCAAGGAAGAAACAATCAGATTACCAAACTCACAAGGGAAGATGCTTTGGGTGAGGTAGTCAAAGCGTGCAACAAAAAACGAATTGACGAGGAAGCAAAAAATCTCATCTCGCTTTTCGGTTTTTCCGCAGAAGAGCTTTTGGAATCCGGCGCACGCTACGAAGACGTAATCGTGCTTAAAGGGATTTTAAGTTAATTATTCAAATATTTCATCAATTTATTAATGTCTTTATTCCAGCTGCCGTACCAGTTTTTCAGGATTACATCAGCCGGACAAAGCCCTTGAAGCGTATATTCTGCAATCGAGTCAAGGAATTTTTCTTCGCCAAGCCCTTGTTCTTTCAAACTTTTTTGGCTTATTTTCAGAATTTCTTTTGCGATATCTTTTGCAAAATGCCCTTTAATTTTTGTTTCAAGTGCGTTTTTGGGGACATTGTATCTGAATTCTGCTATATCGTTGTAAGAAAAATTTGAAACCAGTTCTTCAGCTTCTTCAAGGCTTTTTTGCGAATACAAAATCCCTTTATAAATTCCCAAAATAGCATACTGCATGCCATGATTTGCGCAGTCATGGTTTCTGATTTCGATAAAATCTCTCAATCTAACTTCTGGAAAACACAAATTTGCATGCAAAAGAAAATCGTCTAAAGTCGCTTCAAAGCCGTCAAAGCCTCTTTCAATGAACTGTTCAAAATCAATTTTGCCCAAAATTTTAACAGGGTTTCCTTCGCGCATTATAAAAATCATCGGCGTTTTCATAACATCCTTGATATAATCTTCAAATCCGTAGTCTGAATTTTTTTCAAAGAATTTTTTGCTCAAAAATCCGCATCTTTCGCTGTCGGTATTTAGCCAGCTTAAGCCTCTAAAGGTTTTGTAGCCTGTGTCAACGCTGCCTCTAATTGGTGAGTTTGCAAACATTGCTGTCATAAAAGGCGAGAGCATGTTTGTTACCCTGAATTTTCTTATTGCGTCTTTTTCCGATGAAAAATCAAAGCAGGCTTGAATCCCTGCAGTTTCTCTCATCATAACATCAGACAAGATTCCCCAAAGGTAATTTGCCATTATGTGGTAGCGTTTTTTGGGAATAATTTTTATGCTTTTGTAAGTCGAAACAGGCGAAACGCCGTATTCAAGCAGGTTAATATCATATCTTCTCAAAAGCGGGGTGATTTTTTTATTGAAATTATCTATTTTTGTTTTTAAATCGGCAATATTTTTTTCCGGTTTTAAACTCAGTTCAAACTGGCAGCCGGGCTCTAAAGTTATCAAATCTTCGCCTTTTTTCAGCCCGATAATGTTGTAATCATCAGTTATGTATTCCCAATTATCAAGTTTTGAAAAGGCTCTTAAAAGTTCATAAATTCCGTTTTCACCTTCGTAGCCTACGGATTTGTAAGTTAGGGCATGGATTGGAAGCCTTTCGTATTCAACACCTATTGAGTATTCTTCTTTTGGTTTGCAGCCTTTTTTGAATACCGATAAAATCGTTTCATCCTTTGATTTCAACATAAATCCTCTTTTGCTGATAAATCTTCTTGTCCAAATAAATCATAACATGTAAACTATCATATAAAACTTAAAAAAAACATTACCCTGTTTGTATTATTATAGATTAGTAACATGGACTACTTACGAAGAGCAAAATCGTTCAGAACAAAAAAACGGCTCGGACAGAATTTTCTTATTGACGAGAAAACAATCCGCGCGATATTAGAAAGCGCACAGATTTCAAAAGATGATATTGTGGTTGAAATCGGCGCAGGAGTCGGTTTTGTGACAGAACAGCTTGTTAAAGTTGCAAAAAAAGTTATCGCAATAGAGCTTGACGAAGAGGCGATAAAAGAGTTAAAAAAAATCCATTGCGACAATTTGGTCATCCTGCATCAGGATATTTTAAAAACTGATTTGAGCTTGGTTTGCGATGAAAAAGTCAAGATTGTAGCAAACATCCCCTATTACATCACAAGCCCTATAATCGCACATCTTTTGGGCGAAATTGACGATTTGGATAATAAAAACAGAAACAAAATAAAAGAAATTATTCTTATGGTTCAAAAAGAAGTCGCTCAAAGAATTGCGGCAACAGAAAAAAGCCCTTCAAAACAGTATGGGCTTTTAACCATTCTGTCGCAGTTTTGGGCGGATTGTGAAATAATCAAAAACGTAGGGCGCAAGTGTTTTTACCCGAGTCCCAAAGTAGATTCGGCACTGGTAAAACTTATCGTCCGCAAAGAACCCAAAGTTAAACTTTTAGATTATAAGCATTTCAGAAAAACAATTAAAGCGGCTTTTTCTCAAAGAAGAAAAAATATTAAAAACTGCCTTTTAAGCGGCGGTTTTTCAAAAGAAAATATTGAAAAATCACTCAAAAATGTCAAAATCGATCTTAACGCAAGAGGCGAAACTATTTCTATTGAAAATTTCGGCAAATTATCACAGGAGTTAATCAATAATGCGTGAAATTAAAATGAAAAATGACCCCTCATCCGGCTTTCAGCCACCTTCTCCCGCAAGGGGAGAAGGAAAATTAAATCCCCCTCGCCCCTTGAGGGAGAGGGAAAAATTTCGAAACGAGGTACGAGTTTCAGAAATTTGGGTGAGGGGTAAAAAAGAAATAAAGGTCAAATGTCCGGCTAAAATAAACCTTACTCTTGAAGTTTTGAACAAACGCCAAGACGGATTTCACAATATTCAAAGTGTTATGCAAACAATTGATTTGTTTGATTTTCTGACGATAAAAATTGAAGAAAACTGCAAATTTGAAATAAAACTTTCCGGCACAAGCGACCAAATCCCTTATGACGAAAGTAATCTTGTTTATAAGGCAATTTTGCTTTTTGTAGAGCATACAAATTTGCACCCGCATAAAATTTCTGTCTTTATTGAAAAAAATATTCCCGTCTCTGCAGGGCTTGCAGGCGGAAGCACAGATGCTGCAGGAACTCTATGGGGATTAAATAAGATTTTCTCGGATGTGCTTTCAAAAGAAGAACTTCATAAACTATGTGCAAAACTTGGTTCAGACCTTAATTTTTGCCTGGAAGGCGGGTGTCAGCTTGCAACAGGCAGAGGCGAAATTCTGGAAAGATTGCCGTTTCAAGAATTTTGCCTCGCATTGATAAAACCAAAAAATCTCGGCATAAGCGCAAAAGAAGCTTATACAAAATTTTCACAGCTTAAGGTTAAGCCGAATTTGAATATGAGCGCAAAACTTATTGCTGCCTTAAAATCGGGAGAAAATATAGTTCCGTTTTTGCATAATGATTTGGAAACGGCATTAATTGGCGATTATGCTCAATTGCTTGAAATTAAAAAATTATATCCCAAGACAATTATGTCGGGTTCGGGTTCGGCGTTTTTTGCCATCGGGGAAAGGATTTCAGCGCAGGACAAATTTTGGGCAAAAAACGCTTTAAAATCAATTAATTACGGCATAGCTGAGGTTCAAAGTTCTTCGTAGATTTTTCTTAAAACGTATTCTTCAAAAGTTTTTTTGTCGAAATTTGTTGATTTAGGGTCGTTTACCATAATGCAAAAAGCGTAAGTTTTTCCGCTTTTTGCGGTCAAATATCCTGTAATTGCGCTTATATTTGATAAGGTTCCTGTTTTTGCTTTAAGATTATCTTTAAAATAAAGCATCCTGTCGGTTAAAGTTCCTTCGCCTGATTTTGCAAGGGAGTTTATAAAATCGTTATAAGAAGGTTCTTTGGCAATTTTTACCAGAACATTTGTCATAAAATCAGCTGTAATAAGGTTATTTTTAGAAACGCCGCTTCCGTCAACTATTTTTATGCTGTCGGTGTTTATGCCTAATTTTTTGTAGTAATTATTTAACATTTCAACGCCTGCTTCGGCAGAGCCTGCGTTGTTTATATATTTGCCTCCTGCCAGTTTGAAAACAGTTTCTGCTGCCATGTTATTGCTTTGTTTTAAGATATCTGATTGTGCTTGTGAAATTGGGTGGCTTATTTTTCCCAGCAAAACGGCATCTTTAGGAAGCTTCATTCTTTCAAATTCGCCATAGTATCCTACTTTTTGCTTCCGCAAAACTTCTTCAAGGCGAAGCACAAAATATCTTCTGGGGTGGTTTATGGGAATTTCTATGGAATAATCGCCTGAGATTGTACCTTGGGCATTTATTACATCGGGTGAAATATAATTTTTTCTGTCAAGCTTAATTTCGGTGCTGCTTCCGGTTGTAACATTATTTGAAAATGCGGTAGGATAAAAAACTTCCGTGGAAATTTCAGCCGGTGCCCCTTGCTGAGAACCCGGGCAGAAATTTATTTTTAAAAGATTTTTGTCCAAATTATAAGCACCGAATTTTGGCATAAGAGGGTTTAAATCATCATCCCATTGCCAACCTTCGCCCCATTCCTGGCTGTCCATTACAGAGTCGTCAATGTAAAACGGTTTGTTTAAATCTTGTTTTTGAGGAAGCATGCTTATTAATTCTCTTAAATCTCTTGTCGTAAGATACGGATCAGCTCCCAATTTCAAATAAATGCTTCCGTCTTGAGCTCTGTATAGTTCTGTTTTAAATTCGTAATTTTCTTTTAAGGTATCAATGGAGGACAAAAGTGTTATAACTTTTTGTATGGAAGCAGGTGACATAGGCATTTTGGCATTCATTTCGTAGGCGGTTTTTCCGTTTGAAACCTCTTTTATTGAAACGCCGATTAATGCCCTTCTTGAAAGGTCAGATTCCCATATCGCAGAAAAAATCGGGTTTATAAGTGGTTTTGCAATCGAAATCTGTGCAAAAACAAATAATGCTATAAAAGTTGAAATTAATTTAATTTTTTTCATGACGTCCTTAAAACAATTTTACATCATAATTTTCTTGTATATCAAGTAAAACTGTACATTTTTTTCTAAATTGATACATCTTTTCAAAATCGGGTTGTGCAAAAATTACCCCTTCGCCCTTTTTTATTTGTGAAATTACCTCTCCGTTGAAATCTATAATTCTTGAATGTCCCAAATTCCATTCATCTTCGGTGATTTTGCCCGATTGTGTCAAAGCAACCATAAAACACTGATTTTCAACAGCGCGCGCCTTGGTAAGCGTTTCCCAATGTCCTGCCCTTGATTTTGGCCAAGCGGCCATGTTTATCAATAAATCCGCCCCTGCATTAGCGTAAGCCCTGTAAATTTCAGGAAATCTTATGTCATAGCAGATGCTTAAGCCGATTTTGACAATGTCATTGCGAGACGTAGATTGTCGGCTTTTACAATTATCGTTCACCGAAGCAATCTTTTTTGAGTTTAAACAAAATTCAACCATTACGGGATTGTTTCCTTTTTCTACAAAAGCTCCTTCGTCGCAGCCGTAGTAAGAAAAAAGGTGCATTTTGTCGTAAGTTGCAATAAGTTCGCCTTTATTATTTATCACAGGACATGAATTGTAATATTTTGAATCCCTTTTTGTTATAAAACTTCCGCCGATTATATTTGTATTGTATTTTTTTGCAATTTTTGATAAAAACAAAAAAGCTTTGCTTTTTTCAATATCTTTTGCGGAGTTTTTAAATCCTGCAGGCATCCAGCCTACTGTCCAAACTTCTGGCAAAATAAGCAAATCAATCTCTTCCTTGATGTTTTTTTTGATTAATCCATCAATTTTTTTAATGTTAAAATCAATATCGCCGATTTTTGACGACATTTGAATTGCCGCTATTTTTAATTTTTTTTCCATAATCTGAATTTATAAATTTCTTTATGTACTTGCGGGGCTTTTTCTTCAAGCTCTTTCAATGCATTTTGAAGTTTTAATCTTGCCTCTTCATCTTGCTCATCTGTGTTATCCGAATTTACATAAATCGGCTCCCCGTATAAATTAACAAGCCATGTAGCGCCAAGCGGATACAACAATTTATCCCAGGAGGGGAATTTTATAAAATTAATTTGAGGAGAATACCAATAAACGGGAATTATGGGAGCACCCGACATTTTTGCTATTTTAATTACCCCTTCTTTGACTTGAAAAGCAGGACCGCTTGGTCCGTCAACTGTCATTGCAATGCACTCGCTATTTTTAAGCCTGTCAAGTAATTGCATTGTGGCTTCAACGCTGCCTTTTTTGCCTTTTGAACCTCTGACTGTTTTGAATCCTAATTTTTCTGTTGCTCTTGCAATAATTTCACCGTCAATCGAGCGGCTTATTAATACATTCAAATGAGCTTTGTCTTCAACCCCGAAAATACAACACTGATGTCCGTGCCATAGGGCGTAAATGCAAGGCTTAAGCTCAGGGTTATTAACTTCCTTGATAAATGTTAAATGCCTTTGAATGCTAAATATAAAATTTACCAAATTGGTCAATAAATCTAACTGTTTTTCTCCCGATATTTTCATATAACAATTTTAACACAAAAAAGGCAACAGATATCTGTTGCCTTTAAATTTATAGTTTATATATTAAATTATCTGTTATACATAACTGCTTTTGCAACGCCACCCGGAAGTGCTTGTTGCCCACCGATTCTGACACCAAACTGGTCTTTAATATCAGTTGATGAAGTTGTAAGTGCATTAGGTCTTTTCTTGCCGTTTACGTCAATAAGGACGTTACATACACCTGTTGCTTCATTTGTTCCTACAGTTGTTGTACAAGCAGTTTCGTTAACAGTATCTGTCCAAGAAATAGCCGCCCCGTCATTTAAGAATATGATATAATTACCTTCGTCAACATTTATATCTCCGGTTCCAACGGCTGCAGATGTTGAACTGATAACATTCATTCTGTCAGAGAATAATTTATATAAGTTGTTGGTTTCATCTCCTTCGGAAAAGCTTACGCTGTCTAGTGCAACGTTCATAGTAACGGCTTGATTAATTCCTGAAATCATTTTTTTAAGCCCTGTTTTGAACTCAGCTTGTCCTGTTTGGTTCATCAAAGTCGGAATAGTCATGGCAGCAACTACACCTATAATACCCAAAGTGATTAATACCTCTGCCAAAGTAAATCCTAATCTTTTTTTCATAATCTTTCTACCTTTCGCTTAGTTAATATACAATAAAATCCTTACAACTCACCTTATATTATAAAGTACAGATAAATACTAACAAACTTTAAAAAAAAAGTCAATAGTTTAACATTTTATATCCGTATTAAACATTTTTTGTATTAAAAAATTTACGCTCACATAAACACAAGCCGCGAAACATAATACTTCAAATTCGTGATAGGAGGTTTCATAAACTATTTCGCATGCTCTGGTTAATTCTATTAAGTCGATTGCCGATGCTAAAGACGTATCTTTTACAAGTGTTACCAACTGCGCCACAAGCGAGGGTTTAATTCTTCTCAATGCCTGGGGTAACACTATGTGCTCAATTACCTGAACTTTGCTCAGGGCAAGAGATTGTGCCGCAAGAATTTGGTCTTTTCCGACACTTTCAAGCCCGCTTCTTATAATCTCTGCTATGTATGCGCAATTAAAAATTACAAGGGCGATTATTGCAGAGTACATTTCCAGTGAATCTATGCCCATATAATTTAAAAAAGCACTGTATCCGAACAAATAAGGAGAAACACTAAAGTGAACAAATATTATAAACAAAATCAAAGGAATTGCTCTTGTCAAATCAATAAAAAGTCCTGCAATAAAGCTTATTAAAGGAATTTTTGCAAACCTCAGTGTTCCTAAAATTATTCCTGAAAATAAACTTAAAATTATGCAGATAAAGGAAACTTTCAGCGTAACTAAAAGTCCTTTCATTAAAAAAGGCAGGTTGTTTATGATTACATCGGATGTCATACAATCACCTCCTGCGAGGGTATTCTATAAATCTTTTGCAATATTTTTGTCAACAAAAGCACAAAACCTGTCAAAAACAGATATAAAACAACGGCAAGAATAAAATATTCATATATTCTGTAAGTATCTGAAATCCCTTTGTAAACGACATAAAATATGTCTGTTACGGCAATAAAACTCACCAGTGAAGAGTTTTTAACCAAACTCATAAACTGGTTTCCCAAAATCGGAATCACATACCTTGTTGCCTGAGGGTAAATGATATAAATAAAAGATTTAATCCTGCTCATACCAAGTGATTGGCTTGCTTGAAAATGTTCTTTCGGAACTGCATTTATACCCGAGATTATAGCATCTGAAATATAACAGCCCGTGTAAAGCCCTAATGCTAAAATTCCGCAAGCGTATGCCGACAAAACAAGATGAATTGACGGTAAACCCTTATAAAAAAGATAAATCAGTATCAAAAGCGGCATATTTCTTATAAAAAGTACGATAAAGTTTGTGATTTTTGAAATAATATTTAAAGGACTTGTTCTGAAGTAAGCAAAAAAACTTCCTAAGACAAAAGCCAAAATACCTGCAAGCAGTGATACCGAAATCGTAGTTAAAATACCTTCGATTATCATCGGATAGTTTTTTAAGAGTGTTGAAAAATCCATTTCATACATCAGTATTTAATCCTTTGCATACTGTCATCCCGCATTTGTTGCGGGAACTGTCTTAAGTTCAGTATTTAATCCATTTTGCTTTTAATTTGTTTAGTTGACCGGATTTAATCATTTCGTCAAGAATTAAATCCACTCTTTGTCTTAATCTTGTTGAGCTTTCGCCCTTTTTAAATCCTATTGCATAAGGCTCTTTTGAATATCTTTTGGGCAAAAGTTTAACCGAATCATCTTGCATGGCAAAGCCCATTAAAATGGTATCATCCGAGGTGATTGCATCTGCTCTGCCTTGTTTTAGCGCGCTGTAGCCGTTGGTATAAGTTTTGTAACCTGAAATTTTAGCCTCGGGTGCCATAAGTCTTGTATTTTTTTCTGCCGTAGAGCCGAAAATTATTATGACACGCTTTCCGTTTAAGTCAGCCATAGAACCAATGTCGCTTTTTGCGGGAACTAAAATTGCCTGTCCTGCCATATAATAAGGTTTTGAAAAATCTATGACTTCTTTTCTTTCATCTGTTATAGTCATTGTTGCTATAATCATATCAACCTGACCGGAATTTAAAGTTAAAATTCTGTTTGAAGGGGTTACCTGCTTGAATTCTATTTTATCTTCACTGCCTAAAAGATTTTTTGCGATATGTTTTGCCAAATCGACGTCAAAGCCCGTCAAATTTTGTTTCTCGTCAATGTAGCCGAAAGGTTTTGTGTCAAATTTTACTCCGACAATTAATTTTCCGCGGCTTAACACTTTATCCAAAACATCGCTTGTTTCGTCTTGTTTTTTGCAGCCCGAGAAAAAAATAACCAAACCTAATAAAAAAATATAGATAACTTGTCTTTTCATATTAAAACTTTCTATTCTGCCCCAGAAATTTTTTCAAAATATTTTTTTGTAACCTCATTTTTGGGCGAATTAAAAACATTTTGCGCAGAATCATTTTCTATTACCTGTCCGTTGTATAAAAATACTACCCTGTCGGCGATTTCTTTTGCGAATTTAAGTTCGTGAGTTACCAGAAGAATAATCATATCCTGATTTTTAAGCTTTCTTATGACTTCAAGAACTTCAACTTTCATGTGAGGGTCAAGCGCGCTTGTCGGTTCGTCAAACATAACTACTTTGGGTTTCATTGCAAGGGTTCTTGCTATCGCAACCCTTTGTGCTTGACCGCCTGAGAGCTGATGCGGGTAATGGTCCATTTTATCAAGCAAGCCTACTTTTTCTAAAAGCAGCATGGCTAAAATTTCAGCGTCGTTTTTTTTCATCCTTTTAACAATCAATGGGGCAAGGACTATGTTTTGTTTTACCGTCATGTGCGGAAATAAATTGTACTGTTGAAAAACGATTCCGACATTTTGTCTTAATTTTGATAAATCTTTTGTTTTTTTTGTTATGTCATGACCTTCTATTGTAATTGTTCCGTTGTCGATTTTTTCCAGTCCGTCTATACATTTGAGCAATGTTGTTTTGCCGCAGCCCGAAGGACCGATAATAGCGACAATTTCTCCGCGATGCGCGCAGAATGAAACGTTATTAAGGATGCGTGTTGTTCTGTAACTCTTTCTTACATTTTCCAACTTAATCATAGTCATGTATAATCTAAACCATTTCGCATTTTTTTGCAAGTGGGGTTAACAGTAAATAGTAAATGGTAAATAGAAGTGAATAAAAACTTTTCAACTATTAGACTGTTCGACTTCTCAACTGTTAAGCCATTCACCCAAAAAACCATTTGCATTATAAAAATAAAAGTGATATAATCCGATTGTAATTATATAATTAACAATAACAAGGAGAGTTTTATGAAAAAGACAGCACAATCATTGATTGAATACGGTTTGATTTTAGCACTTGTTGCGATAGTTGCACTTGCCGTTTTGAGTAAGTTTGGCGGAACAATCGGCAACGTTGGAAACAGCACAGATACTCAAGTACAAAAAGTTACAGAGAATTCAGGAGCAGCTTATTGTAACTCTGTTAGTGGACAATGGAATGAGGACACAAAATTTTGTGACATAACCCCATAACAGTCTATAAATTGAGCAAAATTTAAATAATGAAAAAAACAAAAAAAATAATAATTAAAAAGGCTGCACAGGCCTTAGTTGAATACGGATTGATTTTGGCACTGGTTGCAATAGTTGCAATAGCTGTGCTTACAAAACTTGGCGGAACGATTACCGAGGCGGGGAATAAAGCAGGAAATACCGTTTCGGGTGTTAGCGATAACGCCAGCAATAACTATTGCCAAAGCCTTACGCCGCCAATGACATACAATCCAACAACAGGCAGTTGCGAATAGCAGGCTTATTCAGGTAATAAAACTTAATAAATAGACTTTTGCGGACTGACGGTATTATAATGTTGTCAGTCCGCTTTTTAATTTTTTTACAAAAACCTTTGAGGTATTAATGGAAGAAAACCAAAACTTTTCAAAAAATCTTACTAAAAGAGAATTTGAAGTCCTGAATTTGGTTACCCTGGGAAAAAGTAATACCGAAATAGCAAAAGAATTAGCCATAAGTTCGCATACAATAAAGGCGCATGTGTGCTCTATTCTTCACAAAATGTCTGTGGAAGACAGGGTTCAGGCTGCCGTAAAAGCAGTCAGGGAAGGTCTTGTAGATTAGATTTTCATAGAAGAATTTGGCGAGGTTAAGCTTGTTTTTTGGCTTACGTTTTGTGCATAACTTTCCAGCGTAACCCTCGGTTTTGCAAACATAATGCTACTTTGGTGAAGTTTATCGTGCATTATAAGAGATTTTTGGCGTTTTGCACCAAATATATTTCTAAGAATAGGGGTAACAATGTTGCACGAAACTATAGCACCTACTGTGCTTGATATAAAATCAACTCCGTCATAAAACGAATAAAAATCTTTTTGGATATTGTCTTGGTTGTTTTTAAATACATCAGAATCTGTTATATTAACTTTTCTTTTAGTAAAGAAAGGTTCAAGTTTTTGTTTGGCGGCAGAATCATTTTTAAAGACCTTTTTAAAATATTTTGAAATCAAATCATTTGAATCAATAATTCTTTCATTCAGGTTTTTAAAAGATTCTTGATTTTTAATCAAAAAATTACGAATGGGCGCGGTAGTAAGCTTGCCTGATTCAACCATACGGGTTCCGAATTTATTGAATTGGTGAGTTATGGCAATAAAGGCTGCGATATTAACAAAAGCGTCTGCAATTTCTTGAGGAATCAAAAAGTTTTTTTGTTCTTTTGGAATGTCTTTATTTATAACAACTGCAGTAACATGGGCAAGTGAAGAAAGAGCCCAGCCCACAGCACCTGTGACCAAAAGCATAAATCCCAAATCATGGGAAAAATGTTTGTAAACCCCATCTACTGTTTTTTGCAAGGATAATTTCATTTGCTCCCTCCTTGCAAAAATATGAGCGGTAAAGATTTAAGCATAATCATTTACCCCCTCCTTGCAGTTTATCTTGTTTTTGTTTTTCCAGTTTTTTCTGCGCGCCTTTTTCAATTTTTTTGACAAGCAGGTTTGTCATCCATTTTGTAAGCGGAAGGTCAATGGCAAAGTTTGTAAAAAGCATTGCTCCAAGAGCTATAAAAGTACCAAGAGCTTGCCTGTGCTTAACCAATTCTCTTGTAACTTCCTTGAATTTGACATTGCTTGGGAGCAAGGCTGTCTTGAATTTAAAATATTTTGTATCTTTTAATTTTTTAGCATCGACTTCGGTGCAAAAATCAATCGCTTTAATACAAAGCTCTCTTACTGTTATGCCGACGATTGTTCCTATAAAGTTTTTTGCAATTGTTCTTGCACAAGAAACCACTCTAGTTTTTTCATCCACGCTTTTGTTGTTAAGGTCTATAAAAGGTTGGGTCATTAATGCCGTTACGCCCAAAAATAATCGCTGCTGGGGAGAAGAAAATTTGCCCATTTTTTCAAGTATGTCAATAGTTTTTGCCCTTTTAATTACAAAGGGCTTAGGCAGTGCGCCAAAAGAAGGCGCATCAGTATTTACACTATTAATTTTTTTTATCGGCATTTTATTCTTACCCAAGTCTATAAAACATGTAAAGGGGTATAATTGCTTAATTTACCATATTTTTTACAAAAGGTTTACAAAATAATTCAAATTATTACAATTTGTAAAAAGTTGTTACAAAAAAAGACTTTTTTCTAAAGGTCATTAAAAATTAAACCGATAAACAAAAAGTGGATACGAAATCTAAGGAGAAATCAAAATGTCAATCGATAGAATAGGGTTAAATAGTTTTGCTGTAGGTGCGAAAATGGGTGGGGCAGGAAAAGCTCCTGAAAAAAAAGTTGAAAAAGAAAAAGAATCTGAAGGTTCAGCAAAACGTCAAGAGGTTTCTCCTGAGGCTGTTTTAGGGTTTATGGGTGCAAAAGCTGTATTGGGAATTGAATCGAGCTCTTCATTGAAAAAAGCTTTTGCAATGGCTGAGAGTGCTTCTCCGGAAGTGGTAGCTAGAATGACAACCATGATGGATAAATTTGCTGATGAAGTAGGAAAAAATATGGCAGCTGTTCAAAAAGAGTTAGGCTTGTCAGAGCCTGCGGCAAGAGAAGTTGCTCTTAAAATGACAGAATAAAAAATTTAAGGCTTATAAATCGTTACCCCGCGATGTGTATAAAAAAGGACTTGTTTTTAACAAGTCCTTTTGATTATTATCAAACTTTTTTATAACTTTTTGGGTTTAAATATTCCCATTACATCGTGCAGCAAATACACCAGCCCGTAGCCGATTAAACCCACACCGCATGCTTTGGAGGCGAGTCCTTTTGTGGCAACCGTTCCTAGTGCCAACCCAAAAGGAATTACGTTATTTACCAACATTTTAGTAAATCCTTTTACATATCCTGCAGCTCCTGTGAAGAATGTTGTGAAGTTTTCATTTAATTTGTATTTTAAAAACTGTTTTTTCATAATATCTTTGGTTTTGCTGGGTGTATCAAGAGATATCGTGTCCATAAAAGTTTTTTCTACGCTGTCGGTTTTAAGATTGCGTTGATTCATATTGCATTCTTCTTTTCCGATTGTATGAGAATCGTATAAAACCGCGCCTAAGCCGGCTATTCCTATTGCTTTTATTGCTATGTTTGAAATATTCATTTTTAAAATTCCTTATTCTTTTTTATCGGATTTTTCTTCTTTTTTAGGTTTATCTTTTACTTCAAATTCTTTTTTAACAGTATTTCCCGACATTTTTAACAGTATTTGGGAAGCCTGCATTGCGTCTTGCCCGTCGGAGGTCTTTTTATTTTGCATGTTTTTGAGAATTTGTACCGTCAAATCATCACCTGTTACCGCTTTTGAATCAAGTGCTGCAAGAGCTATAACTCTTACTTTTTGTGAAGGGTCTTGGAGCATTTTGTTTACTAGGGCATTTAAAGCTTTGTCGTCTTTTCTGCTGTCGTCTTCTTGAAGTCTTGCAAGAACTTCTTTTGCGCCCATCATTCTGACTTCAGGGTCTTGACTGTTCAGGTAATTTTCAAGATTTTTAATATAATCATCTGTCAATTCGACAATATCGCGTTTTTCTGTTTTCTTTTTGTCCCCTTCTGCAGGAGCCGCAGGTGCTGCAGCTTGTTGAGGCTGACCTTGAGGACCGTAATTTGTTGTATAGTAATTTGAAGGATAAGCCATGTTTGTTCCCGGTGTCATTACAGAAGGGTTGTATATTTGAATATTAACCCCAGAGTAATTAGGAACCTGAACTGTTTGAGGGTTTTGTGTTGCTACAACTCCGGGGTTTACCACAGGTTGAGTAGCTACCTGAGGCTGATTACCAGCAGCAGGAGTAACCACAGCTTGTGCGGGAGCTACAGTTTGAGGGTTTACAACTGTATTTTGCATGAAACCTTACCTTTCACCACTTATATAAATAAAGTCTAAAACCATGAAATAATTGCCCTTTCGGTAAATTTTTTAAGAAATGTTAAGTTAATTTTTTGATATAATAATTTTGAGGAAACATGGAAAAAACTCAAAATTTTATCGAAAACCGTCCGCAGGAACTTTGCAATATGTGTGGAAAATGTTGCAGGGTTGCAACTTCTTCACTGTCCTTTCAAGAGTTAAAAAGTCTTGTAAGGCAGGGGGATGAATATGCCAAAGATTTTTTAAATATTTTTGAGCCTTATCAATCAATACAAGATGCAAAAAATGTTTGTCAAAAAACGGTTGAAAACATACTTTCTAAGCTCAACTCCGAAAAAGAAGATTTTGATGAAAAAGAGGCTACTTTTTATCGATGTCGTTATATCAAAGATGACAATTTGTGCGGAATTTATGAAAAAAGACCCGAGTTGTGCAAAAGGTTCCCTTCAAACCCTTGGGTAGTAGTCCCTCCGGGGTGTGGCTACGAGGGGTGGCTTTTTAAAAAAAGAGAAGAAAAAAAACAGTATATAAGAAAACTCAAGGAAGATATTTTATCCTATGAAATTATACTCAAAGGAGATTTGCCCGAATCAGAAAGAGAAAATATCTTAAAAATTTTAGAAAAAATAAATGATATTATAGAAATTTATTCAAAATACGGTGCCAAAGATTGGTAGTTAATCAAATTTTGAGCAAATTTCATCTGTATTTTTCAGGTAATCCTGTGCATTAAAACAGGCTTCAATTTCTTTTTGAGACAGATATTTTTTAATTTCTTTATTTTTTAAAAGGTTTGATTTAAAATTCCCACTTTTTTCAAAAGCATCAAGGGCATTTTTTTGCACAATTTCGTATGCTTTTTCTCTTGAAAGCCCTCTGTTTACAAGTTCCAGCATAACTTTTTGCGAATAAATTATTCCGCCAAACAGGTTTGTGTTTTTGAGCATATTTTCTTCGTGTATGACCAGATTATCCAAAATATTTTTAAATCTTTCCAGCATAAAATCAACTAAAATTGTGCTGTCGGGGAAAATTATGCGCTCAGCCGAACTGTGCGAAATGTCCCTTTCGTGCCAAAGTGCTATATTTTCAAGTGCAGCAATAGAATTTGACCTTACAACCCTTGCAAGTCCGCACAGGTTTTCGCTTGTAATTGGATTTTTCTTATGAGGCATTGCAGAAGAACCTTTTTGGCCTTTTTTAAACCCTTCTTCGACTTCCAAAACTTCTGTTCTTTGAAGGTGTCTTATTTCTGTTGCAAAACGCTCTATAACACTTGCAATCAATGCCAATGATTGCATAAATTGTGCGTGGATATCTCTTGCGATTATTTGGGTTGAAATTTTTGCAGGCTTAAGCCCTAAAATTTTGCAGGTAATTTTTTCAATTTCAGGCGAAATGTTGCTGTAAGTTCCTACCGGTCCTGAAATTTGCCCAACCATTATTTTTTCAAGTGCAAAGTTAAAGTTTTCTTTTACTCTTTCAAAAGCATCAAGCCAGCTGCATAGTTTTACCCCAAAAGTCATAATCTCAGCGTGAACTCCGTGTGAGCGACCTATACAGACAGTTTTTTTGCATTTTTTAATAAGTTTTTTTAAAGAAGAAATAACATTATCGAGGTCTTTGTTTATGATTTTGGCGGCATCTTTTATCTGAAGCGCAAGTGCCGTATCTATAACATCGGAACTTGTAAGCCCGAGGTGAAAATATTTTGATAAATTTCCTAAACTTTCGTTAATGTTTGTTATGAAGGCAATTACGTCATGATTGACTTCCTTTTCAATTTCATCAATTCTTTTTAAATCAAATTTTGCCAGTTTTTTTATTTTGTCCAAATCTTTTGCGCTGATTTGTCCCATTTTACTGTAAGCCTCACAAACAGCGAGTTCCACCTGTAAATAGTAGCCGAACTTGGATTGTAAATCCCAAATTTTTTTCATTTCTTTTAATGAATATCTTTCAATCATAAAAAATCCTTTTTCCGAATTAATTTTAACATGAAAAAAGGCAATTTTTTTATGAAATTTGTTTTTATATATATAAGGGATATTAATGAGGATTTTGGGATGGATTTTGTCACAAACGACTTAAAGCAAAGAACTTTAGAAAGTATTAATAATCAAGCAGAAGATGCCCGTCAAAAAATGTACGAAAAACGGACTATTTATGAAGCTTCAATGAAAAAATACGGTATTTTTAGCGAATTAAAAGAAAAAGCTTTTACAATTTTTCAATCTTATAAAAACACAAGCAAAGAAGAAGAATTTAAAACTAAATACCAAAACGCTCAAAAAAGTTTGTTTGAAGCAGAATCCGATTCTGATATTCTTCGCGATAGCTTAAGAAGTTCCATTTCATTTTGCTCAAAAATGAATGAATCGGCATTTATTGCCAATTCTATTTTGGGTTAATTTTTAAGTGCTTGTAACATAACTTTGGGCAAATATTGATTTTTTTTCTTTATGTAATATGATTAATTCGTATAAATAGCTTACGCCGATTGCTATTACTAAGAAAAAGGAATATTTTACATGAGCATTAATCTTAAAAACAAACAAGAAGTTGTTAAAAAATACGGTAAAAACGAAAAAGATACAGGTTCTGCTTCAGTTCAAATTGCGATGATGAGCCAAAAAATCAGCGAACTTACCGAACATTTAAAAATTAACAAAAAAGACTTTGCGACAAAACGCGGACTTTTAATGATGGTAGGAAGAAGAAAAAGACTACTTTCTTATTTGAAAGGCGAAAACCTTGAAGAATACAGAAAATTAGTCAAAAAACTTAATATCAGAGGTTAGTTTACTGTTAAGATTTAAGGGCGGGCAAAATAAATTTTGCCCGCCCTTTTTTCTATAGGGTTTGGAGTTGAGAATTAATTTTTGAAATCAATTCTGTATTATTTGTTTGTTTTGCATTTGCAAGGGCTTTTTGAAGAAGACTTTTTGCTTTGTTGAAATTTTGAAGTTTTATCATTAATTGTGAGGCTTTTTTGTAATTAACAGCAGCCTGCTCGGGAGATTTTGCATTTTGATATTCTTGTATCGCCTCAGAGTAGTTTTGAAGCGCAAGTTTAGGATTGTTAAATTTGGCATAAGCACCTGCAGTGTTGCCTGAAACGTAGCCTTTAATTTTTGGGGTTTTGCTCTCATCTGCAATTGTTTTTGCTTCGTCGTAAAATTCAAAAGCTTTTTTGTCATATTTGTCGGTAAAAATATTTCCGATTTTAGTCAGAGATGTTGATTGGGCTGCAAAATTATCATTTTGTCCGGCAAAGGAAATTGAGCTCATGTAATGATTGATTGCGGGTTCAAATTGGGCAACATCGTCGTAGATTTTTGCCATTGAGAAGTGGGCTTTGGTTTTTATATTTAAATCAGTGGCGGCACCCAAAGACTTATGATAGCTGGTAAGAGCTTGGGCAAGAAAATCTTTGCTGTCATAAATTTGCCCGATTTCGTATAAAACTTTAGATTCTGTTTCGCTGTCTTTAACTTCAATTGCACGGATTCTTGCCTGTTCAAAGGTTTCAAGTGCCCTTTTAGCCTCTCCTGCGTAAGCCAATTTTTTTGCTTGAATAAAAAGCGATTTTAATTGGGCGTCTTGAGGAATAATAACGCTTTGATTTGTTTTTTCTTCAGTTTGGGAAGTTTCTTCGGTTTGTTGCGTATTTTCTGTTTGAGAAGTTTTAACAGAATCGGGGAATTGGACAAGAAATTGAGGATTGACGTCGTTTTCGTTGAATTTAAAATCAACTTGTTGTAAAAATAATGCATCAAGCCAGTTTTCAACAACATTTGAAGGTCTTTGAAGGGTTTCTGTTATGTATCCGTCTAAAAGCGCAGAGGCATTTTTAAGGTTTGACTTAATTGTTTTTATATTAGGATTTTCTTTTCTTACCTGTGTGTCAACCAATAAAAGGTAGGTTTCCACTTCCTGGTTTAAATCAGGCGGAGTGCCTATTGCTAAAGCGGTGCTCCTGAAATCTTTTAAGATTTGTGCTATGTTAACGGCGTTTTTAAGCGAGTTTATTGAAGCCTGATTTTTTTCCGCTTGCTCGGGAAAAACTCTTTTTTGTTCGTCAAGCGTAAGTTTCGGGCTTTGTTCTGCTTCTGTCTGTTCTTCGGCAGGCTGCGGCAGGTGGGAAGATTCTTCATCTTCCTTAGGTTTGACAAAATTATTGTTATGCACCGTATAAAGCTTTTGCCTTAACGGAGTTATTGTGTTGTAAGCCATTTTAAGCCCTTTTTAACCGAAGTCTTCTGTGTTTTTTGTCGGTAAAACCTTTTATTTTGCACAACTTTTTTGGTGAAAATCATACTTTCGTATGACCTGTTATTTTTAATTTAATGAAATTCTTTTGAAAGTCATGTTATAATGCAGTGAGCAGTGAGCAGTGAGCAGTGAGTGATAATCAGAAAAAAGTTTTAATAATAAGATTGACTTCTCTTGGGGATGTTATTTTTACTTTGCCTTTAGCTTGTACTTTAAAGGATGAAAATTATACAGTTGGCTGGGTGGTGGCAGAAAAAGGGTTAGGGGTTATAAAAAATAACCCGAAAATCGATAAAGTTCACTTTGTGCCTCTAAAAGAGTGGAAAAAAGGGCCGTTTTCTTTTAAAACTTTTATGGAATTTTTTCAAATAATAAAACAGATAAGAAAAGAAAAATACGATATAGCACTTGATTGCCAGCAAATGTTC
>Ga0209098_1001759_pt1 | contig 20106 bp, 19 predicted proteins | sample AD_JPNHW1_MetaG_FD_184429 | JGI IMG/M metagenome (GOLD analysis project Ga0209098, IMG submission 184429) | Active sludge microbial communities of municipal wastewater-treating anaerobic digesters from Japan - AD_JPNHW1_MetaG (SPAdes) (version 2) | ecosystem: Engineered > Bioreactor > Anaerobic... | reverse complement strand
CCCCGGTCGAGGTGAAGCCCGTCGTGGTGCCTCCGCCGCCGCCCCCGCCGCCCGCGAAGATCGTGCTGGACCAGGCCGTCCTGCACTTCAAGAACGACAAGGCCGTGCTGAGTCCTGAAGGCGTCGCAGCGATCCAGAAGGTCGCCGAGGAGATCAAGGCCTACCCGGGCGAGTACACGCTGGTCGTGAACGGGCACACCTCCCTCGTCGGCGGCAGGGCCCACAACATGGCCCTCAGCAAGCGGCGCGCCAATGCCGTGGCCAAGGTGCTGGTGGATTCCGGCATTCCCGCGGCTTCCGTCACGACTGCGGGCTACGGCCCCGACCAGCCGGTCGCGGACAACAAGACCCGCGAAGGCGCGGCCAAGAACCGGCGCGTGGAGATCGAAGTCAAGGTCTCGAACGCGGCCGTCGAGACCAACACGATCATGACGGAGATCCAGGACTAGCCGGTCCTGGACCAGTCCCAAGACAGCGATTGTCAACCAGCCCCCGGGAATCCGCGGATTTCCCGGGGGCTTCTTCAAGGAGGATCCAAGTGCCCGTCTTCCAGGAATTCAAGGCCTTCGTATCCAAGGGGAACGTCGTGGACCTGGCGGTTGCCGTGGTCATGGGCGGCGCCTTCGGCAAGATCGTCACGGCGATGGTCGGAGGACTCGTGATGCCCCTCGTGGGCTACGTGATGCCCCAGGGCGACTGGCAGAAGCTCGCGGTCGGGCCCTTCCAGATCGGCCAGCTGCTCGCGGCGGTGATCGACTTCCTGCTCATCGCCCTGGTGGTGTTCCTGGTCTTCGTGAAGGGACTCGGCCGGGTGATCAAGAAGCCCGAGGCCGCGCCGGCGCCCGCCACGAAGACCTGCCCCGAGTGCCTCGAGACCATCCCCGAGGCCGCCACGCGCTGCAAGTTCTGCACGACGAAGTTGTAGACGGCTATCGGGCTTCCCTGGCCTCGCAGGCCTGCAGGGTGTTCGCCAGCAGCCCCGCGATGGTGAGGGGGCCCACTCCGCCGGGGACCGGCGTGATGGCCCCGGCGACCTGGGACGCCTCGCCGTAGCGGACGTCGCCGCACAGTACGCCACCCTTGGCCTTCAGCGTCTCGAGCTTCCTCGGCTCCCGGGCGAAGATCTTCTCGCCCAGGGCCAGGTCTTCGACGCGGTTGATGCCGACGTCCACCACGACGGCCCCGGGCTTGATCCAGGCCCCTTCCACGAAGCCGGGCCTGCCGATGGCCGCCACCAGGATGTCCGCCTCCCGGCAGAGGCCGGGGAGGTCCACGGTGCGGCTGTGGGCGATGGTGACCGTCGCGTGTTCCTCCAGGAGCATCAGGGCCATGGGCTTGCCGACGATCTCGCTGCGGCCCAGCACGAGCGCCCGCTTGCCCTTCATCTCCACGCCGTAGGCCTTGAGCATGTTCATGACGGCGCTGGGCGTGCAGGGGCGCATGCCTTTCTGGCCCTGGAAGAGGAGGCCCTGGTTCACGGGATGGAATCCGTCCACGTCCTTGGCCGGGTCGAGGCGCCGCAGGACGGCCTTGGCGTCGAGGTGCTTCGGCAGAGGCAGCTGCACGAGGATGCCGTCCACGTCGGGATCGGAATTGAGCTGGTGGATCAGGTCGTCCAGTTCGGCCGCCGTGGCGGCGGCCGGCAGGCGGCGTTCGATCGAACGGACGCCCGTCCGGGCGCAGGCGGCGACCTTGTTCCGGACATAGACCTGGCTGGCGGGATCCTCGCCCACCAGCACGACCGCGAGGCTCGGGACCCGCGATCCCGCTGCCTTCCTGGCCTCCACCGAGGCGCGGACCTCCTCCAGCATCCGGTCCGCGTGGGCTTTGCCGTCGAGAATCTGGACCATTCGATCTCCTTCCTGCCTCATGAGCGATTCTAGCGGAACCCCGGGGGGATCCGGGCCCCGGGTGGTGCCGGAAACCTCCTCTTCCCGGGGTGCATCCTCGAATTGCCGTTGTCTTGCAAGGCATTGGACGATACACTTCTCCTCTGAATCTGGCCTTGACCCGCCCGGTTCGGGGAGGCCGCCGTGAAACCGGCTTCTTTGGATGGAGCGGGCCTTTGTCGGGTGGGTTCGACCCGCCTCCCCTGGATTTCCGGACGCAACCCATGGACCTCAAGAAGCTCCAAACAGCCCTCGAACACCAGCTTGCCCTCCTGGGCTACGAACTGGTCTGCCTGGAATCTGCGAAGGAGGGACGGGACCCGGTCCTGCGCCTCTATGTCGACCATCTGGAGCCGGGCCGGTCGGTGACCCTGGACGATTGCGTCGCGGTGAACGACGGCCTGGTCTCGTGGCTGGACGCGACGTTCCCCTCCCTCCGCGAGGAGACGGGGCTGGAGATCTCGAGTCCCGGCCTGGACCGGCCCCTGGTCAGGCCGGAACACTACCGGCGCTTCGCGGGACGCCTCTGCAGGATCCAGGCCCGCACGCCCATCAACGGGCAGAAGCGGTTCAAGGGCTGGATCGGGGAAGTGACCGCCGAAGCCGTTACGGTGGAAGAGGACGGCGTCCTCAAGACCATCCCGCTGGAGGCGGTCCAGAAAGCGCGGCTCGCGCCTTTCGAAGAGGAAAAGACCCCTAAACCCAGGCTGGTGGCACTTGCCGCGGCCCCCAAGACGGCCGGCGTAGAGAAAAGCGCCGACTGAGGAGACATGCGATGGCTCTCGTAGCTAATTCGTTTTTCGACAGCGTGAAGATGATCGCTTCCGACAAGGGCATCCCCGAGGAGGAGGTGTTCAAGGCGGTGGAGGAATCCCTGGTCAAGGCCGCCGAGAAGTATTTCCAGGCCTACGACTTCTACGGCAACTTCCAGGCCCAGATGGACCGGGAGACCGGCGAGTTCCACGTCTACGCCCTCAAGCAGGTCGTGCAGGAAGTGGAGGAGGAGGACCTGGAGATCAGCCTCGCCGAGGCCCAGGGGCTGAATCCCGACGCGTCCGAGGGCGACACCCTCTGGCTGCCCCAGGACACGACCCAGCTGGGCCGGATCGCGGCCCAGGCCGCGAAGCAGGTGCTGGTGCAGAAGGTCCGCGAGGCCGAGCGCGACCGCATCTACAACGACTTTGCCAACCGCATCGGCGAGGTCGTCGTCGCGGAGGTCAAGCGCTTCGAGAAGAACGCCATCATCCTCGAAGTGGACCGCGTCGAGGCCATGCTGAAGCGCAGCGAAGCCCTGCGCGGCGACCGCTTCGACAAGGGACAGCGGATCAAGGTGGTCATCTCCGGGGTCGACAAGTCCGCCAAGGATCCCCAGGTTCAGGTGAGCCGCACGGATCCGCGGCTGCTCATCAAGCTCTTCGACAGCGAAGTCCCCGAGATCCACGACGGCACCGTGGTCATCCGCTCCTGCGTCCGGGAAGCCGGGGACCGGGCCAAGGTGGCCGTGCACTCCCTCGATCCGGACGTGGACCCCGTGGGCGCCTGCGTGGGCCTCAAGGGCTCCCGGGTCCAGGCCATCATCCGGGAACTCAAGAACGAGAAGATCGACATCGTCCGCTTCGACGAGGACGCCAGCCGCTTCATCGCCAACGCCCTCAACCCGGCCAAGGCTCTCCGGGTGGTGGTGGTGGACCCGGAACACCGCCGCGTGGAAGTGGTCGTGGACGATGAACAGCTTTCCATCGCCATCGGCAAGCGCGGCCAGAACGTGCGCCTGGCCGCCAAGCTGACGGGCTGGAACATCGACGTCCGGAGCGAGGCGGACAAGCGCCGCGAAGCCGAGGAGGCCATGGGCGCGGCTCTCCCGGAGATGCCTCCCCTCCCGGAGGAAGAGCCGGGAACGCCGTCCTCCTCCCTCCTGTCCGAACTGGGCCCCGTCGAGGGCCTGGACGAGGCCATGGCCGAAAAACTCGCCCTGGCCGGCTATCCGGACGCGAAATCCCTGTACACTGTGACCGTCGAACAGCTCCTTGGCGTGGCCGGAATGGACCAGGATCTCGCTTTCCGTCTGATCGACGCTGTGCACGAGCGTTTCGGAGAGTAGGCTAGATATCCGACCGACGCTCTTCCGAATCCCCAACCGATGAGGTACGCCCCTTCATGTTGCGCATCAACCAATTTGCCAAAGACCTTGGCGTGACCAACCACGACGTCATCGAGGCTCTCGAGAAGCGCCTGGGCATTTCGGGCAAGAGCCACAGCTCGAATCTCACGGACGACCAGATCTCCCAGCTCCGGCGGGTCTTCGATGCCAAGTCCAAGGGCATGGAAGATGGCACACCTCTGGCGCTCCACAAGCCGTCCGTCCCCGTGCGGATCGTGAAGGCGGCCGCGCCCGTCGAACCCGCCGGCCAGGTTCCGCCGCCGGCCCCCGTGCTGGTGAAGGGCCCCGAGCCGGCCGAGGAGGCTGCCAAGCCCGCCTCCGAAGCGCCCCGGGAGGCCGCGCCTCGACCGTCCGTTCCTTCCGAGCCCGTTCCCGCCCCGAGCCAGCCGGCTCCCGCGCTTTCGAGGCCGGCCGCCGTTCCCGCCCGCGTCCAGGAGGTCCCGGCGGATTCCCGCCCGGCCCCCGCGAAGATCGAGCAGAAGCCGCCCGTCCCGAGCAAGAGCGAGTTCTCCCGCCTCCGGGTTTCGGTCACGCCTGCCCCGACTCCCAAGCCCCAGGAACCCGCCCGCTACATCCAGCTCCCCCAGCAGGCTCCCTTCAGGGGGCGTCCGGAAGCCGGCGCCAGGCCCGTGGTGCAGCGCCCCGGCCAGGTCCAGCCGAGCGTCCAGCGTCCCGGCCAGCCCCAGCAGAATGTCCAGCGTTCCGGACAGCCCCAGCCTGAGCGGACCACGCTGCCGATGGCCACCAACACCGGCAAGGGGGAGGTCCGCCACGACCAGGGAACCTCCGCCTCGCAGCAGGGCAGCCGCCGGCCCTACATCCCGCCTTCCATCTCCTCCCTGCAGCCGGAACAAGGCTTCACCCGCATCAAGATGGCGGACACGCCCACCCCGACGCCGCGTTCCACGGAACCCGCCCGCTACATCCAGCTGCCCCAGGCTCGGCCTGCCGGCGGCCAGCGTCCCGGCCAGCGCCCCGGTCCGGGCGGACGTCCCGGCGGTCCTGGCGCCCGTCCAGGCGGCCCGGGCGGACGCCCCGGCGGCCCCCGTCCCGGCGGTCCCGGCGCCCGTCCCGGCGGCCCCGGCCGGCCCGGCATGGGCGGGCGCGGCCCCGCGCTGCCCGCGGCGGGTCCCATCGATCCCAATGCCCAGAAGGGTCCGGGCAGGGGCGTTCATTTCGCCGGCAAGAAGAAGGACGACAAGCGCACCCGCGCCGAGCGGGAGGCCGAGGCCCTCGAGCTGAAGCTCCGCCAGCCGCGGAGCCGCGCCCAGCAGGTCGCCACCGAGTACATCGAGGACGAGATCGGCATCGTGATGCTCTCCGAGGGCGTGACGGTCAAGGAACTCGCCGAGAAGTGCAACCGTCCCGCCAAGGACGTCGTCGCCAAGCTGCTCCACCGGGGCGTCTTCGCCACCATCAACCAGCCCCTCGACACCGAGCTGGCCAAGGACATCGCCCGGGAATTCGGCTACCTCGCGGACATCGTCTCCTTCGAGGAGGACGTCCAGATGGCCATGGAGGAGGCGGGCGAAGTCCAGGGCGACAAGCTCTCCCGTCCCCCCGTCGTCACGATCATGGGCCACGTGGACCACGGCAAGACCTCCCTGCTGGACGCCATCCGCCACACCAAGGTGGCGGCGGGCGAAGCGGGCGGCATCACCCAGGCCATCGGCGCCCACCATGTGGACCTCAAGGACCCGGAGGGCAACGACCGGCAGATCGTGTTCATCGACACGCCGGGCCACGAGGCCTTCACCAAGATGCGCGCCCGGGGCGCCAAGGTCACGGACATCGTCATCCTGGTGGTGGCGGCGGACGACGGCGTGATGCCCCAGACCATCGAGGCCATCAACCACACCAAGGCCGCCGACGTGCCCATGGTCGTGGCCATCAACAAGATCGACAAGGGCGGAGCCAATCCCGAGCGGGTCCAGCAGATGCTGCTCCAGTACGGCGTCCAGACGGAGGCCTTCGGGGGCGACGTGCCCGCCGTGGCCGTTTCCGCCAAGACCAAGCAGGGCCTGGACGAGCTGCTGGAAACGGTGCTGCTCGTCGCCGACCTCAAGGACCTGAAGTCCGTCTACGATTGTCCCGCCTCCGGCAGCATCCTGGAGGCCAAGCTGGATCGCGGCCGGGGTCCCGTGGCCGCCGTCCTGGTCCAGCAGGGCACCCTGAAGGCCGGCGAGGTCTTCGTGGCCGGCGCCACCATGGGCCGCGTGCGCGCCATGTTCAACGACACGGGCGAGAAGATCGCCGAGGCCACGCCCTCCATGGCCGTGCAGATCCTGGGGTTCGAGGAAGTGCCGGTCTCCGGCGACAACTTCCAGGTGGTCGAGGACGAGGCCAAGGGCCGCGCGATCGTCGGCTTCCGCCAGGAGAAGGCCCGGGCCGCCGCCCAGATCAAGCAGCGCGTCACCCTGGAGAACCTCTTCTCCACCCTCAAGGATGGCCAGATCAAGGAGCTGCCCCTCATCGTCAAGGCCGATACCTCGGGCTCCGTGGAGTCCCTGGTCGGAAGCCTCGAGAAGCTAAGCACCGACAAGGTGCGCGTGCGCATCATCCACGCCGCGGCGGGCACGGTGAACAAGAACGACGTGCTCCTGGCCGAGGCCTCCAACGCGAGCATCATCGCCTTCTCCACGAAGGCGGAGCGGGAAGCCGAGGACCTGGCGCAGGAAGAGGGCGTGGACCTGCGCTTCCACGAGATCATCTACAAGGTCACCGAGGAGATCACGGCGGCCATGGTGGGGCTCCTGGACGCCGTCGAGAAGGAGACCCTCCAGGGACAGGCCGAGGTTCGCCAGCTGTTCAAGGTGAACAAGGCCATGATCGCCGGTTCCTTCGTGACCGAGGGCAAGGTCCAGAAAGCCTACCGCGTGAGGGTCAAGCGCGGGGAAGCCGTGGTCTGGGATGGTCTCATCAAGAGCCTCAAGCGCTTCAAGGACGACGTCCACGAGGTGAAGAACGGGCTCGACTGCGGCATCTCCCTCGAGGGCTTCGACGATCTCAAGGAAGGGGATGTCCTCGAGTTCTACACCCGCGAGAAGTTCGCCGCGACCAGCCTCTGACGGCACTTCGCCGGGGGGGGCAGCCCCCCTGGCCGCCGGAGCGCTGATACACTGCCTTCCGATGCCCACGAAACGCCCGTGCCAACGCGGCTTCACCCTCCTGGAGCTGCTCACCGTCATGACCATCCTGGCGCTCCTCGCCACGGTGGGCATCGTCGGCTACCGGAGGCACACCAGGGCCGCCAGGGAATCGGTGCTGAGGGAGGACCTGTTCCAGCTCAACCATGCCCTGGAACAGCACCTGGCCGACAAGGGCAGGTATCCGAGCACCCTCTCCGCCCTGCGCGAACAAGGCTATCTGCGGGACATCCCGGCGGACCCGATGACGGGTTCCAAGGATACCTGGACGACGGAGATGGAGGCGCCCGATCCGGACAATCCGGATGCCGACACGGGGATCTTCCGCATCCGCAGCGGATCCACGGAGGTCGGCGAGAACGGCATCCCCTACAACGAATGGTCCTACTAGCCATGAACGAGCGCACGTATTCCCGCCTGGACCGGCTTTCCGCCTCGCTGCTGCTCCTCTGGGCAGGCATGGCCTTCGCGATCGGATTCCTGGTCGCCCCGGTCGTCCTGCGGCAGGATCCCGGGGGGGACCTGGCGGGGAAGGTGCTCGGGTCCTGCTTCTGGCGGCTCGACCTCGCGTCCTGGTTCGCCTTCGGCCTGCCCCTCCTGATGAGCTACGGGTCGCGATGGCTGTCGGAGGTCCACGACGGGGCCATGGGCGCCATGCGGCTGTGGAGCGCCGCCGCGCTGGCGGCCCTGCTCATGTGCTTCGCCAGCATGGCCATCGTGAACCCCCGGATGGAGAGTCTCCGGACGGCCGCCCACGGGGCCGCGGAGACCCGGGAAGGGAAGGCCCTCGGCCGGGCCAGGAACATCTCCAGGCAGCTCCTGGTCCTGAGGATGCTGCTGGGGCTGGGATTGGCCGCCGGCGTCTCCTGTCTTCCGAAGGGGATCGAGGGCGCGGCTCCCGCCGGGGACTGATCAGCCAATCTCCCAGGGCTCGAGTTCCCTCGGCCTGGGAGGCCCGGGGATCAATTCCAGGAGCCAGCCCCGGATCTCGTCCATTCCGATCCGGGTCAGCGCGCTCGCCTGGACGGCCTCGGGATGGAGCCGCTTGAGGTTGAGCCGCTGGGGCCGGGTGATGCGGTCCACTTGGTTGAGGACCAGCAGGCGCGGGTGCCCGCCGCACCCGATCTCCCGCAAGGTCGCGCCCACGACCTTCAGATGGTCCTCCAGTTCCGGACTCGAGGCATCCGCGACGACCAGGAGGGCCTCCGCGGTGCGCACCTCCCCGAGGGTGGACCGGAAGGCGGCCACCAGCTGGTGGGGGAGCCTGCGGATGAAGCCCACGGTGTCGGAAATCAGGGCCTGCCGGGGCATGCCGGTCTCCTCGTCCTGGCCCAGCCAGGCCCGGCGAGTGGTGGTGTCGAGGGTGGCGAAGAGCATGTCCGCAGGTTCTCCTTCCCCGGTCAGGGCCTTCAGGAGGCTGGTCTTGCCGGCGTTGGTGTAGCCGACCAGGGCCACCCTGGGCAGGTCCGGGAGCCGCCCCTGGCGCTGGGTTTCCCGCACGCGCTCCAGGTGGACCAGTTCCTTCTTGAGCTGTCCGATCCGCGCCCGAACCAGGCGGCGGTCCACCTCGATCTGGGTCTCGCCCGGACCGCCCCGGACGCCCACTCCGCCGACCTGGCGCTCCAGGTGGGCCCAGGCCCCCTTCAGTCGGGGGAGCTGGTACTCGCAGCGCGCCAGCTCGACCTGGGCCCTGGCCTCCCGGGTCTTGGCGCGCTGTTCGAAGATCGCCAGGATGAGCCCGGTCCGATCCAGGCAGTGCAGGCCGGTGACCTTCTCGATGTTGTGGACCTGGCTCCCCGAGAGCTCGTCGTCGCAGACCAGGAATTCGGCCCCCATCCGCCGGGCCTCGTCCGCCACGGCCTCGACCTGCCCTCGGCCATAGTAGCTCCGGGAGTCGACGGCGGGGCGCTTGAGCAGGCGCCGTCCCATCGGCTCCATGTCGCAGGACCGAGCCAGTTCCGCCAGTTCCGCGAGGTGGTCCTCGATCTGGCTGGCCTCGTCCTTGGGGCCTTGGTGGGCCAGGAGGAAACATCGGATGGCGTGTTCGGTCATATTTCGAGGGTAGCTGATTTATCCTGGGATTCGTACACTGGCAGGCAATGCCCAGGATGGACACATTCAAGATGATCAGCCCTGGCGACGATGCAAGTCTTGAATGGTACGGTGTGACGTGGCTTTTTTCGGATTCGGCAAGGACAAGAAGGACAGCGGATCTTCCGAACTGGTGCTGGCGTACCTGGAGGACGCCCAGAGGGTCCGCACCCCGTTCCTCCTGGGCGACAAGCGGAGGAATGAAATCCCGGCGATGCTCCAGGGCATCGACGAGGAATCGGGTTCCCTGAGCTTCCAGACCCAGGGCGGCACCTTCGAGAAGGGCGCCAGCCTCGATTTCCTGTTCATCCAGGAAGGGCTGCGCCTGGGCGGCACCACCCAGGTCACCGAGGTCCGCCCCAATACGGTCGTGGCGGACCTCCCCGACGAACTGGAACTGAGGGAGCGGCGCAAGTGCCCGCGCGCCCGGCTGAATCCCAAGGAGGGAGCCAACGTGACGGCGCTGACCAACCTCTTCGAAGGGGTCGGCGTGAACGGAGCCATGGAAAACATCTCCGAGGGGGGATGCCGGATCCGGGTGGAGAAGGCCATCAACATCAAGGACGAGAAGCGCCTCCACCTGGGCAAGGCCCTGCTCCCGGTGGGCCAGCCCTTCATGCTCCTGAAGCTGAACAAGGTCCCCAAGTGTCCTGCCGTGATGGAGCTGACGGGCCGCGTCAGCTACCTGGACGACCGCGAGGGCCTGTCCATCGGGATCGAGTTCGACAAGCCCAGGGGGGACTACGCGAGCGCCATCCGGAGCCTAGTGAACAGCCGCAGTGGCAGCATCCCGTCAAGCCTTCCCCCCAAGACGCGCCGGAAGGCCATGGCCCAGGAGGACACCTTCCTGGCGGAACCCAGGGAGCGGGCGGTCCGTCCCGTGGTCCAGAAACCCCCGCCGCCGGAACCCCCCCCGCCCGAGCCCCGGGAGCCGGCCGCCCCGAAGGAACCGGACTCGAGGTCCGAGGAGGCCCCAAGTCCGGTCCCCGAGATTTCCCAGGCACCCCCCAGGAACCCCGCCCTCCTCCGGCTCAAGAAGCGGACCCGGGCGATCGTCATCCTGGCGAACGCAGCCTATGGGCAGATACTCAGGGAGTTCCTGCTGGAGGACGGCTACGGGCGCATATTCCTGGCGGCGAACCGGGAGGAGCTCTCAGACTGCATCCGCCAGCCCAACGTGGGCATGGTGTTCATCGACAACGAGATGTCGATCCTCGAGTGCCTGGAGATGGTCACCAGGATGGCCGGGACGGACCAGGAACTCCCCCCCGTGATCGTCGCCGCCGAGGAGGTTTCGCGGAGCCTCGTCCTCGCCGCCCGGCGGGCGGGCGTATCCCAGCTCGTGGTCAAGCCCTACACCCTGGACGAAACCTTCTCCAGCCTGCTCGAGCAGGTGATGGGGCTGTGAGCTCCGGGCCTATTCGGCCTGCCAGTCCACTTCCTCGGCGTTGGTCCTGAAGAAGGCTTCCATCTTCTCCTTGTCCGGGAAGATGCCGTCCAGGATCAGCGTCTGGTCCATGAGGGCATTGCGGGCCCTGGAGACCAGGAAGCCCCTGGGCTTCTCGATCTCCTGGACCCTGATGTACCAGCCGGCCAGCGCCCCCTTCGTCACCATCCCGATGCGGCAGACAGGAATCATGGGACCTCCGTAGGGCTGTTCGATGATAGGCCCGGCAGCGCCGCCCCGCTACATGTTCAGGGCCCGGCCGAGGACCGCCCGGGCGGCTTCCGGGAACGCCTCGTTCAGGGTGGGATGGGGATACATGGTGTGGACCAGCTGCTCCACCGTGAAGTTCCCACCCAGGAGGGCCACGCTGCTGGCGATGAGTTCCGTGGCCTTGGGGCCGATGATGTGGATGCCCAGGATCCGGCCGTCCCGCTTGTCGGCCACGATCTTGAGGAACCCGTGGGGCTCGCCCACGATGTTGGCCTTGGCCAGGGGCATGAAGGGGAAGGCGCCCGTGGCGACCTCGTGGCCCTTGGCCTGGGCCTGGGCTTCGGACATGCCCACGCACCCCACTTCGGGATCGCAGTAGGTGCAGCTCGGGATCCGGGTGTAGTCGACGGGGTGGGGGTGCACATCCCTGCCCAGTTCCATGGCGGCGTGCTCCGCGGCGACGATGCCCTCGTCGCTGGCCACATGGGCGAGCCAGGGCGTCCGGACGATGTCGCCGATGGCGTAGAGCCCAGGTTCCCCGGTGCGCATGAACGCGTCGACGTTCACGCATCCTCTGTCCATGACGGCCTGGGTGGCTTCCAGCCCCACGCCGGACGTGAGGGGGCTCCGTCCCACGGCGACCAGCAGGTGCGTGCCTTCCACGGTCCCCGGCTTCTCGCCTTCCAGGCGGCAGACGACCTTGTCCTCGAAGCGCTCGATGGAAGCGATCCTGGTCTTCACCCGGCAGTCCATCTTGTAGGTTCGCGTGAAGATCTTGGCGAGTTCCGCGCCGACGGCCGCGTCCTCCAGGGGGATCAGGGTGTCCATCATCTCCACCAGGGTCACCTTGGAGCCCAGGCGGGAGAAGGCGCTGGCGAACTCCACTCCGATGGCCCCCGCGCCGAGGATCACCAGATGCCCTGGCAGTTCCTGGATGTCCAGCAGGTGGTCGCTGTTGAGCACGCGCCTGCCGTCCGTCTCCAGGCCCGGGATCTCGCGCGGCGCGCTGCCGGTGGCCAGGATGATCTTCTTCGCCTCGTGGATCTCGCCTTCGACCTGGACCTTGCCGCCTCCGAGGAGGGTCCCGGCGCCCTTCAGGACGGTGACCTTGTTCTTCTTCATGAGGAACTCGACGCCCTTGCCGTTCTTCAGGACGATCTTGTTCTTGCGGGCCACCAGGGTGGGCAGGTCGGGGGCCATCTGGCTGGTGTCCACGCCCGCGATGCCGTACTCCTTCAGGCTGGCCATCTGCTCGTAGCGGTGGGCGGTCTCCAGCCACGTCTTGGCGGGGATGCAGCCCCGCCGCAGGCAGGTGCCGCCAAGACCGGCCGGATCCTTCTCCACCACGGCGGTGTTCAGGCCCAGCTGGGCGGCGCGAATGGCGGCCACGTAGCCGCCGGGGCCAGCACCAACAACGATCAGATCGAAGGAAGCCATGTCTTCTCCCGGATAGCAGACGTTTCATCATCCTACCGTTCCCGAAGTCCATGTGTCACAGGAAACATGGAAAGGGATGGCAGATTGGAAAGAATTGTTTGATTACAGGAAGATATTTGTCATTCCCGTGCAAACAATCGATGGACCTCCGATTCGGCGGCCTCCATCATGGCCTGCGCGCTGGGGTAGTCCCGGGGCATCAGCGGGGCGCCCACCCGGATCGTGTAGTCGCCTGGTCGGACCCTCCAGGCGCCCGGAGGAAGGGCGTCGAATCCTCCCTGGATGGCCATGGGGACCACGGGAACCTCCGCCGTCTTCGCGAGGGCGAAGACCCCCCGCTTGAAGGGCAGGATTCGTCCCGTCCGCGTGCGGGTTCCCTCCGGGAAGGCGGCGATGCTCTGGCCCTCGCGGATCTTCCGTGCGGCCCGCCTGAGGGATGCGACGGCCCTGGACTGCCTGCCCCGGTCGACGAAGATGAAGCCGGCGAGCCAGATCAGCCACCCCAGGAAGGGGAGGTAGGCCAGTTCCTTCTTGGCGATGAAGACCGGGCGGCAGGGCAGGGTGGAGATCAGCAGGGGAGGATCGAAGGAGGAGGCGTGGTTGGCGATGAAGATGGCCGGTTCGCGCGAGGTCCGCAGAGATTCTGGCAGGTCTTCCCAGCCCGCCAGGTGTCGCCGGAGCCCGAAGGCCGCCGCCGCCAGGCGGACCCACCCCGGGGCCAGCATCCAGAAGGCCCGGCGCCGGCCGACGAGGGGAGCCAGCAGAAATCCCAGCAGAATGGCCGGCACCATGCAGGGGACCGCAAGGATCCAGACCGCGAGGGGCCTGAGCAGGGGACGCGCCGGGTCGGGAGCCACCGGAGAACTCGCGGATCAGGAGACCGGGAACGCCGGCACTGCGGCCGCCGCAGGCGTCAGGAAGGGGTGGGACATGCGCATCGGGACTCCCGGGTATCCTTTCGTGCGTTCATTGTGCCCTGGTCGCATGCCCCTTCGGTATTCTCAAGATCATGTTCACCATCGATCTTCCCACGTGGTTCCTGTCCGTGCTGCTGGCGCCCTTCGGCCTGATCCTCGGATCCTTCGGCAACGTGCTCATCTACAGGCTGCCCCGGGAAGCGGCGGCGGACCGCAACGTCGTCACGAAGCCCAGCCACTGTCCTGCCTGCAAGACCCCCATCCGCTGGTACCACAACATCCCGCTCCTGAGCTGGCTCTGGCTGGGGGGGAAGTGCGCCGCCTGCGGATGGCGCATCCCCGTCCGCTATCCGCTGGTGGAATTCCTCGCCGGCGCGCTGTTCGCCGGGTCGGTGTGGATCCTCCCCTTCGGGACGCTGATCTGGGCCAAGGGCGTGCTCTGCGGCTATGCCTTGATCGTGCTCTTCTCCACGGACCTGGCCGAGTTCATCCTGCCCGACGCGATCCAGTTCCCGCTCATGGCGCTGGGCGTCCTCTTCACCCTGCCCCAGCTGCTCTGGAGCGGCTGTACGACCCGGCTCGCCGCCGCGGGTTGGAACGTCCTGGTCGTGGAGACCTTCACGAACGGGCTGCAGCCGGCCCCGTCCTGGAGCCTGCCGGGGCCGGTGGTCGGCTGGAAGGCCAGTCTCCTGGGGCTGGTCCTGGGCTACGGAGTCCCGGCGGGACTGAACCAGCTCTACAAATGGATCCGCAAGACGGACGGCCTCGGGATGGGCGACTTCAAGATGCTGGCCTGGCTCGGCGCCTTCTGGGGCTGGGCGCCCATGGCCGGGATCCTCTTCGGCGGGGCGCTCCTGGGCAGTGCCGTCGGCCTCCCGCTGATGCTGCTGCGGAAGGCCGGCGGCCAGACCATGCTGCCCTTCGGATGCGCCCTCGCCCTGGCCACGCCCGTGGTCGTCTTCTATGGTCCGGCCATCTGGACGGCCTACCTGGGCCTGTTGATGCGCTGAAGGATCCGGCGGGGATCCCGCCGCCTCTCCGGGTTCAGCAGGCGTGCGTGGGCTGGCAGATCTCGATCAGCACGCCGCCGGTCTCGGCGGGATGGATGAAGGCGATGCGGTTGCCGTGGGCGCCCTTGCGCGGGGCCTTGTCGATCATGCGGATCCCCTTGGCCAGGAGTTCCTTCACGGCCGCGTCGACGTCGTCCACTTCGAAGGCCAGGTGGTGGATGCCGGGTCCCTTCTTCTCGAGGAACTTCCCGATGGGGCCTTCAGGGTCGGTGCTCTCCAGGTATTCGAGGGTGCTTTCCCCGACGGGATAGAAGGCGGTGCGGACCTTCTGGTCCGCCACTTCCTCGACGTGCTCGGCCTTGATGCCGAAGATCTTGTCGAGACGGTCCATGGCTTCCTGAAGGGTAGGGGACGCGATGCCGAGATGACTGACGCGCAGCAGTTTCATGGGATCCTCCGGAGAATAGTTTACGCACCGGGTCTTGTTTGATCAAATCGCTTTCATTTCGGGCGGTTGGACTTGCCGGTGATGCGCTCGATGTCGATGCGCACGACCCGGGTGCCGGCGCCGGTGCCGCGGATCGCCTCCTGGACCTTCGCCTCGAGGCCCGGACAGAACCGGTTCCCAAGCAGTTCCAGGGCCCGGCGCTTCTCCGCGGGATCCTCCACCACCCGCGCCCGCCCGAAGGCGACGGCGCTCTCGTAGAGGGTGGTGATCTCCTCGGGAACGACCTCGGCGCTGGCCACCGCGGTGTAGCAGACCCGCGCCTCGTGGGCGAGGTTCTCCAGCTTGTGTCCTGCAAGGGCGCAGTGGAAATAGAGCACGTTTCCCGCCAGGACGTGGTTGACGGGCACCCCGTAGGGCCATCCATCCTCTCCCACCGTGGCGAGGAATCCATGTTCGGCCCTGGCCATGATCTCCCTGGCCTCGGGTTCGCCGAGCGAACGGTCGGTCCTGCGCATCTTGTGTTCCATCGCTGCCCTCCTGGTTCAATGGTCCAGCGGCGGGCGCTTCCCGCCAACCCCGAAAAAGGGCAAGGAGGAAGGCGAATCCCCCGGGCGGGCCGTCTCCTCCGATCTGCGCTTGCGCAGGACGATCCACGTCGCCAGGGTCCAGGTGGGCGCCAGCTCTACAAAGGGCAGGAACTCGAAGACGAAGGAGGGGGCCAGGGCCCAGTGCCATCCGACGAGGCACCAGAGCACGACCATGGCCAGCACGTCGAGGGGGGCTCCGAACCAGGTGCTGAGCGTCCCCGTGACGGGAAGAAGGCCGACCTGGAGCGCATCCACGAGGATGGCGACGATCCAGGCGGCTCGGGCGCGGGACGGCTTCATGCCTCCAGTCTATCCCGCGGCATTCCTTGACGCTCCTTGCGGGCCTTACCTATGCTTTTCTCATCCATCCAGAGGACACCGATCCGGAGGCCCGCATGGCGCGCATCGAGTTCACCGACAACGTGGAGGACCTCTCCACCGAAACCGGCTTCCAGTTCAAGTTCTTCTGCGAAGGGTGCGGCAACGGCTACATGTCGAGCTGGAAGGCCAACAAGCTCGGCGTGGCGGGCAGCCTCCTGCGCGGGGCGGGCAGCCTTTTCGGAGGCATGCTCGGACGCGCCTCGCAGAGCGCCTACGACGTCCAGGATGCCATCGGGGGCCCTGCCCACGACGCCGCCATGACGGAGGCCGTCAACGAGATCCGACCCCTGTTCGTCCAGTGCAAGCGCTGCGGCAACTGGGTCTGCCGGGAGATCTGCTGGAACGCCGAAAGGAGCCTGTGCAAGAACTGCGCGCCCATCCTGCAGCGCGAGCTGGCCGCCCGGCAGGCAGCCATCCAGGTCGAGCAGGCCGAGGAGAAGCTCAGGGCCCAGGACCTCACCGAAGGGATCAACCTCAAGGCCGAGGCCGTCGCCCTCTGTCCTTCCTGCGGCGAGGAAGCCAAGCCCGGCTCCAAGTTCTGTGGGGCATGCGGAGCCCGGCTGGCCCCCAAGTCGGAATGCCCCAAGTGCGGCGCCAAGGTGGCCGTGGGGGACAAGTTCTGCCCGGAGTGCGGCCAGAAGATGGCCTGACGGCCACGGGACATGGGTTCCGCGAGAACGGACATGACGGTGAGATTGTCGCTGCTGAAAGCCATTTATTCGTTGTCGCCCCTGAAATCCGTCAAGAAGGCGATCAAGGATTCGTTGAGCGTCGAGGAGAAGATCCGGTTTTCCGGAATCAAGTTCATCGACAAGCGGGAAATCGACGCCGCCCTGGATGCTTCGCACGATCCCGGCGTGAGCGGCCGTGCGGGAAAGCCGGAGATCATCGTCTCCCTGACCTCCTTTCCCGAGCGGATGGACGAACTCCACTACACGATCCATTCCCTGCTGTCGCAGACCTTCAGGCCGGACCAGGTCGTCCTCTGGTTGTGCCGGAGCCAGTTCCCGGGGCTCGAGAGGGACCTGCCCGGGGCGGTCCTCGCGCTGGCGGCCCGGGGGCTCACCATCCGGTTCTGCGAAAAGGACTTACGGTCCTACAAGAAACTGGTCCCCGCGCTGGCCGCCCATCCGGAAGCCGTCATCGTGACGGCCGACGACGACATCTACTACGATCCAGGCTGGCTGGAACGCTTGGTCAGGATCCATCAGGCATCTCCCGGGACCGTCGTCGCATACGCGGCCAAGGAGATCGCGCTGCGGGAGGACGGGACCCCGAAGCCCTACGGCACGTGGCACCGGTACTCGCTCCGCAGGAGGCCCCGGGGTGATTCCGCCTTCATCTTCGCGACGGGCTACGGGGGGATCCTGTATCCTCCCGGATCGCTCCATGCGGACGTAGTCCGGGAGGACTTGTTCCTTGGCCTGGCTCCCTATGCCGACGACATCTGGTTCTGGGCGATGAGGGTCCTGGAAGGCACCGGCATCCGGCTGGTCGGTCCCCGCTTCCAGCGCAGGATGGCCTACGTCAATCCCCAGCGGGAGCTCGGACTATCCACGCAGCTCAGGCTGGCGAGCTCGAACATCCAGCAGCAGGGGAACGACAGGCAGCTGCGCGCGGTCCTGGGCCACTATCCGGTCCTGGCGGAGAGGTTGTCCCGGCCGTCCTGACCCGGCGCTACGAGCCGTTCCTCTGCTTCGCGGCGAGCCAGTTCAGGGCCTCCAGGGGGGACATCCGGTTCAGGTCCAGGGCGTTCAGTTCCTCGCGCAGGGGATCCGGCTCGGCGTCGAACATGGGAAGGGCCGGCTGCACGGCTTCCGCCTTGCGCCTGGCGGGCTTGATGATGGAGGGCTCCTGGGTGGACGCCAGGATCCGCTGGGCATGGGTGATCACCGGCCGGGGGAGGCCGGCGAGGCGGGCCACCTGGATCCCGTAGCTGCGGTCGGCGGGGCCCTCGGCGATGCGGTGCATGAAGAGGAGGTGCTCCTCCCATTCCTGGACCTCCACGTGGAGGTTGCGGATCCGGGGATCGTCGGCGAGCCGGGTGAGCTCGAAGAAGTGGGTCGCGAAGAGGGTCCGAGGGGATCCGCCGCGCAGGTCGCGCAGGTGCAGGGCGATGGCCTCCGCGAGGGCCAGGCCGTCCCGGGTGGAGGTGCCCCGGCCGATCTCGTCCAGGATCACCAGGGAACTGGGCGTCACCTGGTTGAGGATCCGGGCGGTCTCCGTCATCTCGACCATGAAGGTGCTCTGTCCCTTCGCCAGGAAGTCGCTGGCGCCGATGCGCGTGAAGATCCGGTCCGTGAGGCCGAAGCGCATCAGCTCTGCGGGCACGAAGGAGCCGAGCTGCGCCATGACCACCAGCAGGGCGGCCGTGCGAAGGAACGTGGACTTCCCGCCCATGTTGGGGCCCGTGACCACGGCCATGGCCTGCTCCGGCCGCAGGTCCAGGTCGTTGGGGATGCACTCCCGGCCCAGGCGGGCCTCCAGCATGGGATGCCGCGCGCCCGTGAGCTGGAGCCCGCGATCCTCGGCCAGTTCCGGCTTCACCCAGCCGGAGAACCGGGCCCGCTCAGCCAGGGAGGCGAGGGCGTCCAGCCTTGCGACGGCCTGGGCCAGGCTCGTCAGGTTCGCCCGGTCGTCGAGCACCCGCGCCAGGAGCCGCTTGAACTGGACTTCCTCCAGCCTCAGCAGGTCCGTCTCCGCGGAGAGGAGGCGCTGCTCGAAGGCCATCAGCTTCTCGGTCGTGAAACGTTCCGCGTTGGCCAGGGTCTGCTTGCGGATGAAGTGCGAGGGCGCCGCGGCGAGGTTCGTCCGGGTGATCTCGAAGTAGTAGCCGAAGACCCGGTTGTACTTGATCTTCAGGCTGCCGATGCCGCTGGCGGAACGTTCCTCCTCCTCCAGCTCCAGCATCACCTGCTTGGCGTCCCGGGCCAGGCGGCGCACGGAATCAAGCTCCGGATCCACGCCGTCGTTGATGACGCCGCCCTTCTCCAGGTCCAGGGGCGGGGCGTCCGCCAGGCAGCGCTTCAGCTCCGCCAGGAGGTCCGCGCAGAGGGGCGTGTCCTCGGGCCACAGCTCCAGGGCCTGGGCCTCCTGGAACCAGCCGCCCTCGGAGATCATCGCGGGGAGCCGCTGGAGCTGGGCGAGTCCCTCCCGGAGCTGGCCCAGCTCGGGAGGCGACGCGAGGCCCAGGGCCACGCGCCCCAGCAGGCGGTCGAGGTCCGGCACGGCGGCCAGGAGCTTCTGGAGGGGCTCCCGCCGACGGTCCTCCGTCAGCCAGCCCACCTGGGACCAGCGGCGCTCGAGGGGGGCGGCGTCCCGCAAGGGCTGGTCCAGCCAGGCCTTCAGGAGGCGGGAGCCCATGCGGGTCCTGCAGGCGTCCAGGAGGTGGAGGAGGCTCCCGGCCCGGGTGCCGTCCAGGGTGTTGGCGAAGACCTCCAGGTGCTTGGCCGAGGTCGCGTCCAGCAGGGGGCCGACGGCTCCCTGCTCCAGGGAGACGCCCTGGATGTGGGCGGGCCGCCCCTTCTGGGTGGCCTCCACCTGGTCCAGCAGGGCTCCGAGGGCGCCGATGGCCGCCGGGTAGGGGTCCAGGCCGACCCCTTCCAGGTGGGTCCAGCCGAAGAAGGCGAGAATCTGCTGCCGGGCACGTTCCGGTTCGAACCGCCATGCAGGGAGGCAGGTCTGGGCGGCCTCGATCTCGAAGGCATCCGGAGAACCCTCGGCCAGGATGAGTTCCTGGGGCGCAAGCCGTTCCAGGGTCGATGCCAGGCTCTCGGCCCCTTCTCCCGGGATGACCCGGAGCTGGCCCGAGGCCAGCTGGAGCATCGCGATCCCCCAGGCGCTGCCCAGGCGGTGCAGGGCGGCCAGCCAGCGCCCGTCGTCGTCGAGCCAGGTGCCGGGCGTGATGATGCGCTTGATGGCCCGCGGCAGGAGCCCCTTCACTTCCTCCGGCTTGGCCGTGGGCTCGGCGATGGCGACGGAGAAGCCCGCGCCCAGGAGCCGCGGCAGGTAGGACTCCAGGGCGAAGTGGGGCACGCCGCACATGGGCGTCTCGGAATCGGTGCCCTTCCCCCGGGTCGTGAGCGCGATCTCGAGCACGGGCGCGGCCTTGACGGCATCCTCGCCCAGGATCTCGTAGAAGTCCCCCATCCGGGTGAGCAGGATGGCGTCCCCCGCCTCGCGCTTGAGGCCGGCGATCTGCTGCAGGACGGGAGTGGACATGGGACCTCGCGCCAGGGCACACAGGTCGAGGGGAAGGGCGGGTCCTGGGCTCGATCCGGGCTGGAACCTCAATTAAACCAGATGAGGGGGGGTAGAAAAAAATCTTACGTTGCGATCGCGGAATGTAAGTGTCTAAACTATTGGCACCGCACGCGAGCGAT
>Ga0209098_1001757_pt1 | contig 20120 bp, 14 predicted proteins | sample AD_JPNHW1_MetaG_FD_184429 | JGI IMG/M metagenome (GOLD analysis project Ga0209098, IMG submission 184429) | Active sludge microbial communities of municipal wastewater-treating anaerobic digesters from Japan - AD_JPNHW1_MetaG (SPAdes) (version 2) | ecosystem: Engineered > Bioreactor > Anaerobic... | reverse complement strand
CCTGAATGAATTTTGTTACAAATTCAATAGAAGATACTTTGGAGAAAATTTATTCGACAGACTTATGATAGCCTCGGTTACATATAAAAATCAGTTTAGGTAATACAACGGATAATCATTAAACAAATTTAATTATCAACCAAAAACGGTCAACGTTTTTTAGGCATTAACATCTTTGCATCTATAATTTTAACACATACAACATGAAGAAAAACGGATTTATTCTGATAGCACTATTAGCCCTGATTTGTCAGCCGGCTTTTACCCAAAAGAAAATTGACATCGGCGTTCAGGGTGGATATAATTATTCCATGCCTAAATTAAAGAGTTCTCGATTATACGGAAATCTCAACGGATTTCATGTCGGACCGGTACTAACCTATAATATCAAGGAGCAAATTGGCGTTCAGACCGGAATATTGTATAATTATTACAATACAGTTGTTTCTAAAATTACAGTTGGTACAAGTGGAACATGGAAACAAAACCGTATAATAGGTCAGGGAATTGATATTCCGTTGCGCGCGATTTATTCATTGCCTTTAGCCGACGATTTAATAGTCCAATTCGGAGCCGGACCAAATTTCAACTATGCATTGAGTAAGCTTCAGCAAAAAGAAAATTATGTTGACAGTAAAATTGTCAGCAGTCTGACAGATAAGGGAACCAGCATTTATGCTTCACCTTCCGATTTCAACCGCCTTGATACACAAATAGGTTTAAGTCTGGGCATTAAGTACACGGGAATTTCACTTCGGGCAAGTTATGACCTGGGTTTTTTTGACAGGGACAAAACAAGCAGTGGATCATACAAGGAAAACAATATTAAGATATCATTAGGATATACATTTTGATAATCAGATAGAATTTTTGTTTTATCCGGCAAAGGACAGGCTAATCGATGCTTGTCCTTTTTGTGTTAATAAACGTTTTGTGTTGTAGCGTATGTAGGTATTTATCACTATTTTTGCAAAAACATAGATAAAATTTTACCGAAAAAAACCAACCGGGAAATAAGCAATTAGTATTATCAGTAATCATTTAAAAAGAAATATATTTCAAATGAAATTCAGACTATTAGCTATTCTTTTCGTTTTATTTTCATTGACAGTCGTTGAACTCCAGGCACAATCGACGAAAACCGATACCCTGGAAACCAAAAAGCTTGATTACCGGTTTGAAGCAGGATATGCTCACAACTATCGGTATGGTGATTATGTTAGTTCTACACCCTATCATGTAATTCGGATGGGAGTGAATGCTCAGTATCCCCTCAAGCATGGTTTTGGAATTGAAACGGGATTGAAGTATTCGTACATGTTTGGAAAAAAACAACAAATATATACCATTGGAGATAGTGTAAATTATTCATACACAGGCCACTCCATTGATGTTCCGGTAAGATTGATTTATACATTACCAATATTCTGGGGACTGAAAGTCTTCGGATATGCAGGTCCTGTATTCAATATCGGATTAGCTCAGTCATCCAATGTAACAGTTTATGGATTACCGGTAGTGGAAGGTTTCCCGATTGATATTGCTACAGGTACATATAATTTGTATAAAACAGAACTTAACCGTTTCTCAGTAATGCTTGGTGCCGGTGGTGGTGTGCAATGGAAGCAATACCGGGTGAAAGGTGGTTATGATTGGGGGATGAACAGTATCAGCAAAGATAAAAGTTCACCACAACGGTTGAGAGGATGGTATGCTGCTTTTGAGTACGATTTCTAACTAAGAATAAATTGATACAAAAAACCGGTTTTACTCTGTAAAGCCGTTTTTTTTTGATTAGGCTGTCTATGTTTTAATTTCTGAAAAAAATAAGATTTATTGGGATGAATAATGTTGCTGAAAGTAATCTGGGAACGATGAATATCCGCAAATTGTTGTGGATGTATTCGTTGCCGGCAATTGTTGGTACGATGATATCCTCTATGTATAATATCATCGATCGTATGTTTATAGGACAGGGGGTGGGTCCGCTGGCCATTTCGGGTCTCGCGCTGACATTTCCGTTTATGAATTTTCTGGCGGCTTTTGCTATGCTTGTCGGAGCAGGGGCTGCTTCCAGAATATCCATCCGGTTGGGTGAAGGCGATAAAGATCGTGCGGAAAAAATACTTGCAAATGCATTAATGCTTACATTTATTATTTCAGGGGTCGTAATAATAATTTCAAGAGTATTCATGAACCCGATACTCGTACTTTTCGGAGGTAGTGAAAATACACTGGAGTATGCCAGGCAATTTATGCGTATTATTATTCCAGGCAGCATTTTATCAGCTTTGAATTTTGGATTCAACAACATTATGCGTGCCTCAGGTTATCCGAAAAAAGCAATGCTGACAATGATAATCTGTTCAGGGATAAATGTTTGTCTGGCACCATTATTTATTTTTGGTTTTCACTGGGGTATTGCCGGCGCTGCTCACGCAACAAATATTTCATATTTTGTGGGATCTGTATGGGTGCTGACCCATTTTATGCAGAAGAAATCAATAATACGTTTTCACAAAAGAAACTTTCATCTGAATAAACAGATTATTAAGTCTATACTGAATATCGGTATGTCGCCTTTTAGTATGATGATTGCCTCAAGTATGGTAATCGTACTGCTGAATATAGCATTACTCAGACACGGTGGCGATCTGGCAGTCGGAGCGCTTGGTATTCAGAACAGTATTGTTACCCTGTTCCTGATGTTTATTATTGGTCTTAATCAGGGTATTCAACCTATACTGGGGTATAATTACGGAGCGCAGAATTATGACAGAATGTTCAGCACTCTTACCAGAGCTGCTCTTATTGCAACTATTGTTACAACCATTGGTTTTTTGCTTTCTACATTTTTTTCGCCGGTATTGGTAAGTATATTTACAACCGATGAAGAACTGAAAAGCATATCAGCAAATGCCCTCCGGATATCTGTTATCATGTTACCGCTTGTTGGTTCTCAAATTGTATTTACCAGTTTTTTTCAGTCAATCGGGAAAGCAAAAATATCCATGTTGCTAAGTCTGGCCAGACAGGTGCTTTTCTTAAATTCCGGAGTTTTAATATTGCCGGCATTTTTCGGACTAAACGGAGTCTGGTTTTCGATGCCTGTTGCCGACAGTCTGGCTGTTGTTGTAACCAGCATTACCATATTTACCTTTATCAGAAAGTTTGAGAAACAAACTTCGTATAAGTTCAGGTTAAAAAGCGTTAGGTAATTTTATCAGAAATGAATTCGTTGTATACTAAAAATTAAGTACTTTTGTTCACTCAAAAAGATTAAATAAATGCTTGGAATTAAAAAGTTAGACATATACGTAATAAAGTCCTTTCTGGCTTATTTTTTCATGACATTTTTCATTTGTATCCTTATACTTATGATGCAGTTCACCTGGAAACATCTGGCTGAACTGGTAGGTAAAGGCGTAGAATGGAAAGTTTTAGCTGAATTCTTCTGGTACACCACACTACAGACAGTACCAATGGCATTGCCGTTAGCGATTCTTCTGGCAGCACTCATGAATTTTGGAAATCTCGGAGAAAACTTTGAACTGATAGCCATGAAATCAGCCGGAATATCGTTATTCCGGATCATGCGCGGTCTGATTGTTTTCATTGCCTTTATCTGTGTGGCTGCATTTTTCTTTTCGAACAATGTGTTGCCTATTGCCCAGAATAAATTATGGACGCTGATATTTTCACTGAGGCAAAAATCACCTGAGTTTGAAATACCCGAAGGTGAATTTTATTCCGAAATTAATGGGATTAATCTATATGTGAGACATAAGGTGCCTGAAAAAAAATTGCTGAAAGATCTGATGATATATGATTTCTCCAATGGATTTGACAATGCGACAGTGACGCTGGCTGATTCTGGCCGGGTACAGTTTACCGCCGATAATAAATACCTGAAAATGACGCTGCTTAGTGGCGAAAGCTTTGAAAACCTTAAGCAGCCGGGAAATTCATCAGCCACTAATATACCATACAGACGGGAGACTTTCAGCACAAAAGAAATGCTAATCGACTTCGATACCGAATTTAACCGTTTCGATGAATCAATTCTGAAAGATCAGCATATCAGTAAAAATATAGTTCAGCTTACTCATACAATAGACTCGGTGTCCAAAATTGTTAAAGCCAGGGGCAACGAACAGGCAGTTGATATGATAAAAGTTCAGTTTGCCAATTTTCAGGTAAACGACTCTTCGGGCATAAAAAAACAGAATGCAAAAATCAATCCCGATTCTTTATTTATGTCGCTTGCACAGGAGAAAATGGAAGAAGCTATGCGGGTTTCTCAGGAAAATTTGAGAGCTGCAAGAGAAAAAATAGACTTTAACAAAGTGATGTTGGAAGAACCCACTTATTATGTACGTCGTCATCAGGTAGAATGGCATAGAAAGTTTACTCTGTCATTTGCCTGTCTGATTTTCTTCTTTATCGGAGCTCCGCTTGGCGCGATCATCCGCAAGGGCGGATTGGGATTGCCGGTAGTGATTTCTGTTTTGATGTTCATATTTTATTATATTATCGAGACTTCAGGATATAAAATGGCTCGCGAAGGATTTTGGGAAGTATATCAGGGTATGTGGTTAAGCTCGGCTGTACTTCTGCCTATTGGTTTGTTTCTGACTTACAAAGCTGTTACTGACGCATCGCTTTTCCGTTCGGAACAATATGTGAAGATTTTGGAAAAAACAGTTGATTTTTTAACAAATTTCTGGAGAAAAAAGAAAAACAGGATTAACACCGGAATGACTGAAATTTCAGCACAATAATTAATTTCTAACTATGGAAAAAAAACTCAATTCAATAGAAGACGCAATCAAAGATTTCAAAAACGGAAAAATTGTGATTGTGGTGGATGATGAAGACCGCGAAAACGAGGGTGATTTTATCTGTGCGGCTGAAAAAATAACTCCCGAGCAGGTTAATTTTATGCTGAAACACGGACGTGGTGTCCTGTGTGCTCCCCTGATTGAAGAACGTTGCGACGAACTGGAACTGAATATGCAGGTTGAAGTGAATACCTCAATCCATTCCACTCCGTTTACTATCAGTGTTGATAAACTCGAAGGATGTACTACCGGAGTTTCGGCTTCCGATCGTGCTGCAACTTTCAGAGCTTTAGCTGATCCGACATCAGTTCCGGATACTTTCGGACGACCGGGACATATTTTTCCACTGCGTGCCCGTTCAAAAGGCGTTCTGCGCCGTGCCGGACATACCGAAGCGGCAGTTGACCTTGCACGTCTGTCGGGACTTAATCCTGTAGGCGCGCTCATTGAAATAATGAACGAAGACGGATCTATGGCGCGGCTTCCGCAGCTTTACGATATTGCCGAAGAATTTAACCTGAAGATTATTTCAATTGAAGATTTAATAGCCTATCGCATCCGCACAGAATCGCTTATCGATAAAGGTGAAGAAGTGGATATGCCAACCGCGTTCGGACATTTCAAGTTAATACCCTTCCGTCAGATATCCAATGGACTGGAACATATCGCGCTTATAAAAGGTACGTGGGAAAAAGATGAATCCGTACTGGTAAGAGTACATTCATCCTGCATGACCGGTGATATTTTTGGTTCAATGCGTTGTGAGTGCGGTGAACAGCTCCATAAGGCCATGGAACTGATAGAAAAGGAAGGAAAGGGCGCTATCGTTTACATGAATCAGGAAGGACGCGGCATTGGTTTGATGAACAAGATCAAAGCCTATAAACTCCAGGAAGAAGGCATGGATACTGTCGATGCCAATTTACATCTCGGTTTTCATGCCGATGAACGTGAGTATGGGGTTGGCGCACAGATACTTCGCGAAATTGGTCTGACCAAAATCAGACTGATGACAAACAACCCGAAAAAGAGAATTGGTCTTGAGGCTTACGGTCTTTCCATTGTTGAAAATGTACCGCTTGAGGTAAAACCCAATCAATATAATGCATTTTATATGCAGACCAAAAAGGAAAAGATGGGTCATAAACTGAAATTTGTTGGAAAAGAAAATCAGAAATGAATATGACAGCATTAGTTACCGGAGCAACTTCCGGATTTGGACGCGCCATTGCGCTCCGGCTTGCGAAACTGGGTTACAACCTGATAGTTACCGGTAGGCGTAAGGAGCTTCTTGACACGCTTTGTGACGAGATCCGCAAAAATTATTCCACTAACGTGATCGCATTAAACTTTGATGTTCGCGACCAGAAAGCCTGTGAAGAAGCCGTGAATTCGCTTTCGGATGAGTTTAAAAACATAGACCTGCTTGTAAATAACGCCGGACTTGCGGCCGGTGCTGCCTCCTTTGACGAAAGTCTGCTGGAAGATTTTGAAAGAATGATTGATACAAATGTAAAGGGACTGTTGTACATGACAAAACTGATTGTACCCGGAATGATTGCCCGTCAAACAGGTCACATTGTAAACTTATCATCCATAGCCGGTATCGAAGTATATCCGACAGGCAATGTTTATTGCGCGTCAAAGCATGCCGTGAACGCCATTACCAAGGGACTTCGGATTGATCTGGTAAAACATGGCATTCGTGTTAGCTCAATATCACCAGGCATGGCCGAAACCGAATTTTCCATCGTCAGATATCATGGAGACTCTGAAAAGGCAAAAGCAGTTTACAACGGACTTACTCCTCTGAATGCGGAAGATATAGCCGATGCCCTCGAATTTATCGTTACACGTCCGGCGCATGTCAGTATTAATGACATACAAATAAATCCTGCTCAGCAGGCAAATACTTATATATCGCACAGAATACAATAACCGGTATATAACCAAATGTCGAAGTTTTAAAGATTTCGTAACAAAAGGATTAAATTATTTGAAAAATTATCTTATTTTTGTAGTTGCATATTTTTTTCTGAACGAATTGGACATTAATGCTAAAGACTTAACTCTTTAACATACTAAAAAAAACTTATTATGGACGCACTTGACACTAATATTGAAATGGATGACTTAAATGAAGGGCTGAAACAGCCCGAGGTAATCCACGAACCATCAACTGAAGCAATAATGGAAGCAAATCCTGAAGATGCTGTCACTCATGAACTGACGAAACAGCAGATTTGTGATCGCATGAAAGAGTTGAATGAGTTGGATGTTGAGACGGCGAAGGAAGAAGTTGAGTCTATCAAACAAATGTTCTATAAAAAAAGCAAATCAGAAACTGCTGAACAACGTGTGGCTTTTCTTGAAAAGGGAGGAAATGAAGCGGATTTCATACCCGAACCAACAGAACTTGAAAATGAATTCAAAGAACTGCTGAATGAATTCAGAAATAAGAAGGCAAAACTGAATGCTCTGCAAGAGCAGGAAAAAGAAAACAATCTGCTGAAAAAACAGCATATCATCGAACAGATGAAACAACTTGTTGAAAGCAATGATGATGTCTCGGTTAACGTAGCTGCCTTCCGCCAATTGCAACAAGAATGGAAAAATGCAGGTCCAGTACCACCCACGGCCACTAACGAGCTCTGGAAACAATACAATTTATATCAGGAATCGTTCTGGGATTTGATAAAAATTAATAATGAGCTTCGCGAATATGATTTCAAGAAAAATCTTGAAGCAAAACAGAAACTTTGCGAAGCAGCCGAACAGCTTGCCGATGAAGAAGATGTCGTAACTGCTTTCAGACAGTTGCAAAAACTGCACGAAAACTGGCATGAGCTGGGCCCTGTTGCCCGCGAACTGCGTGAAGAAATCTGGAACCGATTCAAAGCCGCTTCAACAGTGGTAAATAAAAAACATCAGTCGCACTTTGATGATATCAGAAAAGTGGAAGACGAAAATATGAGCCAGAAAGTATCTCTCTGCGAGAAAATTGAAGCTATTGATGCTACAAAATTCACATCATATAAAGAGTGGGACGAAGCTACCAAAATTATTCTTGAAATGCAGGAAGAATGGCGTTCGGTAGGTTTTGCACCGCGAAAATCGAACCAAAAGATATTCGAACGTTACCGTAAGGCATGTGATAAATTCTTTACTGCAAAGGCTGAATTTTATAAAGAAGTAAAATCCGGTCTGTCGCAAAACCTGGAACAGAAGAAACTGCTTTGCGAAAAGGCTGAAACTCTCAAAGACAGCACTGACTGGAAGGAAGCCGGAGAACAACTTGTACAGCTTCAGAAAGAATGGAAAACCATCGGGCCGGTTGCAAAAAAATACTCAGACGAAATCTGGAAACGCTTTATTACAGCCTGCGATTATTTTTTCGAACAGAAGAATAAGAATGTATCGGGACAACGGAGTGTGGAACAGCAAAATCTGGATAAGAAAAAGGAACTGATTACAAAAATTGCAAGTTTCGAAAAAACAGCGAACGTTTCCGAATCGCTTGCTGCTTTACGTGCTTTGGCTGCTGAATGGAATGCCATAGGTCATGTTCCCTTCCGCGAAAAGGATAAAATCTACAAAGAATATCGCACAATGCTCGATGCTCAGTTTGATAAACTGAATATTGATGCTTCACAGCGCCGTCTGGAATCGTTCCGCAATAACCTGAAGGATATGACTACCAAAGGCGATAACAAGTTGTACCGCGAACGGGAAAAACTGGTTCGGGCGTACGAACATCTTAAGTCAGAGATTGCTACTTACGAAAACAATATCGGTTTCCTTAGCATTGCATCCAAAAAGGGTGACGGTATGCTCAAAGAAATGGAACGCAAGATAGAAACGCTTAAAGATGAATGTAAGCTTCTGGAAAAGAAAATAACGCTTATTGATGATCAGATGTAAATTACAAAGCAAAACAGGTTATAAAACAAAAACAAAAGCACCGGAATTCCGGTGCTTTTGTTTTTTAATAGGGTAGTTAATAATCCGCGAACAGAATTATTCAATATTCCTTTTGTAGCTTTCCTTTTTAACTTCAACGATGAGCGGATTTGCTTTCATCTGGCTGAAATTCTCCCTGTTGCGGTAAATATCGCAAGCCATATACAAGGCACTCAGAAACGATTGTTCAGATGCTTTGTTTTGTCCGGCTAAATTGTAAGCAGTGCCATGTGCAGGTGAGGTTCGTATTACAGATAATCCGGCTGTAAAGTTTACGCCATTCTCCATGGATAAAGCTTTGAATGGGATCAGTCCCTGGTCGTGGTACATAGCGAGAATTGCATCAAAATCATGGAAGTTATCGGAGCCAAAGAATCCATCGGCAGGGTAGGGGCCAAAACAGAGAATGCCTTCCGTGTCGGTTTGTTTAAGCGCGGGAATAATTACGTTCTGTTCTTCGTTGCCGATTACTCCTTCGTCGCCGGCATGCGGGTTCAGGCTCAGAACAGCTATCCTGGGTTTAATGATTGAAAAATCCTGCTTCAATGAATTGTTAAGGATACGGAGTTTGCTGACAATTTTATCTTTTGTAATTGCACCTGCAACTTCACTTATCGGTATGTGACCGGTTACCACAGCTACACGTAAATGGTCATTAACCAGCATCATCAGGGAAGATGATTTCTCTCCGAATTTATTCTCAAGATATTCTGTATGGCCGGGGAAACTGAAATCGGCTGACTGAATGTTTTTCTTGTTGATAGGCGCGGTGACAATTGCATGCAGTTTGCCGTTTTTCAGATCTTCGGTAGCTTTTTCCAGTGCCTCGAATGCTGCTTTTCCTGCTTCGGGGGTGGATTGTCCCAGCTCGACCTTCAGTTCATCATCCACACAGTTGATGATGTTTATCCTTTTGGTGTTTACCTCATCCAGAGAATTGATCACATTCAGATTGAGGCTCTGTAATTCGAGGTTTTTTTTATGAAATCCGGCAAGTTTTGAAGATCCGTATATCACAGGAACAAACATATCGAGTATGCGGTTGTCCGATAGGGCTTTCAGGATTACTTCGTAGCCGATGCCATTGATATCACCATGTGTTATCCCAATAATAATTTTTTCTGATTCCATATTATTTAGTCTTTATTTTAGGAATTAAATTTCTGTTGTTGTCTGAAAAGAAATCCAGTATGTAGTTCATCAGTTTTTCGCGGTCGTGCTCCTGTCTGATGGTTTCGAAAGGGAAGCCAAGCGCGCAAATTCTGTAATTACCATCGTAAATCATCCCAGCGCCTTGCTTATTTATTACATATTCGCAAATCTGAGTGGCATATTCATCGTTAGGGAGTATGATGTCGGGTGCTTCCACATAATAGGACTGTTCGTTGGGTGCTACATAAAATGATAAGTCAATTCCGTGGAAATTTTTATTCCCTGAATTATTAAAACTGACTTTATCAACATCGTTTACTTTATCAACCATCCATTTAATTTTCAAAGTTTTTTCCACGAACGACCTGTCGTCAGAAGTTTTGTTTTTCGATAAAACTAAATCTGAAATGATATTAGATCCGCTTACGAACAAATTACCTCCAGAATCGGTATATTCGATAATTTTTTTCTGAATTTCGGGAGTAAAGGTCCTGAATACAGGTTCCGGGTTTTCTTTGTTCAGACTCGTCCACTCACGCTCCTTACCCATTATCATATCAACATATGGATAACAATAAAGTTTGACATCGCCATCAGCAACAGACTTATCGCTGCACGAAATAAAAGAATAACCCGCTTTCATGATGCTTTTGCCATGCAGATAAGGATAGTCGAATGTATTTCCGGCAATTACTTTTCCTTCCCAGCCTGTTTCGCTCGCTCCGTGACCGGGATTTTCATCGCTTCTGTAAGGCCGGTTTTTTCTGAACTCAGTCTGAATACCCGTAAACTTATAATCATTGATATAAGGCACACCTCCGTCCCAACTATTGTTGAAGCCCGATACATCTCCATAGTCGAAACTCGCTGGTGCAGAAATCCGGTTGAACGCGTTGACTATAAGAACGGTATTGTTGTCGTCGCTGGTTTTACATACCGACAGTATTTCCGACGTGAAGCTTCTCCCACCCTCATTAACTGCTTCGACCTTAAAACTATAGATTTTATTTCTTTCAATTTTTTTTCGGAAGCAATTGGAACCGGCATACTCTCCGTTATCGAAACCTCCATCGTCAACTCTGGTATAAACAATATATCCGGTGGGTTTCGCCGTAGGTTCCAGGGGATCTTCCACCGGTTTCCAGTGCAACTCAACTTCCGTTGAATCCGAAAACTCGGCGTAAAAAGCTTCTACCGGCAAAGGCTGAACCTTATATTCAAAATTATTGGCGTTTGCCAGATAACGAAGTATGCCTTTATACATCGCACGGCTTGCAGTGAAGCGGAAACGCGGGTCCAGGCCATAACGCATATCCGGGAAGTTCTGATGCGAAAGAAGTTCGAGAAGCATGGCAGGTACTTCCGGCACCCGGGACTCGCTGTAACTCCGGTTCCAGAGTTGTCTTCTTACCCAGTCCTTATCATGCAACTGTTGAATATCGTTGACAACCTGTGTTTGTACACTGTCAGTCAGGTTGCGGCCAACCCAGCGTGAAATGCCGTTGTTATATTTTACGGCACCTGTTTTGGTTTTCACTGTATGTATGGCAAGTGTACCAATGATAGAATCTGAGGTTTTACCGGCATCGGTGTGCAAAGCGAAAGCAAGGTCGACAGGTATGTTCAGTCCTTTGCCTCCAGGAAATGATGCAGAACCGCCTGCCAGATAGTTTACCCAGAAACCCCGCGATTGGAAATCGTCGGAATAATCATTCGCTCCACTCGTCCGGCTGTACACCGAATCCGGCGCACCTGCCCACTGAAGCCAGTATCTTGCTCCTTCGGTAAATCGTGGCATACCGCTGGTGCTGTAGTTGTCGAACTGTTTAACGGTGGTTATCGTTTTTGTTTTATATCTTTTTTTTCTTTTTTTTCTTTTACTCTTAATCGGTACTTTAATAATCTTTTTCGTAATCAGATCAGATCTTTTCCGGCTGATATTACCCATACCTCCCCCAATTTTTACAGCGTCGGCAGTAACAAGTTTGTTGATATCGGAACTTTGGTTGGTCAGTACAACTCTGGAATGCTGCGGTTTCTTCTTCTCAAACACAAAGTTTCCCAGATAAATCCAGGTACCTCCGCCCATAGTTTGATTAACTCCGAATTTTGTTTCACCACCAGCGTGATATACGGTATATATGGCTTCACTGCAACTGTTAGGCAGTGTTTTATACGAAACGTAAACGGCGTAACATCCTGTTTCCGGTACTGAATAAGCCCATTCGGCTATGCTGGGATTATCTTTATTGCCGACGGTATTTGCCTGAATAAATGTGCCGCTTTTGAAAGGATTTTCGCCATCGCGATAGGTGTCTTTGTAATTGGCAAAACCACTGCCAACTCCCTGATGCCAGTGAAAAACACCTGTTGTTGTCCTGAAGCTGCAATCAACGGAGCTTTTATCATTATCAACAATTAACTCAGTTGTCCGGGTATCCCTTTCGCGGGGTATAAGTACTGTAGCTCCGGCATTTTCAAGCATGGGGACAAGAAAAGGGAGTACGTATGATTGGGTGTATAAATCTTCACGGGTTTCAAATAAGTTGACACGCTGCCAATTCCATTTTTCCTTCGATTGCATGTAATACAACCCATGGCTCTGCCAAAGCGCGATGTGTCTTTTGTCCAGTCCTTTGGAAGGGGTAAAGGGAATAGATAGATTTCTTGTCAACGGTCGTGTGACAGTTGGGATGGAAAATTTATCCTTTAGAATGCTTAACGGTGGTTTTTCAGTTTGAATGAGAGTAGTGTCAATTTCTTCCAAATCCTTTTCTTTGGTGGTAATGGTATCAATGACTACAGTTTGTGTGTCTGTCGTGTCGCTTACAACAGTTATTTCTACTATTGTATCTTTCGGCAATGATGTGGTTGGAGAAGGTGTGTTGAATGTTGAATGAGCGGGAGCGAAGCTGTAGAGCAAAGAAATACAGGCTATAATTAATATTATGTTTTTTGTAATTTTCATTTTGAAACAGGATCACAGAGGATAAATCACAGAGAATTTGCGTTGTGTTGCAATTTTTCTTTGGTCGACAGCAAACCGCAGGCAGCCTGAATATCCTCACCCCGTGAACGACGGATGGTGGTGATTATTCCATTGTTATTGAGATAATTTCTAAAGAATTCCATTTTATCCGGATTCGAACTTCTCAGGTCAATGCCTGGAATTTCGTGAAAACGAATAAGATTAAGCCTGCAATCAAGTCCTTTAAGCAGTTTTACCAGCTCCACGGCGTGGCGGATGCTGTCATTTGTTCCTTCGAACATGATATACTCAAATGAAAGTCTGCGCTGATGGCTGAAATCATATTTTTTGAGTTCCGCAATCACTTTTTCAATGGGATAGACCTTTTCCATGGGCATCAGTCTCTCACGTTCTTCGTGAAAAGGAGAATGCAGACTGATTGCGAGATGACAATCTGACTTTTCGAGAAACACCTTCATACCCGGAACGATTCCGATGGATGAAACGGTAACTCTTCTGGGACTCCATCCAAATCCATAGGATGAGGTAATTATCTCGAGCGATTGCAGCAGCGACATCATGTTGTCAAAAGGTTCGCCCATACCCATGAATACAATATTCGTCAGTTTGTCAGTCTCGGGGATTGAAATTATCTGATTAATGATTTCTGTCGGACTAAGGTGACCATTAAATCCCTGTTTGCCTGTCATGCAGAACAAACAGTTCATTTTACATCCAACCTGAATGGATACACACAATGTCGCGCGATCATCCTCCGGTATATATACGGTTTCGATGTAATGCCCTACTTCGGTTTGAAAGAGGTATTTCTTTGTTCCGTCCGAAGATTCGACTACCTGAATGGGTTTATTGCAGCCTACCTCGTATTTTTCAGCCAGTATTTCTCTGTTTTTTGCAGAAATATTTGTCATTTCGTCAATAGAACCGATTTTCTTTTTGTAAATCCATTCTGTGATTTGTTTGGCGGTGAATGACGGCATAGATAATCCTGCAACGATTTCTTTCAGTTCATTGTGCGATTTTCCGATAAGTGGCTGTTTTTTCATTGTTTAATGTCTGATCTTTCACAAAAATACGATAATTCGACGAAAAATAAAAACGGAATGAATTATATCCATTCCGTTTTATAATGTATTATGAAATTTACCGTGTTTTATTAATAAAAATTGGAGCGGTTGTCAACGATGTTATATTTTTCTTTCAGTTTCTCCATCAGTGTATAAGGCAATGAATAAGCCATGCGGGCATCCATCTGAGCTGTTTCCATTTTTGGATTAAACGGAGAATTGTCAACTTGTTTTACACCGGGCAGAAGGACATAAACACCGGAGTTACCTTTGAGCGGTGCTGATATTTTACCGGAAGTAAGTACAGAAGATTTTCCGATGATGTATGGCTCGAAACCAGCTTCACCAAACTGATAGCTGGCAAAGTTTACAGCAGGGGCAGTTTTAACCTGAGTATTCAGCGCTGCAGCCAGAGTTTCAAGAGTAGGATATTTGGCAACTAAGCCGCTCAGATTTTTAATCATCATGTCAGCTTTTTTATCCTTGATAATCTCTGTTTTCAGCTGTTGGGTTGCCTGCGCTACCGTTTTATAACCTTCTTCATTAATTTCCGAAGTTGTTGCCACGATAAATTGTGTTCCGCAATCAAATACATCCGAAACATTACCTATTTTATTATTAAAGGCCCAGCGTACTACCTGACGTGATTGAGGAACTGCGTTAATACGGTCGGTATTTTTAAGCAACCCGGTTGCAGGATTGATTACATATCCTTTTTGTTTTGCGTTCTTTTCAAATTTCTCCATATCTGTACTGCTTGCAGCGAACTGTTTGGCTTCATTGTAAATTTTACTGTACGACTGACTGCTTGGGGTCACCTTGCGTTCCAGGATAGCGAGTTTTACTTTGCGGCGTGCAGGAGTTTTTTCCATAATTTGCATGATCTGGATGCCCTGTGCTGAGCTAACTTTAAATATTTCGTTGGTAGCTTTCGAGAAAGCAGGACCTGTAATATCTTTTGCAACAGCGCCTTCAGTGATCCAGCCAATTTCACCACCGTTAGCGGCAGTTTCTTTTACTACTGAATATTTCATTGCCATATCGGCGAACTTTGAACCGGATTTAATAGCTCCGATGATGCTGTCAGCTTTTTTCTCGTCGTTGCCAGCCAGGAAGATATGACGCAGTTTGACAGAGTCGGATTGCATGATACCTGCTTCCATGATACGTGCCATTGTATAGGTGTTGTTCTGGAAAACTGGGCCGAAAATAGCGCCGGTTCCATTGCCGAATGCAAAATCTTTCAGGTTTGCAGGTACGGTTTTTTCGGAATAGTTACGTCCGTCGTAGCTAATGTCTGATTCGGAGTTAACCACGGCGGCAACATCTGAGGTGGTTTTGAATTCTTCACTAACTTTATTCATCCATTCCTTGGCAGCTTTGAAATCATCGTTCAGGGGAACTACGTCAAAAGCAACATAGTTGATAGAACGGTTAGCTTCCTGTTTAAATAGTTCTTTTTCTTTGTTATATCTTTCTTTAATCTCAGCATCAGAAACCTGGATGGATGAATCGGATACAGCAAAGTAAGGTTGCATGACATAATTTATGTCAGCAGTAGATCTGCGGGCTTCAAAGTTGTATTTTGCTTCGATGCTGTTGGAACCTACAGCTTTCGTAAACAGCATGGAATATTTTTCCTGTAGTATGGCATTTTTAACAGCTTTTTCCCAAAACAGCCAGTAATTTTTAGCTTCTTTGAGTTGTTCTGCATCTGCATTTGTGCCTTCAAAGATGTTATTGTAGAATTTGAGTAGATTTTCGTGGCTGAATTGTCCTTTTTCGTCCATGAAAACACGGCGCTGCATGATGAGCGGGTGAATATTCTTTCCAATCAGACGATCTGTCAGCTCTTCTTTACTTACTGACAATCCAAGTTTTTTGGCTTCCGAAGCAAGAATTTTTTCATTTACCAGATTATCCCACACCGTAGCCCTTAACTGTGCTGTTTGTTCTTCGTTAAATTCGTTTTGTCCGGTTTCGATTTTATACACGTTAGTCATCTGTTCGATGGCTGACGTAAATTCAGCGATATTGATTTTTTCACCGGCTATTTCAGCCACATTTTGTTTGGACTGATGAAAAAGTGTAGAACCTGAATTCAAAAAGTCACCGATAATAAATGCTAATAATGCAGTTCCTACAATTACTGCAAGCAATACTCCCTTACTTCTGATCTTGTTTAATGTTGCCATTTCTATTAATAAATTGATAAATATTTTAGGTTGTGTTTATTACTTAAAAATTGAGGGCACGAATATACAAAAAAAATGAGTATTACCGTGCTTTTTAATAGTATTATTTAAATTACGTTTTGATTAACAGTGTTTTATATCCGGTTTGTTTTAGTTGTTTACTATCAGTTTTACCATTTCTATACGGTTGTTGGTCACTTTTACACATTTGAAGGTAAAATTCTCAATCCGGATTATTTCATTTAGTTTAGGAAAATGTTGATGAACATGCAGAATGTATCCGGCAATTGTCGTATAATCATCGGAAACAGGAATATTCAGGTTGAAAAGTTTGTTTGCCTCTTCCACCTCCAGCCTGCCTGCAAACAGATATTCATTTTCTCCTGTTTTTTCAGCTGTATATTCTCTGATGTCATGTTCGTCTTCAATATCGCCGAAAATTTCTTCCATAATATCTTCGAGTGTAACAATGCCTGCTGTTCCCCCGAATTCGTCGACCACAACAGCGATGCTTTTCTTTTCACTCATGAAAATCTTCATCAGCTTCTGAGCGGCCATATTTTCGGGCACAATCGGAATCTGACGGATGTATTTCGTCCAGTCCTTGCGGTGCTCAAACATTTCGGATGAATGAATATAGCCGATAATGTTGTCGATATCGCCTTTGTATATGATAATTTTTGATAAGCCGGTTTCGATAAATGTTTGTTTCAGCGTATTGACATCCACACCAAACTCCAGAGCAACTATTTCAGTACGCGGTATGAAGCAGTCACGCAATTTTACAGCCGAAAAATCCAGCGCTTTCTGAAAAATCTTTACCTCGTTATCCATATCCTTCTGGTCATTTTTCGATTCGAGGTTTTCCTGCATCAGGTAGTTCAGATCAATGCGTGAAAAAACGTTTTCTTCGGTCGAAGGTGGTAAACTGATTTTAAAAAGACCAAAAAACTTGCTCGAAGCCCAGGAACTGAACCAGGAAACCGGAAAGAGAATAATGTAGAAAAACAAGAGAACCCACGAAAATAACCGCATCCACATATTCGGATTAATTTTGAAAAATGCTCGCGGCAGGAATTCACCCACGATTATAATAACGACAGTGGCTATAGTTATTTGCAATAATACGCTTATAAACAGGCTCATGACCCCTTCGAAAGCAAAGGTAAGCGATTCGGTGGTCAGTAAACCAAAAATAACGATGCTGATGAATTTCCCAACAAGCATGGTGGAAATGAACTGTTGCGAATTATTATAAAAGATGGAAATGATGGATGATGTAAGATTTTTATACTTCTTGTCAAGTTCAAATCTCAGCTTATTGGATGAAATAAATGCCACCTCCATCCCGGAGAAGAAGGCAAGGCAAATAAGAGAAATAATTATATTACTTATATAAATCAATTGCAAGGGATTTAATTGAATAATTCAAATCCGGAAAATTTGTTTTCAGACAATTTTTTCTCAGATAATCAGGTTACAAAGATACAATAATTTAGGTTTTTTCAACAATATACCGGCAAAAATTAAAGCGATTACAGTCAGTGAATTCGTTGATATCATGTACCGACAATTTTCTGAAGCTGTCATTCATGAAAAAACGTATTTTCTGATGCGTTCAGGTGGGGTGTAGAATATAAATTGCTAAAAAAAAGACAGTATGGTTTGTACTTCCAAAAAAAAGACGTATCTTTGCATCCGCTTTTTGAGAAAAATGAGCTAGTAGCTCAGCAGGTAGAGCACATCCCTTTTAAGGATGGGGTCCTGGGTTCGAGCCCCAGCTGGCTCACACATTTTATTCGAAAGCACATTGAGGAGAGCTAGTAGCTCAGCAGGTAGAGCACATCCCTTTTAAGGATGGGGTCCTGGGTTCGAGCCCCAGCTGGCTCACAGAACAAAAAGTTCCGGAAAATATCAGTTTTCCGGAACTTTTTTGTTCCCTGTTCCCGAATATCTTTTTATTATTCAATCCAAATAAGTATATTTGAACACAAAAAATACTGCTTGTTGTGAGAATCTGGTCCATACATCCCAAATATCTGGATACTAAAGGTCTGACGGCCGTCTGGCGCGAAACACTTCTGGCAAAACACGTTCTGGAAGGTAAAACGAAAGGATACACGAATCATCCGCAGCTTATTCGTTTCAAGAACTCAGAATATCCTCTCGACTGTATCAACCGGTATCTTTCAATAATTTATGAAGAAGCTTGTATGCGTGGATATAATTACGACCAGTCGAAATTCAGGACAGACTTCAAAGCGTGTGTTTTACCGGTCACAAGAGGTCAGGTTGAATACGAGGCTAAACATTTACTTAAGAAACTTCAGCAACGGGACATTAATCGTTATATCGAATACAAAGATTTGAAAGAGTGGGAAGTACATCCACTCTTTGAACTTGTGGAAGGTGAAACTGAATCCTGGGAGATACAATAATGGTAACAGTATTAATAACCGGAGGTAACGGACTTATAGGCAGAAATCTCAGCAAGAAGCTTCTGGAAAGAGGTTATGAGGTTTCAGTATTAAGCCGAAGCAGCAAACCCGCCAGGGGTTGTAAAGTTTTTTTATGGGATCCGGAACATCAGCAATTAGAAGATGAAGCAATTGATACGGCTGATTACATTATTCATCTGGCAGGTGAGAATATTGGAAGTAAACGATGGACTGCAAAAAGGAAAAAAGAGATAATTGATAGCCGGGTATTGACAGCTAAATTGCTTTACGACAAAGTAATTGAAAGAAAACGAAGCATTCAGGCTTTTATTTCCGCATCGGCTACAGGGTATTACGGAATGGTGACTGCCGATAAAGTTTTCATTGAAACCGATTTACCTTCAGATGATTTCACCGGCACCACTTGCCGCCAATGGGAAGAAGTTGCATCCGGTTTTCAAAAAGCAGATATCCGTACTGTAATAATCCGGACGGCTGTAGTCCTCGATAAACAAAATGAAGCCTTATCGAAAATGATATTTCAGATCAAAGCAGGAGTCGGAGCTGCTGTTGGTAGTGGCAGACAATACCTGCCGTGGATTCATATCAGCGATCTGTGCAGTATTTATATCAAAGCGCTGGAAGATAATAATATGTCCGGAGTTTATAATGCCGTTGCGCCTGAACAAATTACTAATAAGGAGTTCATGAAGAAATTATCCATGGTGCTTCATAAACCTTTTTGGCTGCCAAATATTCCTGCTTTTTTCCTGAAAATTATTTTTGGAGAAATGTCAGGTTTACTGCTTGAAGGAAGCCGAATTTCTTCAGAAAAAATTCAGGCTGCCGGCTTCGAATTTGTTTATCCCGGTTTGGAAAATGCACTTAAAAATATACTTAAATGATACGACGCAATTTTATAAAAATTCTTGGTGTTACTACTGCAGGAACTTTACTGCCTCAGATTTCTCAAAGCTCAACATTCAGCGCCATCAAAAACAAGCAGAAAATGCAGAAAAGCATTCCGGATCGCGAATATTTCTGGAAATTGCTTTATAAAATTTCGGAACCTGTACTTCGTAATATGTCGAACGGTGAGTTGCAAAAAAACATGACCGTTGAACTGAGCCCGAGCTGGGATGGACGTGATATGAAAGTAACTTACATGGAATGTTTTGGCCGGTTGATGGCTGGTCTGGCGCCCTGGCTGACATTGCCCGATGACAACACGGAGGAAGGAAAGTGTCGCAGGCAGATGAAGGAATGGGCGTTGAAAAGTTATGCTCATTCAGTCGATCCGCAAAGTCCTGATTATCTGCTCTGGCGGAAGGAGGGGCAGCCGCTCGTCGATTCTGCGTATTTTTCCAACGCGCTTATGCGTGCTCCCCAACAATTGTGGGAGCCTCTTGACAGTGTTACCAAGGCGAGAATAGTTACTGAACTCAAACAGTTGCGCAGAGTGAAACCTCCCATCACCA
>Ga0209098_1001755_pt1 | contig 20124 bp, 16 predicted proteins | sample AD_JPNHW1_MetaG_FD_184429 | JGI IMG/M metagenome (GOLD analysis project Ga0209098, IMG submission 184429) | Active sludge microbial communities of municipal wastewater-treating anaerobic digesters from Japan - AD_JPNHW1_MetaG (SPAdes) (version 2) | ecosystem: Engineered > Bioreactor > Anaerobic... | reverse complement strand
GGACTCCGCCGATGCGGTCGCGGCCTCGACCAGCGTGGCCAGGAGTTCGGCATTGAAGTGCGGCTGCTCCAAGAATCGGAGTAGTGCGTGCTCCGGCGTGTTGTCGTCGAGCGAGCCGCTGGGGCGTTCGGCCGTGCGGTCGCGGCCGGCGATGTCGACGACAACGCGGATGGGGGCGGGTGGGAGGAAAAGGTCCACGCGCCACCGGGAATCGGCTACGGGTTCGATCACGAAAACCGTCTCCAGATACAGACCGGGTTTGGTCGCGGGCACGAGGGCGAAGGAGGCTGTGCCTTGCGGCGAGTCGAGGAGAAGATCGAGAGCATCCTGCACCAGCGGATGATCCCGGGTGATAAACGGGATCTCTTCCCGCGCCAGCGCTCGTGTGCGGTCGAAGGTGGCCAGCGTGCCTTCCGGGGGGATGCCCGAGAACTCGTCGACAAAGGCGTGGCTTGGGTCGAGGAAGAGGTCGCCCTCCTCGAGTTCCTTGATCTCGATGCCGAAGTGCTCGAGCAGGTCGGGGAGCAGTTGCCGCAACGTGGGACTGGCGTCGAGTTCGCGCATCTCTTCGACGATCTGCTGCGCGGCGGTGCGGTCGAACGACGCCAGCTCGAGCAGTCGGTCGCGGCCGCGTTGGAGCCGCTCCTGGAGTTCGTGGCGGAACCGTACGGAGTCGGCGATCAGCGTGGCGAGCGCCGGTGCGTCGGCCGGGGTGTAGCGACGGGCGAGCTCTATCAGTCTCGAACGGAAGACGTGGACGTACTCAGCGCCGCCGTGAAGCGGCGCCTCGAAGGCGGCAAGCCCACGGTGGTACCATTCGACGATGCAGGCCTGCGCGCTATCGGCCAGATAGGGGACGTGGATGTGGATGGTCTGGCGCTGGCCGATGCGGTCGAGGCGGCCGATGCGCTGTTCGACCAGACCGGGATTAAGCGGCAGGTCGAAGAGCACGAGGTGGTGGGCGAACTGGAAATTGCGGCCTTCGCTGCCGATCTCCGAACAGACCAGGAGGCGTGCACCGTCGGGCTCGGCAAACCACGCGGCCTGCCGGTCTCGCTGGACGAGCGGAAGTCCTTCGTGGAAGACGGCCGTCTTCACATTGAGCCGAGCCTTGAGCGAGTCCGCGATGGCGATCGCCTTGCGCTGCGAGCGGCAGATGAGCAGCACCTTGGCGGTGCTGTGGTGGCGGAGGAAACCGGCCAGCCAGACGATGCGCGGGTCGTCCTTGTAGTCGTAGGGCAGCTCGGCCTCGCGACCGGATTCCTCCGATTCCAGTTCCTGGGCACAGGATTCGGGCGTCGCGGAGGCTGTGGCGGCGAGCGGGACGGGGCAGAACTTGCGTCTTGGGAAACCGGGCATGGCCGCGCGGGTGTTGCGGAACATGACCCGGCCGGGCCCGTGCCGGTCGACCAGGGTTCGCAACAGCAGGCCGCGTGCTTCGGGGGCTCCGGCATCGATGGCATCGAGATGCTGCTGCAGCGTGTCGGGCGCCTTGGCGAAGAGGCGGCGGAGGATGGAGCGTTGCTCCTCGCCGAGCGGTGTGGCCGAGACCAGCGCATCGGCGATGCCGGCCACCTCTGCGTATCCCTCGGACTCGGCCTGGAATGCGGCGAAGTCGCAGTGGCGATCCGGATCGAGGAGGCGTAGACGCGCGAAATGTCCCTGCTGGCCAAGCTGCATCGGCGTCGCCGTCAGCAGCAGCAGCCCGGGGCAGGACCGCGCGAGGCGTTCGACCAGATCGTATTCGCGGCTTGGCGCCTCCGGCGACCATTCGAGATGGTGGGCCTCGTCGACGACGACGAGATCCCAGCCCGCGGCCACTGCCTGGTCTCCTCGCGCGGCGTTGGCGGAGGGGAACGCGGTGCTGCACAGGGCGAGCTGTGTGCCGAGAAACGGATTGCCCTCGGGGGCATCGGCCTCGGATGCGGCACAGTGCGTCTCGTCGACGATGCTGAAGTGGAGATTGAACCGGCGGAGGAGCTCGACGAACCACTGGTGCACCAGCGCCTCGGGTACGAGGATGAGCACGCGGCGGGCCCGGCCTACGGCGAGCTGCCGCTGGACGATCAGGCAGGCCTCGATCGTTTTTCCGAGACCGACTTCGTCAGCCAGCAACACCCGGGGAATTGCCCTGGTGGCGACTTCGCGTAGCACGAAGAGCTGGTGCGGGACCAGTTCGATGCGGCCACCGAGGAAGCCGCGAAGCGGGGATTGGCGGATCTCGGATTGGGCGACGAGCGCGCGGTAGCGCAGATCGAATACCGCGCTCCGGTCCGACTGGCCGGCGAGCAGGCGCACGGTGGGACGTTCGGCGGCGATGTGATCGGCGAGTTCCGCTTCGCCGACCCGTTGGCCGTGGCCGCGGTAGGTGAGCAGCCCTGCATCCTCGACCACGGATTCGACGACGAAGCGCATGCCGGAACGAGTGGAGACGGTCTCGCCGACGCGGAAGATGGCTCGTTTCAGCACGGTGGCATCGCGTGCGTAGAGCCGTTTCTCGCCGCAGGCGGGGAAGTCGACTGCGATGCGTCCGGTCTCGATGTGCGACACAAGGCCCAAGCCGAGCTCGGGCTCGCGTTCGCTCGTGCAACGTTGGCCGATTTTATCGAGAGGCATGTGTAAGGCTGGTGGAAATCTTGTACCGGAAGGCAACGCGAGGCGACGGCGAATTTCTGCTCCCATCGTCGGGGACGTGACGTCGGGCTGGCGCGACGAACGCTGAAGTATACCGCCCCGCTCAGCTCAACGATCGGATGAATGTGAGCAGCGGGGCCATGTCGGCGAAGTCGCGCACGAGCAGGTCGGGGCGATGCGCGGCGAGTTCGTCGAAGGTCGCGCCGCCTGTTGCTGTGGCCACGGCGTGCGCGCCCACGGCGCGGGCGCAGGCGATGTCGTGCGGGGTGTCGCCGATGACGATGAGGTCTGCCGGTGCGATGTCCGTGCGGCCGAGATGACGGCGCGCGCGGTCGAGGGCGATCGGGCCGAGGCGGTTGCGCTCGCCGGAGTCGTCGGCGAAGGCCCCGAAGGGGAAGTAGCCCCAGAGACCGAAGTGCTCCAGTTTCGCCTGGGCTCCCGCCACGATGTTGCCGGTAAGCAGGCCGAGGACGATGTCGGTGCTGCTGGTGAGATGGGCGAGCGTATTGCGGATGCCGGCGCAAGTCAGCGCCTTCGGGTTGTGCAATTCGACGCGCAGGGACTCGACGTAGACGGCGTAGAAGCGCTTGATGTGCTCGGGCGTGGGGGCGAGGTTGTGTTGGCGGCAGAGAAGATCGAGGACCCAGGGGTCGGTGCGGCCGCCGAAGTCGAAATGGGAGAAGGCGTCGCGAAGTCCGAAGACGGCGAGGGCGGCGGCGTTCATGGCGCGGTGGCCGGCGTTGCCGGTGCGGATCAGAGTGCCGTCGATGTCCCAGAGCAAAATCTTCATCGCGCCGGATGAGAAGAACGAGGGAACCGGAAGCGAGTTGAAAAGGTCACAGGGGCCTGAATCATCCGGACGCTCAGTTCGCATACCTACCATGAAACGTTACCTACTCCTTCTCGGTTGTCTTCTCGGTCTGGTCTTGGCCGCTGGTTGCAGCACCCCGCAGACGCGGATTCGCCAGAACCCCGAGCTATTCAACAGCCTGGCTCCCAGCGATCAGGAGTTGATCAAGCAGGGCAAGGTGGCGGTGGGTTTCACGCCGGAGATGGTCAAACTGGCAGTTGGCGAGCCCGATCGCGTTTACACCCGCACGGATGCGAAGGGCAAAAACGAGTCCTGGGTCTATACGAGCTACACCTCGCGTGGGGGCACCATGGTCTACTACAGCGGGTTCTACCATCGTCGCCATCCCGGCATGTATGCCTATTTTGCCGACTACAGCGATCGCGAGGTTGTCGAGCGCTACCGGGTGATGTTCAGCGAGGGCAGGGTCTCCTCCATCGAGGAGATGAGCGGCGACTGAGCAACGCTGGCTCCGGCCGCGAGCAGGCCGAAAATGCGAAAAGGGCCCGCACCGATCAAGGTGCGGGCCCTTTGCTTGAAGAGGGAGGCGGACCGGGCTGAGGGCGTTGCCACTCCGGCGACCAGGACACGATGGGCGTGTGGGCGTGGGAGTGAAACGACTTCAGCGAGGCGACACTGCCGGCGGTTCTGACTCGAGCTGCTGCTGAAAACTTTGTGGAAGATTTCGGCGTGCTGCGCGTGTCGGAAGCGCCGCGATGCGGTGTCGTGGTTCGCCTCAGGCAGCCATTAGCTGCGCAAGGTGCTCACAGAAGACAGCCTCTCCGGCGGCCGCGCGTGCAAGGAGTTCCTCGGCAAGGTCGTCGGGAAGGTCGTCCCAGAAGATGTGGAGAGTTCCCGTCATAGCGTGATGTAGATCGGCACAAACGTTGATTTGTTTCGGACAAAAACCTGCAAAACGGCGAAAAAACGATGGAGCGACCCAACGCATCCTGCCCGTCCGCTCCGCCGCCTCGCCCTGCCGAACAGCATACTGGTGTCGCTTGGTTTGTCGCGCGGGCGGGCAATGAATGTCGGACTTTTCACTCGTGGCTCACATTCGCCCATGAAGCGCCCTTGATCGCATGGGGGGAATTCCTTTGCCTTGCCGTCGTATGAATGACTTTTGCCAGAAACGGATCTTCGTCAGCGGACACCAGGGAATGGTCGGTTCCGCGTTGGTACGCCGGCTCCGGACCGCCGGTTGCGAGCGGCTTCTGCTGCGCACTCGTCGGGAGCTCGACCTGACCAGCCAAGCCGCGGTCGCTGAGTTCTTCGCGAAGGAGAAGCCGGAGGTTGTCCTCGTCAGTGCGGCAAAGGTAGGCGGCATCCACGCCAACAACACATATCCGGGCGAGTTCATCTACGACAATCTCGTGATCGCGGCGAACCTCATCGAGGCGGCGCGTCGCCACGGCTCGGAGCGCCTGCTCTTCCTCGGCAGCTCCTGCATCTACCCGAAGCTTGCACCGCAGCCGATGACCGAGGAGTGCCTGCTTACCAGCGCGCTCGAGCCGACGAACGAGGCCTACGCCATCGCGAAGATCGCCGGTCTCAAACTCTGCCAGTACTACCGCAAGCAGTATGGGGTGCTCTTCCACTCGGGCATGCCGACGAATCTCTACGGGCCCAACGACAACTACCACCCGCAGAACTCGCATGTGCTGCCGGCGCTCATCCGTCGTTTCCACGAGGCGAAGCAGGCGGGACTGGCCGAGGTCGTCGCCTGGGGCACGGGCACGCCGCGACGCGAGTTTCTCCATGTCGACGATCTGGCCGACGCCTGCTACTTCCTCCTCCAGCAGGACAACCCGCCGGACCTGATCAACATCGGGTCCGGTACTGAGGTGACCATCAAGGAACTCACCGAAACCGTGGCTGCTGCGGTCGGCTTCAAGGGCCGCATCACGTGGGATCCGACCAAGCTGGATGGCACGCCGCGCAAGCTCATGGATGTCTCGCGGCTGGCGACACTGGGCTGGCAGGCTCGGATCGGTCTCCGCGAAGGCATTGAGCGCACGTATCGCGTCTTCCTCGACGAGTCTGCGGCCGGACGTTTGCGCGGCTGAGGTAGCTCGCTCGTTCAGCGACGTGCCCGGTTCCGTTCTGCTCAACCGGGACGTAATCGCTGCCGCCGTGCCTTGGCACTGTGGGCGTGAGGTCCGCCAGATGATCCCAATCGCGATGTGAGCGACTGAGCTGAGTGACAAGCAGGTCGGGTCCTGCACTTGCTCGGGCGGAGCCGACGTCACAAGCTGCCCGTTCCATGAACGGCGCCGATGACTTGCAGCGTGCCAAGCGGTGCGCGCAGAACGAACCGATTCTGCCGCCGGCTGCGGCACTCACCGCTGCCGAAAGCGGTGGCGGCACACCGTGTGCCTCTGCGGAGGTCGGTTTCATCGAGAAGGGTACCCCTGTTTTCCGGCGCACGGTGCTGGCCATGTTCTCCGCCGGGTTTGCGACCTTTGCGTTGCTGTACTGCGTCCAGCCGTTGCTGCCGATCCTGTCGTGGGAGTTCGGGATGGACGCGGCCAAGGCGAGCTTGGTTCTCTCCGTGGCGACGGCGTTGCTAGCTGCGGGGCTGGTGTTTACCGGGCCGCTTTCCGATGCGCTCGGCCGCAAGCCGGTCATGCTCGTTGGAATGTTTGGCGCGGCGCTGTGCACGCTCGGTGTGGCAGTGATGCCGAACTGGCATGCGGTGCTGGTGCTGCGCGGGCTCGTCGGACTGTGCCTGAGCGGTGTGGTCGCCGTGGCGATGACCTACCTGAGCGAGGAGATCGCGCCCAATGTATTAGGATTCGCCATGGGGCTCTACATCGCCGGCAACGCGATCGGTGGGATGCTCGGGCGACTGGTCGTCGGCGTAATCGTCGACTTTGTATCCTGGCGGTGGGCGTTGGGCGTGCTGGGCGGGCTGTCGTTGCTCGCAGCGCTGGTATTCTGGCGCAACGTGCCGCCATCGCGGCATTTCCGGCCGACACCGCTCCAGCCCTCGACGTTGCTCGACGGCTTCCGGCTGCACCTGCGAGATGCCGCGCTGCCGTGGCTGTTTCTCGAGGGTTTCCTGCTGCTGGGCGGCTTCGTGACGTTGTTCAACTACATCTCCTACCGGTTGCTCGCCGAGCCGTACCGGCTGAGCCAGGCGATCGTGGGGTCGGTTTCCGCCGTCTACATTGCGGGAATCTACAGCTCGACGAGCGTCGGCGCGCTCGCCGACAGGCTGGGGCGGCGGCGGGTGCTCTGGGTGGCGATCGCAGTGATGCTGGCCGGGGTGCTGATCACCCTGGCTTCGCCGCTGTGGGTTGTGCTGGTCGGGATGTTGATCTTCACCGGCGGCTTCTTCGGAGCGCACTCCGTCGCCAGTAGTTGGATCGGCCGCCGGGCGAGGCGGGCGCGCGGGCAGGCGTCGTCGCTCTATCTGCTGTGCTACTATGTGGGGTCGAGCATGGCGGGAACTTCCGGTGGAATCTTCTGGCATCGTTGGGGCTGGACTGGCGTGGGGCTGTTCATTGCGGGATTGCTCGTCGTGGCGCTGCTGGTGGCTGTGCGGCTGTCGCGCGTGCCGCCACTGGAGGTGACAGCCGGCGCCGACGGCCGGACCGGGAACGGGTAGGGTGGCGACGTAGTCCTGCGAAACCGGAGCTTGCGCCCGGGCGGTGCGGGGAGTTTATGGGCGCGTCGCAGGTCGCCGCGTATGCAACTGGAGATACTCACCCTCTGTCGCGAGGCCCGCTACAACGGGCAGGTGCTCGATGTGGCCGGGGCGTTCGACATCTTTGTCACGCCGCGAATGCCGTTGATCGTGCCGAGTTGCTGGCTGGCGGGTCGGGTGCGTTTCGAGCGCATCGAGGAGGGATCGCACCAGCTCAAGATCACCATCATCGACGCCGACGGACGTCCGGTCGTGCCGGCGATCTCGGAGGATCTCTCGGTGCAGCTGGCCCGCGATCTGCCGACGGTGTGCAAGGCCTTTGCGCTCCCGTTCGCCCAGCTGATGCTGCCCGAGTACGGCGAATACGCGATCAAGGTCGCGATCGACCGCATCGCGCTCGCCTCGGTGCCGCTCTACGTGCTCGCGGCAAAATGAGGACCGGACGATGAATGTGACCTTTCTCGGCACCGGTACCTCTCAGGGAGTTCCCATGATCGCCTGCGGCTGCGCCGTATGCCGGTCTACCGATCCACGCGACTGGCGCACCCGCACAAGCGTGCACATCGTGATGGACGGCCTGCATGTGCAGGTGGATGCCGCGCAGGAGTTCCGGCTTCAATGTCTCGCCAACGGGATCGATCAGATCGATGTGTTCTTCCTAACGCACGGGCATGCCGACCACATCGCGGGGATGGACGACCTGCGCCGCTTTTGCGAGATGCGCGGCGACTCGGCGATCCCGGTGTGGTCCTCAGAGGAAGGCTGCGAGCGCGTGTGTGGGATGTTCCCGTACGCGATCGGCGAGAAGCCGCAGTACAAGGGGTACCCGGCGTTTCAGCCGAGGGTTTTGACCGAGGTGCTGGAGCTGCCGCAGGGAACGGTGCGCTCGGTCCGACTTCCGCACGGGAAGACGGAGGTGCTCGGGCTGGTCTTCGAGGAGCGGAGCAGCGGCGCGAAGTTCGCCTACTATACGGACTGCAAGACCGTCGGCTCCGAAGCCCGGGAGCTGGCTCGCGGGGCGCACCTAGTCGCGCTCGACGGGCTCCGGCCCGAACCGCATCCCACGCACATGTGCATCGCGGAGGCGTTGGAGGTGGCCGGTGCGATCGGCGCGCCGCGCACCTTCCTTACTCACCTTACGCATGCGGTGCCCCATGCGGCGGTCGAGGCCACGCTGCCGCCGGCAGTGCGGTTGGCCTACGACGGGTTGCGGGTCGCCGTGTGACTGCCAGTCGGCGCCGTGGACGGCTAGGGTAGGGCTTGCCGGGATGCTCGGTTCGTCCTTCATACGGTAGGTGCTGTCGCCATCCGGTGGCAGTGCCGGCACGGACCGATTCCTCTTCCGCGCCAGATAATCTCAGCTGTCACCATCATGGCACGCATCTACGACGATATCACCCAGACCATCGGCAACACACCGCTGGTTCGCCTCAATCGCACCGCCGCCCAGCACGGGGCGAAGGCCGAGATCCTCCTCAAGCTCGAGTTCTTCAACCCGCTCTCGAGCGTGAAGGACCGTGTGGGCGCCGCCATGATCGAGGACGCGTTCGCCACGGGGCGCATCAACAAGGACTCGGTGATCATCGAGCCGACCAGCGGCAACACCGGCATCGCGTTGGCCTTTGTCGCGGCGGCCAAGGGGCTGAAGCTGGTCCTCACGATGCCCGAGACGATGAGTGTCGAGCGTCGCAAGCTGCTCAAGATTCTCGGTGCGCGTGTTGTGCTCACCGAGGGGGCGAAGGGGATGAAGGGCGCCATTGCCAAGGCCGAGGAGCTTCAGAAACGCATCCCCAACAGCGTCATTCTCCAACAGTTCGACAACCCCTCGAATCCGGCCGTCCATCGTCGCACCACGGCGGAGGAGATCTGGCGCGATACCGACGGGAAGGTCGACATCCTCGTCTCGGCTGTTGGCACGGGTGGCACGATCACCGGCATTGCCGAGCTGCTCAAGGAGCGGAAACCCTCCGTGAAGATCGTCGCCGTCGAGCCCGATGCCTCGCCGGTGCTCTCCGGCGGCAATCCCGGCCCCCACAAACTTCAGGGCATCGGTGCCGGCTTTGTGCCCGCCGTGCTGAATACCAAGCTGCTCGACGAGATCGTCCGCGTGAAGGAGTCCGACTCGGGCCCGATCTCCAAGCAGGTCACGACGCTCGACGGCATCCCCGTCGGCATCTCTTCCGGAGCGGCGATCTGGGCGGCGCTTCAGCTCGCGCAGCGCAACGAGAACGCCGGCAAGCAGATCGTGGTGATCGTCCCGTCGAGCACCGAGCGCTACCTGTCGACCTGGCTTTTCGCCGACGTGGGTACCGACAGCGACAGTATCGACGACCTCGTCGCGGCGCGCTGAGCTTCGACGAGCCGCAATTTACCCCCGACGCCTGTCCGGCCTGTGCCGGCAGGCGTTTTGCTTATGGGCCTGCGGCTGCGCTTCGAAACCGGCAGGCGCGCGGAGCGGAATCACGAACAGCGTGCGCCGGCTCGATCAGAGCAGCACCATGTCGTTGCGATGGACGACTTCGAGGTGCTTGCGGGATGGATAGAGAGTGCGGACTTCGTCGCCGTGCTTGCCGGCCAGGGCGGCGAGCTGGTCGCTGCTGTATGCGGTCTCGCCGCGGGCGATGAGCGCGCCGTCGGGCCCGGCGATGTTCACGACTTCTCCGGCGGTGAATGCACCGGAGATTCCGGTCACGCCGACGGCGAGCAGGCTGCGACCCTGCTCGCGCAGGACAGGCACGGCGCAGTCGTTGATGGTGATCGTGCCGTGGGGGCGTTGGAAGTAGGCGAGCCAGAGTTTGCGCGACTCGAGCGGCAGGCCGCTGGGGACGAAGAACGTGCCCGGGCCTCGGCCGGAGAACAGGCGGGGGAGGATGTCGGGCTCGGCGCCGCTGGCGATGAACACGCCGCAGCCGGAGCGCACGGCGAGCTTGGCCGCGGTGATTTTGGTGATCATGCCGCCGGTGGCCGTCTCGCTGGTGGTGCCGCCGGCCATGGCCTCGATCGCCGGTGTGATCTTTTCGACGACGGGCACGATCTTGCCGGTGCCCTTCATGTCGATCAGGCCGGGGGCGGTGGAGAGGATGACGAGGTAGTCGGCCTCGACGAGGCTGGCGACCATGGCGGAGAGCGTGTCGTTGTCGCCCACCTTGATCTCGTTGGCGCTGACGGTGTCGTTCTCGTTGATGATCGGGACGGTGTCGTAGGCGATGAGCTCGCGTAGGGACTCTTTCACGCCGAGGTGGCGGGCGCGGACGCGGAGGTCGTCGTGGGTGAGAAGCACCTGGGCGACGGTGAGGCCGTGCGGATCGAAGGCGCGTTGCCACGTTTGCATGAGCAGGCTCTGGCCGACGGCGGCGCAGGCCTGCTTCTTCGCGATGATCTTCGGCTTCTTCTCGAGCTTGAGCCGGCCCATGCCCAGTCCGACGGCGCCGGAGGAAACGACGATGACCTCGGACCCCTTGGCGCGTAGCGCGGTGATCTGCTCAGCCAACGCGGCCAGTCGTGGCTCGTTCAGCTGGCCGATGCCGGAGGTGATGACACCCGTGCCGAGCTTGACGACGATGCGACGCGGAGGGCGGGAGAGGTTGACGGTGGGCATGTGACGCTGGTGCTAGGGCAGAAGGTAGAATGAAGAACGCGGAACGAGGAAGGCGGAAAATGTTTCGCTTGGCGTCAGCAAAAAGGCCTGACCGAGGTCAGGCCGGGAAGTCGCGAGCGACGAGTGCAGACGTTCTGCACTCGTAGTTCTGCGTCAGATCTTGAGCAGCTCCTGCTCCTTCTTGGCGAGGTTGTCGGCGATCTGCTTGATGAGGGCGTCGGTGTGGGTCTGGATGTCCTTATCAAGTTTCTTGGACTCGTCCTCGGAGATCTTGCTGTCCTTGAACGCCTTCTTGACGGCGTCGACACCGTCGCGGCGGGCGTTGCGGATGGCGACGCGGCCTTCCTCGGCGAGGCGGTTGGCGACCTTGGCGAGCTCCTGGCGGCGCTCCTTGCTCATCTCGGGAAGCGGCAGGCGGACGCAGGGGCCGTCGATGATGGGGTTGATGCCGATGTTGGCCATCTGGATGGCTTTCTCGAGAGGCTTGAGCAGCGATTTGTCCCACGGCTGCACGGAGATCATTCGCGGGTCCGGCGTGTGGATGGCGGCGCATTCCTTCAGGCGCATGGTGCTGCCGTAGGCTTCGACCATGATGCCCTCGACCATCGAGGGGGTGGCCTTGCCGGTGTTGATGCCCGAGAATTCGTACAGGGTGTGTTCGAGGCTTTTCTGCATCTTGGCGACGCAGTCTTTGAGGAGCGGGTGTTCGGCCATTGGCGGATGTGGTTAGGGGCTGGTTGTAAGTGGGGAGAAAGTAACCCGGGGCAGGTCAGGCGTGGACCAGGGTGCCGATCTTCTCGCCGTGGAGCGCGCGGCGGACGGCGCTCGGGTCGTTGAGGTTGAAGACGAGAATCGGGATGTTGTTTTCCTGGCAGAGCGAGAAGGCGGTGGCGTCCATGACGTTGAGGCGCTGGCGCAGGGCGTCGACGTAGGTGATCTCGTCGTAGCGGACGGCGTCGGGGAACTTCATCGGGTCCTTGTCGTAGATGCCGTCGACCTTGGTGGCCTTCATCACGATGTCGGCGCCGACCTCGCTGGCGCGGAGGGCGGCGGAGGTGTCGGTCGAGAAATAGGGGTTGCCCGTGCCGGCGACGAAGACGACGACGCGGCCCTTCTCGAGGTGGCGGGTGGCGCGGCGGAGGATGAACGGCTCGGCGACCTGGTTCATCGGGATGGAACTTTGGACACGGACTTTCACGCCCAGTCCTTCGAGACAGTCCATGATGGCGAGGCCGTTGATGACGGTGGCCAGCATGCCCATGTAGTCGCCGGTGGTGCGGTCGACTCCTCGCTTCTCGCCCTGGAGGCCGCGGAAGATGTTGCCGCCGCCGATGACGACGCAGACCTGGACGCCCATCTCGTGGACTTCCTTCACTTGGCGGCAGATCTGGTCGAGCGTCTGGGCGTCGATGGGGTCTCCGCCGGCCTTCTTGCCGCGGAGCACTTCACCGCTGAGCTTGAGGACGACACGCTTGTACTTCACACCGGAGTGGGCGGGCGAGTTTTGCATGAGACGGGATACAACGGCCCGCGGTGCCCGCGGTCAATTCAGGAGGCGTGCAAGCCTGCTGCGGCCTCCGGGAATCATCTTTCTCGGCTGCGATGCCACCGAGCTGACCGCTGCAGGGCCCGCGCTTGCGTGTGTCTCCGCGAAACGGTTTGGCATTGTGACCGGCGCAGGGACTCGGCGCTTCCGCGCTCGAAGGGCCCCAACCCGCGTATTGACGTAGCCGGGCGTTTTCGGTTCGTTTGCGCCCGTCCGCCTCGCGAGAGGTTATCTTCCAACGCCGACCACAACCGATTCTATGCTGGAGATTGTCATGTTCTCTTCGCCTTCGCTGGTTGGCCCGACCGCGTCCTGCTGACGCGCGCGTTCGCTTCGAACGATTTCCGGCCGCCTGCGGGGCGGCCTTTTTCATGTCCGCGCGCCGGAGCCCAAGGCACTGGCGCGCGTTCTTCCCACTTCTTCCCGCAACTTTTCGGCTCTCCGAACATGACTCTCGATTCTCTCGGCTGGAACGTCGGCTTCGCCGCCGCCTTCCGGCAATTCTCCAACGACGGTCTGTTGCCCGCGCGCGTGGCGCTCGAGCACAAGCACGCCTACGAACTCCTCTCCCCACTGGGCGAGATCGCCGCCGAATGCACCGGTCGGCTCCTGCACACGGCGCGCTCCCGCGGCGATCTGCCCGCGGTGGGTGATTGGGTAGCGATCCGCCTGCGCACGCCAGTGCTCGGCTCCGTGCCCGACCCGGCCGATGGCGCCGACATCCACGCCGTGCTGCCGCGGCAGACGTGTTTCTCGCGCCGCGCCGCCGGCGACCGCGACGACGAGCAGATCCTCGCCGCCAACGTCGACACGGTGTTTCTCGTCACCGGTCTCGATCAGAACTACAGCCCGCGTCGGGTCGAGCGTTACCTCGCCGCCGCCCGTGCGAGCGGTGCCGAGCCGGTCGTGCTGCTCAACAAGACCGACCTGCACGCCGATCCCGCCTGTGCTGTCGCCGAGATCTCGGCACTGGCGCGCGGCGTGCCGGTCATCGCACTCAGCGCGACGTGCGGCGACGGGATCGACGCCCTCGCGGACTGGCTCGTGCCTGGCCGGACGGTCGCGCTGCTCGGCTCTTCAGGCGTCGGCAAGTCGACGCTGATCAACCGTCTGCTCGGCACAGCCCGACAGGACATCGGTGCGCTCAGCGCCGCGGTCAACAAGGGTCGGCATACGACGACGCGCCGCGAGCTCATCCCGTTGGGCTCCGGCGCGCTGGTGATCGACACGCCCGGAATGCGCGAGCTGCAGTTCTGGGACGTGGACGAAACGTCCGTTGACGAGACGTTTGGCGACATCGCCGCGCAGGCCGCCGGCTGCCGGTTCCACGACTGCACGCACGGCGACGAGCCCGGCTGTGCCGTGCGGGCCGCGCTCGAGGACGGCACACTCGACGAGGCGCGCTGGCAAAGTTACGTGAAGCTGCAACGCGAGCAGGCCTATGCTGCGCGGCGCGCTGATCCGAAACTCGCCCGTGCCGAGCGCGACCGTTGGAAGAAGCTGTTGAACGGCGTGAAGGCGAGAGAGCGCTTCGAACGCGGCTTCGAGTAAGCTCCGCGTCTCCATGCACCACTGCCGGCGGCGGCCGACTGCACTGTCGGCCGCCGGCCTGTGGCGCCGCACGCGGGGGCTTCACGGCTGCGCCGACCGCTCGTGGAGCTCGGGCCCCTTCTATCCCTGAATTCTTGTCGCATCGAGCGCCGGGTGGCTTGCTCCTGTCATGAAGAGTAAGCTTCTCCGCTGGCTCTTGCTGCTTGGCTTGGCGGTGGCGACTGTTGGCGCCGCCGGTTCGCTGCTGTTGCGCCACCCTTCGTCCTTCTTCGCGTACTCGTGTGACGAGGGCGATTTGGCGCTCTACTCGGACCGGCCGTTCACGGCTGAGGAGGCGCGGCCGGTCCTGGCGCAAGTGCGCGCCAGACTGCGGACTTCTCCCTGGTATCGTGTTGGACGTCGCGATGCCGTTTACGTGTGCAACTCGGCGTGGCGTCGCCGGGTCTTCTGCATCGGAAACCTTCGGGCGGGCGGCCTCAACTATGCGCCGCTTACCACCAATGTCTTTCTCAGCGGCGCGCGGATTGGGGAGAACCGCCTCGTGTCGCCGGACGGTCGTGTGGTGGATGATGAACGCACGCTCCGCTACTTCATCGCGCATGAGATCGCGCACAGCCTTACCTGCGAACGGCTTGGTGCGTGGCGGTTCTTCCGCCTGCCGGAATGGCTGCGCGAAGGCTACGCCGACTACGTGGGGCGCGGGAGCGTGTACGCCCGACCGGGGGCGGGCGCGGCGTTTCTGGCCGAGGCGCCGGAGATGAACTTCCCCACCATCGCGCCGTATCTGCGGTACAACCTCATGCTCGGGTTTTGTGTCGAACAGGAGCGGCGTCCGCTCGAAACCGTGTTTGAGGCGCCGGAGGATCGGTCGCCTGTCGAGGTGCGGGTGCGCGCCGGACTTCGTGAGCGCGGGTGACCGAGCCTCTATTTCTCCCGTTGTTTGGAGATCGCGGAGGGGGAGTCGGGTAAGCGCTGGACTTTTGGGAGCTGGAGGCGGCGGCGCATGGCGAAGAGACGCAGGCCGAAGGTCAGGCCGGTCGTGATCAACAGGCGGGGCGTCATCGCCAGTTCGCTGTAGGAGAGAAGCCAGAAGGCGGCGCCGCCAATGAAGGCGGCGGTCGCGTAGAAGTCGCTCTTGAGGACAAACGGGATCTCGCACACGAGCACGTCGCGGATGACGCCGCCGCCCACGGCGGTGAGGCCGGCGAGCAGGACGATGGTCATGGGGTTGCAGCCGGCTTGGGTGGCATAGGCGGCGCCGATGGCGGCGAAGAATCCGAGGCCGAGCGCGTCGGCGACCATGACCCAGTCCCATAGCGCGGCGATGTGCTTCTTGGCGACGATGGTGAGCACGGCACCCAACAGGCAGACGCCGAGGTACATGGGCTGACGCAGGGCGACGGGCGGGGTGGCGCCGAGAAGAAGGTCGCGGACCATGCCGCCGCCCACGCCGGTCATCGCGGCGAGGACAACCACGCCGAGCCAGTCGAGCTCATGTTTGACCGCGCGGAAGGCTCCGGTGAACGCGAAGGCCAGGGTGCCGAGGAGATCGAGGAAGAGCAGCATGGGTCAGGCGTGTGCGATGATTACTGACGACAGAAGATAACAAAGGGAAGGAAGATGAAGGCCTGAAAGTTGGACACAGCTGCCATTGGGAAGGTCGTGGCCGGAAGGTGGGGCGGTTTCTCCGAAACCGCCTTTGGCGTGAACCGAGGTGTGACATTGTCGCCGGTCTCGGGCGGCGAGAACGGACGTTTCGGAGAAACGGCCCTACCAGCTGCTTTGCCAGCTGCGACGGAGGCGGACTTCCTCGTAGAGACTGTCGTCGAGCTCGGCGACGAACTGGCTGGGTTGGAGCGAGGTGATCGGGCCGCCCTTGCCGGAGGACATGCGCGGGTAGCAGAGGTAGAGTTCGTCCTTGGCGCGGGTGACGGCGACGTAGAACAGACGGCGCTCCTCCTCGAGGTCGCCGCTTTCGAGGGCGCGGCGGAGGGGGAACATGCCGTCGGCCAGGCCGATGAGGAAGACGATGCCGTATTCGAGTCCTTTGGCCTGGTGGACGGTGGTGAGGCGGATGGCGTCCTCCTCGGGATCGACCTTCTTGTCGCCGGTCTCGGAGGTGAGGAGGACGATCTGGGCGAGGAGCTCCTGCATGTCGTCGAAGCGGGCGGCGAAGCCGATGAGGCTCTTCAGGTCGTCCATACGCGAGGAGTAGTTCGAGAACGCGCCCTTGAGGTAGTCGCCGTACCAGGCGTCGAGGCCGACCTCGACGACGTCGCACGGCTTCTTCTTGAGCATCGTCTCGTACATGTCCTGGAGGGAGAGGACGAGCTTGGGCCAGTCCTCCTTCGCGTCCTTGGGGACCTTGGCGACGACATCGGGGTGGCCGAGCGCCTCGACGATCTTCACGTTGCGCGTCTTGGCGGCTTCGGTGGCGAGGGCGAGGAGTTTCTGCGCGCCCTTGTCGCCGACTTTCGGCAACAGCACGGCGAAACGCTGGAACGCCATCGAGTCGGCCGGGTTGTAGAGGAAACGCAGGAGAGCGACGTAGTCGCGGATATGGGCCTGCTCGAAGAAGCGGACGCCACTGGTGATCTGGTAGGGGACGTTGAGGCGGGTGAGCTCGAGCTGGATGTCGAGGGCCTGGAAGTGCGCGCGGTAGAGGATGGCGACATCGCTCAGGCGGTAGCCGGAGTCGCGGATGCCGCGCAGGCGCTGGACGATGAAGTTGGCCTGCTCGCGCGTGTCCATCGCGGGGACGAGGTAGGGCTTCAGGTGCGAGGGGCGGGCGGCGCGCAGTTCCTTGTCGAAACCCCGGCCGCGGGGCTGGGCCTGGATGACGCCGTTGGCCAGCGCGAGGATCTCGGGGGAAGAGCGGTAGTTCGTCTCGATGCGGTGGATGACCGTGTTGGGGTGGCGGTCGGGGAAGGTGAGGATGTTCTCCACGTTGGCGCCGCGCCAGGAGTAGATGCTCTGGGCGTCGTCGCCCACGGCCATGATCTGGTGGTTGCCGCTCATCAGGTCGACGATCTGGGACTGGATGATGTTGGTGTCCTGGTACTCGTCGACGAGCACGTGGCGGAAGCGGCGGCGGTAGTAGTCGGCGACGTGCGGGGCCTTTTTGAGGATCTCGAGCCAGAACTCGAGGAGGTCGTCGTAGTCGGTGACCTGCTGCTTGAGCTTGCGGGCGCGGTAGGCGGCGGGGAAGGGCGCGAGCTCCTCGAGGAGGTATTCGTGTTGCGGGTAGAAGCGCGTGATGGTCTCGGCCAGCGGCGTGCAGGTGTTGCGCGCGAGGCTGAGCATGGAGAAGAGCACGCCGGGGCGCGGGTGCTCCTTGTTCTTGAAGAAGCCCTTGTCGATCTCCTCGACGGTGTCGCGCAGGAAGTGCTCGGCCTCCTCGGCGTCGAGGATGGTGAAGGAGCGGTCGAGACCGAGGACCTCGGAGTTGGCGCGGAGTACCTTGTGGCCGATGTGGTGGAAGGTGCCGCCCCAGAAACGGAACGACTCGATGCCGGTGAGCTCCTGGACGCGGTGGAGCATCTCCTTGGCGGCCTTGTTGGTGAAGGTGAGCAGGAGGATTTCCGAGGGGGCGACGCGTTTCTCCTGGAGCAGATAGGCGACGCGGTAGGTGAGCGTGCGGGTCTTGCCCGAGCCGGCGCCGGCGAGGACGAGCACGGGGCCGGGATCGGCAGTGACGGCGGCGTGTTGCTCCTTGTTGAGCGACGCTTGGAAGTCGATCGGCGGGAAGCCGGGATCGATGTGAGCGGGCTGGGCAGGTGGAGGAGCGTCGTCGTCGAGCAGGAAATCCATGGGCGAAGCCGTCACGTTCGCGCAAGCGGCGGTGGAGGAAAAGGGGAAACTGCGGCGGGTGCAGCGACGACTCCGCCGGGCGTGTCGATCAGACCGACTAGCCGCGCTTGGTGCGACCACGGAGTCCGCGAGCCGGCAAACGGGGCGTTAGGAGCGCTCTGCGGGGCTCACGTATGAAGGAGCGGGCGTGACACGGCGCCGAATAGTGCCAGACTACAAGGCAGCCTACTTAACCCCATGAACACTAGGACTGCATTTGTTACCCTACTCACAATGATGTGTGCCGTTTTCTCGGTTACGCCTGCTGCGGCCGAGGACGCCAAGGCCAAGAACAAGGAGTTGATCGATTTCACGAGACAGGATGTCGATCGCGACGGTGCCGAGATCAAGGTCAACAAACGCTACGGCTGGGCCAGCGGTACGTGGGAGAAGAACCTCGCGTTCATCGAGGGCCGCGGACTTCTGGTCAACAATGCCGGGGGCAAGGGCAACATGGGCGGCGACAAGTCGTTCAAGCTGTCCGACTACGACAGCGCCTATCTCATCATCGTCATCGGAAACCGGAACCAGGGGAAGACCCTGAAAGTGGTGCTCAGTGATGCCGATGGCACCGAGGCGGCGTGGTTTTTCCCGCTCACCGGCAAGCCGCTCGGCACACCCCTTGTGTGCAAGATGCCGTTGGCGAAACCCGATGCCACGGAGAGGCCGGGCAAGGATACCGGGCTCGACAAGAGCAAGATCCGCAAGTGGCAGATCGCCGGCGACTGGCAGGAGGCGAAGTTCGAGGTGCTCCTGGTCAAGCTGGGTGCGATGTCACCCTGAGTCGGCCTGCACAAACCGATCTCATGCCCGGGATTTGTATCCCGGGCTTTTTTGTTCTCAGCCGACGAGGTTGCGCTGCTGCCACGGGTCGGCGCGGAGATCGAAGCGAAGCCAGGGGCGGCCATCGGCTTGGACGACGCGTAGTCCGTCGCGGGTACGGGTGCCGCGCCACGGGTGCGGGCATTGCTTCGCGAAGGGCGGTGCCGAGGGCATGCTGAGGTCGATCCCGCGCTCGGCGTCTGCCGGGAGTGCGCGCAGGTCACCGCCGGCCCAGTCGGTGGGGATCGGGGCGCCGGCCACTGCCAGTGTCGTAGCCGGAAGATCGGCGAGCGATGCAGGTGTGCGAAGGCGCCGATGCGGGGTTCCCGGCCACCGCATCAGGAGCGGTACGCGGATCGACTCCTCGTAGGGCCAGCCCTTCCGGAAGAGCCCGTGCGCGCCGTGCATGTCGCCGTGGACGGAGGTGACGAAGATGGCGGTCGTGTCCGGATTCACGGTGGCAAGGAGCCGGCCGATGGCGCGGTCGGTCGCCTCGATGTGGCGGTAGTAGCCGGCGAGTTCGCGGCGTGCGGTGGACTCGACTTCACCGGCGCGGGGCACGTTGGGGGCGAGAATCAGCGCCGCCGGATCGCGCTGTGCGATGTCGTCCGGCGTGGGCGCGGAGTAGGGCGGGTGCGGCGCTTCGAGACTGACGATGGTGAACTGCGGACGGGCATCGCCGGCTTGCTTGCTGCCATCCAGCCACTCCGCGGCGCGCTGGCAGACGATGTCCGACTGGTAGCCGGAGAACTGTGCCGGCACGGGCAGGCGCGTACCGTGCAGCCACGGGTCGTTGAGAAGAAAACCGCCCTCGAACCCCTCCCAGAACTCGAAACCGCCGCGATCTTCGGGTGCGACGATCTGCCGTGCGTGCGCTTCTCCAACCAGCGCTGCGGTCGGGTCGCGGCGAGCCAGATGCCATTTGCCGAAATACGCGGTCCGATAGCCGGCGGCGGTGAGTCGGTTGGCGATGGTCTCACTGTTGCGCGGGAGCAGATCCCAGTAGTCGGCGATCCCGTTTGCGGGCGAAGGCAGTCCGGTGAGAAGCAGGGCGCGGGCGAAGGGACCGAAGGGGTGGTTGCTGAACGCCTGCTCAAACACGACAGCGGAAGCGGCGAAGGCGTCGAGTGCGGGGGTGCGGGCGTTGGGGTCGCCGGCGAAGCCACACGCTTGACCACGCCATTGGGTGGTCAGGATCCAGAGGATGTCGGGTCGTGTGGCGGGCATGCTCGTGAGGCGGCTCGGCGAGGCTTGGGAAACACCGGGCAAACGGCAATGCGTGTTGTGCCTGCCGGTATTTGTCGAAGTCCACGATAGCGCGCTTGGCTACGCCGCCTCCGAAACAACGGGCGCGAGCGGGCGCAACGGGCCCCCCCCCAGCCCTCGTGACAGCGACGATTCGTGCAGAATCGAGAGGGTTTCGATCGTTAGTTTTATGTGAAGACTTGCTGGGCTGCATTGCAGTGCCGAGCCGCCCCTGTGGCGAACGGGGTTCGGGAACGGGATAGTGGAAATCTCGACATAAAGTCCCCACGGAAGGAGCCGATTATCCCCGCGATCCCACCCCATGAATACCCACATGCATGCGCATTCCCGCCGGCGCGCAGCCGGATTTACCATGATCG
>Ga0209098_1001754_pt1 | contig 20128 bp, 18 predicted proteins | sample AD_JPNHW1_MetaG_FD_184429 | JGI IMG/M metagenome (GOLD analysis project Ga0209098, IMG submission 184429) | Active sludge microbial communities of municipal wastewater-treating anaerobic digesters from Japan - AD_JPNHW1_MetaG (SPAdes) (version 2) | ecosystem: Engineered > Bioreactor > Anaerobic... | reverse complement strand
ATCAAATAGAAACCTATATTAAAAATTTAGGGCTAATTGATTGGTAGTTATATACCTTATTTATTACATCTGCGAAAAGATCAGCAACCGAAATTACCTTGATTTTGCTTGTATCCATATCTTTTCTTAGAGGAATGGTGTTAGAAACAACTACTTCAGTAATCTTTGATTCTGCAATACGTTCATAAGCAGGTCCCGAGAGAACAGCATGTGTAGCAAATGCTCTAACGCTTAGTGCGCCCTTTGACATCATCATATCAGCAGCTTTCGCTATTGTACCAGCTGTATCAATCATATCATCGAGAATAATAACATTCTTACCTTCAACCTCCCCAATTGCAGTCATTTCTCCAACTTGATTCGCTCTTTCGCGATTCTTATGGCAAATAACTAAAGAGGCATTAAGGAACCTAGAGTAGGCATTCGCCCTTTTTGCACCACCCATATCAGGAGCGGCAATAGCAATATTCTCTAGATTTAAGCTTTTAATGTAGGGTACAAAAATTGATGAAGCGTAAAGGTGATCGACGGGAACATCAAAAAATCCCTGGATTTGATCGGCATGAAGATCCATTGTCATAACTCTATCAACACCTGCAGCACAAAGTAGATTTGCAACCAGTTTTGCGCCAATAGCTACTCTGGGTTTATCCTTGCGATCCTGACGAGCCCAACCAAAATACGGCATTACAGCAACAACCTGATGAGCCGATGCCCTATGAGCCGCATCGATCATTAGTAGAAGCTCAAAAAGATTTTCAGTTGGGGGGAAGGTTGATTGAATAATAAATACCGTAGAGCCGCGAACCGACTCATCATACGAGGTGATAAACTCACCATCGCTGAACTCGGTAACATTTGATTTTCCTAATTCGATTCCGAAACTTTTTGCGATTTGCTCGGATAAATACCGTGAATTTCGACCTGTAAAGAACTTTATTGCGTGATTGGGATACATATCAAAAAAGTTAGCCTAGGGTTTATGGCCGCAAAAGTAAAAAAAAATGGTGACTTTTTCTTTACCCTTCTAAAAGAATAACTTTTGAATTAGAATTGATTTCCTCAATGTAACTCAAAATGTCCTCTCTACCTGTTCTTGTGACCGCTGAACAACTGAAAATTTTTGGTAATTCTTCCCAGTAATTTAGCATCTCCTTTTTATAAATTGCCATATTATTTTGCAACGTAGCCGAATTAATCTTATCAGTTTTAGTAAAGATTAGAGCAAAAGGGATGTGATTTTGCCCAAGCCAGTTTATAAAAGTAATATCATTCTCTTGGGGTTCGAGCCTTGAATCAACAAGCACAAATAAACAATGAAGATTATCTCGTTTTAGAATATAGTTTGTGATGATTTCAGAGAAAGTTTTCCTTGAACTCTTCGAAACTTTTGCGTAACCATAGCCAGGTAGATCAACCAAATACCAGTTATCATTTATCAAGAAATGGTTTATCAACTGTGTTTTCCCTGGTGTTTGAGACACCTTAGCCAATGCTTTTAGTCCTGTAATCATGTTGATCAATGAAGATTTACCAACATTTGAACGCCCAATAAAAGCATACTCAGGGAATGTTGTTCGTGGACATTTTTGAAAGGTAGGACTAGCCACTACGAACTTTGCCGATCGTATCACCATGACAATTTATTTTAATTAATACAAAATTTGATAATCGTCCCAGATTATCGGAAGGGTTAAAGGTACAACACTTATTATTAGAATGTACCTTTACCTGTAAATAACAAAATATTGAATTCAAAAAAAATTGTAACAAACAATTTATCTGATCATTACAAATTAAATATAGAAGAAAGTTATTGTTCTTAATTTAAATTTTTGGAATACACCTGAACCTTTCGGAATACCCTTAAAAAGTTTTCTCCCCAAATTTTCTTAATATCACTATCAGAGTATCCTCTACGAAGAAGTTCTACGGTAATATTAATCATCTGCGATGCATCCTTGCACCCATCGACTCCTCCGCCTCCGTCAAAATCGGTTCCAATGCCAACATGGTCAATTCCCATTACTTTAACCATATGATCAATATGATCAACCACATCTGAAACAGTTGCCAATTTCTGTGGGTATTTCTCCTCAAGTTCATACCATTCCACAGTCAACATGCTGTCCTGCTTAGGGGTTAAGTCCTGAAAATTATTGTACTTTTTTCGAAGAGCCATTCTGGCGCTATCCCTTTTACTACTTCTATCGATTTTTTTTACATAATCGCTAAGTATGCACATTTGAATAACACCACCATTCTCTGCCATTTTTACAAGCATCTCGTCGCTTAGGTTTCTTGGATTATTGCATACTGCACGAGAACAGCTATGCGAAGCAATTACAGGAACAGCCGATAGCTGAAGAACATCATAGAATGATTTATCTGAGATATGAGAAACATCTACTATCATTCCTAGTCTATTCATCTCCTTAACCACTTCGCGGCCGAAATCGCTTAATCCCTTATCATTCAAAGTGTCCTTATCGGTTGATGAGTCACAAATCTGATTATTTTTTGTATGGCAAAGGGTCACATACCGGGCACCTTGATCGTAAAACTTTTTCAAAACTGAAATATCTTTCCCAACAGGATAGCCATTTTCAATACCAATATAAATTGCCCTTTTTCCTGCCTTTTTGATCCTATAAATATCATCAGGAGCAGTTGCAAGTTCGGCACGATTTGAATATTTTGCAATTTGAGTATGTACTGCATCAAGAATTTCGAATGCCCTTTTATTTACCTTCTCGTATTTTTCGGGTGTACAATCACCTTGCCCAATAAAAACAGCAAAGAAGGCTGCATCAAGACCTCCTTTTTCCATCTTTAAAAGGTCAACACGGCTACCACGAGCGGTATTTTTCTCCCCGCTAAAATCAAAGCCAAAACGAAGAAACTCCAAAGGAGTATCGTTATGGGTATCGATTGTAACCATCTTTTTATGGAGCTTCAAAGCATGCTTTAGTAGTTCATCATCGCTTAAATTCTTATTATTTTGACATGAAACTATCAATGCTAGGCTAAAAAGAACGAGTAAAAATTTCAATTGGCTCATAGTTAGGGCTTATTAATTATTGTTGAACTTGGACAATATATGGTTGAAATGGTTTATTAATATTTTTTAAAACGCCATTGGGTTAAACGCCACATATTCATATAAGGTTATGGAATAACAAAAAAGCGAGGGGATTCCCTCGCCTTTAATTATTTTGAATAAATCTTTTAGCTACGACCTACCTCTTCTTTTTCGAAAGTATAATCGGAAAGGTTAAACCGATCGAGTAATGATTTATCGTTTATCTCTTTTGATAAAGATGTAATGGTTTCAATTGGTACTTGGAAAAGATCTAGAATAAGCAATCCATCAAGGGCATCGTTAAACTTAGGATCGACGTTAAAGCAAATAATCTTACCATTAAGTTTCACATATTTTTTAAGAAGTACCGGCATTCTATATTCTTCAGGTTCGATATCCTGGATAAAGCTATCGAGACGACTTAATTCGCTACAGTTGTTGAAAATAATATCGTACTCCTCTTTTTTGATGTTTACCCTAAACAAATTCTTGGGTTTGATATATTGAGCAAAATCATGATCGTAGTAGTTTGATTTCATGAACGATATAATCATTCCCTTTGAATAGCTTGAAAATCTGTTCGATATACTTACTGGTCCAATTAGGTAGCGGTATTCAGGGTTTTTAATTAGGAAATATAGAATCCCTTTCCAAAGTAAAAATAGGGGCATTGGCTTTCGCTGGTAATCCTTAACAATAAACGAGCGACCCAATTCAATGCTTTGTTCAAGAATGTTCGAGAATTTTTTATCGATTTTGAAAAGGCTATTAATGTAGAATCCTTTTACTCCATATCTTTCAATAATCTCCTTACCCTTTCCGGCTCGGTAAGCTCCAACAATTCGTTTTTCCTCCTCGTCCCAGATAAATAACTGCCAGTAGTATAAATCAAATTCGTCTAAATCGATTGAACGGTTTGTACCTTCACCAACATCACGGAATGTTTCTTCTCTTAGTCGACCTAATTCTGTCATTATATTAGGTAGTTCAACTGAAGGGGCGCAAATAACACAATAGTTCTTACTTTTAAAAAGCAAATAGCTCTCCATCAACTTATTAACTTCACATTCAATTGTTTCCTGTGGAATAGGGGGAACAATTTCATCTTGCTTAACAGACTGTGAAAGTTTGTAATCGAAAAATTTATTCACCTCAATTGATGATCCTAGGGCATAGGTTTTAAGCCTCAGGAATCGACCATAACGTTCAATATCAGTATACTCTTTTTGTTCCTGAACTGTTATAGGAGTTCCAATTCGAACCTTAATTGTTTTATTTTTCTTATTAAGCATCTCCGAGGGTAGTTTAGCCGTACGGAGCATTGGATGAATCAACCCTAGCAAGTGAAATAAACGGCTATTGGTTCCTTGAAAGTAAATGGGAACAACTGGTACTTCAGCCTTCTTAATAAACTTAATCATTGAGCTTTGCCACTGACGATCAACAGCTCCTTCTTCGTTGTTATCATAATAGGTTGATACTTCGCCAGCAGGGAAAATTCCTAAGCATTTTCCATCCTTTAAATGAGTAAGTGCTGATTTAATCCCTACAACACTATTTGCCTTTCCTTTGCTACCCTCGAAAGGATCAACAGGAATTATGAACTCTCCAAGTTGAGGAATACGCTGAATAATATAATTTCCTAAGTTTTTATAGTCCGGTCGAGTATCAGCAACTAATTTTATAGCAATAACTCCATCAATACCCCCGTAAGGGTGATTTGATACAGTAATAAAAGGTCCTGTTTTGGGGATACGTTTAAGTTCTTCGGGGTTTACCTCGTATTTTACTTGAAGAGTATCCAAAGCAGCATTAAGGAAGTCTATCCCTTTTTTATCTGCTACCTTAGAGTAAAGCTGGTTGAATTTATTCAACCTTAAAATAAACATAAGTAATCTAGCAACACTATTGCCACCCACCTTAAGATTAGTTGCTTTTTTTACCTCTTCTTTATCAAATAGAGTCATCGCTGAACTTTATTAAAAATCAATTGATAATTCATTAACCGGATAAAGATAGACGAAAAATCTTCTAAACCCGATCATCAGTAAAATTCTAACTTAAACTTTTATTACCCAGAATCCACACCAGTACGGGCAAAAATACAAAAAAAAAGATAACTCGATTAACCCCTTTAATTAAGTTGAGAAATACAGAAAAAAAGTATTAGCTCCAAGCCAAATTGAATCGACAAAAAGAGTAAATTGGCTTTGATTTTTAAACAAATCCTATCGATTTGTTTTACTATCAACCCAAACATTCTTTTAACTTTGCAATAGAAATTGACAAACTAAAATCATATTAATATGAAAAGAATTACTCTTTTTACTTTATTGATCTGCTTCAGCATTTCAACCTTTGCTGAAAGGAACTTAGTACGCCCAGAGGATATTAAAGCATTCCTTAAATCAACAACCTACGTTGTTTTGGAAGACAATCCAATGTCGGGTTATAACTTCAAAATGAAAGAAGTAATTGAAAAGTCATGGAGTATAACTCCTTATAAATTTATTACCACTAAGGAGTTTGACAAAATGCGTCAGGATATCGATAAATCATTTTTAGTACTTGTTCAGATGAAATTTGACAAGGATAAAGTACCTGCAGTTTACAATTTTCTATGCATTTCAATGGGTGCTGCCGTTAAAAACATTACCGATATGCCCGATGTTTGCTCAATTCCTTTGAGCTACGATAAAGTTCCTGAGGACAATTATATCTATAAACTTGAAGGACTAGTTCGTTTCATGCAAAACCACATCAAGCTTATTGATCAAAATCCTACTTTGATTAAGAATAATATTTTTGATTACTATAACAAAAACACAAAGGAAATAAAAGGTAAAGAGCTTTGGGTTGTAGAAAATGATCTTGAGAAAACAACTCGCGCTTTAGCTCAAATCCGCAAAAACTATAACTATACTGTAAAAGTTGTTACCACTGAAACCATTGAAAAGGCAATTGCTGAGAAGAATCCAAATGTAGTTTACCTACATAAGGTTGGTCCAGAAGGTGGTAGGCTTCAAGCCCGTTGCTATAAAGTCGTAATGGGCGCTGGTGATGATCAAATTTACTACTTCGACTACCACACTGTTACAAAATCCGAAGGGGATGGATTACTCGATTCCGATTTTAAGAAGATGAACAAAAAGTAATTCGATAAACTATTCTTACCTTTGCCGCTGTCGCGTTTCTCAACTAACCGACAGCGGTTGTTTTTGAGATATAGTTTGGTTTTAGAAAACAATAAATACAACATATGGCTGACGAGAAAATTATTTTTTCGATGGTGGGGGTTAGCAAAACTTTTCCACCTCACAAAAAGGTACTCAATAACATCTATCTTTCCTTTTTCTATGGGGCAAAGATTGGAATTATCGGTTTAAACGGCTCGGGAAAATCTACTCTGCTGAAGATTATAGCAGGAGTCGAGAAAACTTTCGAGGGAGAAGTTGTTTTTTCACCCGGTTACAAAGTCGGATATCTTGAGCAGGATCCACATCTTGACGAAACCAAAACAGTTAAAGAAATCGTTCAGGAGGGAGTTCAAGAAGTTGTTGACCTGCTGAAAGAATACGAGGCTATAAACGCTAAGTTTGCTGAGCCCATGGACGACGATCAGATGAATAAGCTAATTGAACGCCAAGGAGAACTCACCGAAAAAATAGAGCATGCCGATGGTTGGAACCTCGACTCTAAACTTGAACGTGCAATGGATGCGCTTCGCTGCCCTGAGCCCGATGCATCGGTTAAAGTTTTATCAGGAGGCGAACGTCGACGTGTTGCGCTATGCCGCTTACTTCTTCGTGAACCAGAAATCCTTCTTCTCGATGAGCCCACAAACCACCTTGATGCCGAGTCGGTTCAATGGCTTGAGATGCACCTACAACAGTATAAAGGAACCGTGATTGCAATTACCCACGACCGTTATTTCCTAGATAACGTTGCTGGATGGATTCTTGAACTTGACCGTGGCGAGGGAATCCCATGGAAAGGTAACTACTCTTCATGGTTGGATCAAAAAACGAAACGCCTTGCTCAGGAAGAAAAGCAGGAAAGTAAGCGCAGGAAAACCCTTGAGCGTGAGTTGGAGTGGGTTAGATTATCGCCTAAGGCACGTCAAGCCAAACAAAAGGCAAGGTTATCAGCCTATGATAGGTTACTAAACGAGGATGTAAAGCAGAAAGAAGAAAAACTGGAACTTTTCATTCCGAATGGCCCTCGCTTAGGAAATGTAGTAATTGAATCAAACCAGGTATCAAAGGCTTTTGGAGATAAACTTCTTTTCGAAAACCTGAACTTTAATCTTCCACCTAACGGAATTGTTGGGGTAATTGGCCCGAACGGAGCCGGTAAAACTACTCTATTTCGATTGATCATGGGGCTTGATAAGGCTGACAAAGGTGAATTTAAAATTGGCGATACCGTTAAGCTTGCTTACGTTGATCAGCAGCACAAATCGATAGAACCCGACAAAACAGTATTTGAAGTGATATCGGGTGGTGCCGATAATATTATGCTTGGTGGAAAACAGATTAATGCTAGAGCATATGTAGCACGGTTCAACTTTTCAGGAGCCGATCAGGAGAAGAAGTGTAACATTCTTTCTGGTGGCGAACGAAACAGGTTGCATCTTGCACTTGCACTTAAAGAGGAAGGCAACGTAATCCTTCTCGACGAGCCAACAAACGATATAGATGTCAACACCCTTAGAGCACTTGAAGAGGGTATTGATAACTTTGCCGGATGCGCAGTAATCATCTCGCACGATCGTTGGTTCCTCGACCGAGTTGCAACACATATTTTAGCATTTGAGGGGAACTCGCAGGTATACTTCTTTGAAGGTTCGTACTCCGATTATGAGGAGAATCGTAAGAAAAGAATCGGTGATGAAGGGCCACATCGAATTAAGTATAGAAAACTCATGGAGTAATAAATCGAAGGGCAAACAGAGTTTTGCCCTTTTTTATAATTTATTCCACCCAAATAGGTCATCGAGATCGGTGCTGATGGAAAAGTATTTTGAAGGGCCAGCCAAATGGTACTTTGATTGCCCATAGCTAAACTGAAACTTTGATATCTTAACCCCAAAGCCCCAGCTAAACCCAACGGAGGAAACATTTTCATCTACCTTAAGCTCGTTTCTGCGCTGGTAGTTGTAACCAACCCTAAAGCAGAAGCTCTTAAAAGGTATAAACTCAACGCCAAGAATCATATGGCTTAACGCCTCGTTTGAGAATTTCTTTAACTTGCTATCACTGCTTGTTGTATTATCGCCTTCGAGACTTGTATTATCCTTTGTGGGGCGTTTGTAGTACAAACTATAGTTCTGAAGCTGTTGAAAGGTTGCAATGATTCTAAATGGTGCGTGAGCTAATTTTTTGCTGAACCCAGCAACTATTTCAAATGGTGGCTGCTCCCAAGTATCAGGTGTGTAAGGCTTAATCATTGTACCTATATTCCTTAGTACAATACTCGCAGAGAAAAGCCCTCTTTTATGGTGATAGTTTACGCCAATATCTGCAGCAATTCCAAACGATTTGTAACTAGCAAGATGAGAGTAAAGTGGTTTAATATCTATGCCAACAGTTAGAATACTATCGAAAGTCCTTGAGTAAAGCAGGTTTATTGCCATGTCGGCAGCAGTAAAGCTACCAGTAACAGTTCCTGTCTCATCTGCCTCGGTAAATGATCCGTAGTTTACCTGTGTTATACCCAACCCAAAAGTCCCTATTCCTTCGTAGTTACGCGAGTAAACTGCCGAGCCATATTTTACACCAGCATAGTAGCCAACATAGGAAAGCGCTAGCTGATTATGCATCTGCGAACTAAGCAGTGAAGGGTTGTATAGCGTAATCCCTAGCTCAGGGTCGTCCAATGAAGCAACTTTTCCGCCAAGTGCGGCAACACGTGGATTAGTGGTAAGGTTCAGGTAATCGTACGCCCCCTCGCCACCAACCTGAGGAAATGATTGGAGTGCAATTAAAAAGAAAGATAAACCGAATAGTAATCTTTTAAACGCCATGGCTAACAATTCGCACCGCTAAGGTAAAACTTTTGGTAAAATGTGTGCAGTTTGTATCAGTAATAACTGAATTGGGGTATGAATATTATAAGGTGAAGGATATAAAAAGTAGGGAGTAGTTAGTAGTAAGTAGCGATTAGTAATTGTTTTTTACTATCTACTTTCTACCATCTACTTATCCCTAAACAGCGTCTCCCCTTTTACTAGCCACGATACTCCAAAACTAAATAGTGCGATTGATTCAAAAACTAGTATGATTTTGGAATCATAAATTTGCTGCTTAGTAAGAATTAGAATACTAACTAGTATTCCTAAAACACAAGCCAACATAAGAACTCCGCAAACTACATAGATTACATTTCTTTTTTTCTTTTGTGAGGTTACTCGGTTTGAATCCTTATGCTTTTGTGTGAACAGAAATATTGATGTAAAGGCTAGTAGTACAAAGAAAAGTGCAGCACAAGTAAGGTGTACAATGAATGAAGTATCGGGCGAAAGTTGAAAAATCCCAACCTTTTGCCCAATATACAATTCGCTGAAACATGGGAAGATAGCTACACCCAAACCAGCAGCACCAGTAATTATTGATGTAATCAAGTCAAGGGTATTATAGCCTTTGTAGGTGATTAGGAAAAGCGAAACAACAAACATTAAACCCACAAAAAAGTCACGCATGTTGGTATAATAGTACATGCTGATGGATTGCTGTATCGGTATTTTGGCAATTAAACATCCTCCAAGAATATTTATTATTGGTAAGAGGATTCCCATAATACCAATAAGTCTTCTTAATGCTTTATAAGATACTATCAGGCTATCATTCTTTTTTGCTAAGTACTTAACTATTCCGCTAATCATTTCCTTTATTTTATCATGTAAGTTACTAAAAATGAAAATCCTTGATTATATAATTTCATATCCCTTGCATCTAATCCATATTCATTTGTATATGTTAGGTCTTTAACCGTTGACACGAATCCCCTATTATACCTAACCCCTATATTCACTTTATTGAATAGTTGATACGATAACCCAAAGTTTATTCCAAAATCATATTTGCTATCGTATAGGTCTTTAACGTCTGATGTATGACCATCACTTACTACTTTTGCTGATAATCTATAGGATAGTTCAGGTCCAAGTTGTATTGAAAATTTATCAAAAGGATAATAACATATTAATATTGGTGAACTCAGATAATTAAGGTTTACATAATATGTATCATCATATTTAGACATATACCCTCTATTTGCAAATCCAGGTTCAATACGTAAGCCTATTCTATTACCAAAACGATATTCAAGAATAGCGTTAAATTGATATCCAACCTTATACTTTGAATCAATGTATTCTGTATAATTCACATGGTTTGTAGTATAGTTCAAGCCTGCAGCAACACCATACTTAAATCCTTGTGAAAACAATTGGTTTACAAAAAGAATTAATAGAAAAGCACATAAAACACGTTTCATATTTTGTATTTTTAAAGTTTACTAATAAGTAGATGCTATCTATGTGTTGGTAGATTTGAAAATTACACTTTTTTTGTAAGTATCTTCTTAATTGGGTAAAAAAGGATATTACGTTTTCAGGCTTTAAAATGCAAAGTATTACTATTTAGTATAACCTGACATTGGGATTACATAGTTTTCGGTACTTGTAGTATAACCCCGACTATCTAGGTTTGTTTTTTGGTAGCATTTATTTGCAATATATACTTCCTTGGTTTTCTTGGTTAAAGCTTTATCCTCATTTGTTTCAAAATATTCTATATAAAAATTTTGATCATTTATTTTCACTAACATACATATCAATACGGATCGACCCCAAGCATTAAACTTAAAAATCTGAATTTTCTCTTTTTTCATCCCCCCGTTATAATACTTGACTACATTTCTAAAAGTATATTGCCCGTTTTGACCTTTGAAAACCACCCTCTTATCTGAAGGGAACTCTTTAGTATTTGAAATTATGGTGTTTGTATCAAACCGCTTGAGTTCAACCTCAACTTTATCGAGCAATTTATTAATTCTAGTATCTTCCTGAGAGAATGATTTGTTGCATATTGTAAGCAACACAAAAACAGTTATAAGAAGTCTCATAGGGCTAGTTGTTTTTATTGATTACTACAATTAGTATTTCAAATTTAACAAAATTCCGCTACGAAGCAAGACCTGAATAAAACACTAACAAATATAGATACTTAAAAAACTTTGCCTATGACTGATGAGGTTTATACCTACTATGAGGAAGGTTTTGGGGGATGGAAGTCAAGAAAAGTAGAATAATTTAGTCCTGTTTATGAAACTCTCTCTTCCCTGTTTTAAGGAACTCAATTGCACGTTCAATTGAACTATTAAATGCTATATTAAACGCTGCTTCGTATGTAAAAAATACTACACTCCTTTTTCCGGTAGATATAAACTCCAACAGAGTTTGATGAGTTTTTACATCAATTACCTGAAAATGCGATTGAACTATGCAGTATTCAACAGTGTTATACATTGGAGGATTATTAGAACCACCAGGTATCAAATTAGTTTGAACATGGTTTGAAACCTCAAATCCAGAAATTCGGATTAAGTAATCGGCACCTTGCCTTATAACAATTGAATCAGAGGTTTTTTTATCATTCGCAAAATAGGAGTAATAAATTTCTGGACCCCATCGAAACGAAGTATCCGCTTCTACTCTTGCTAAAACATTCGCGTTTTTTAGGCTTACCGTAAACTGATTCACATAATCAGCAGCAAACTTATGGTAATCAGAGTATTTTCTATAGAACGTTTTTACAAAATCGTTTAAAACAACATCCTCCGTTCCAATAACTATTGCTGTTTCGGGATTTGCATTGTTTAGATAAAAATCCTCGCTACGCGAAATTTCGTTAATAAAAGCAGATGTGCACGAATTCAACAACACCATTGCGTTTACAATACCAATAAATACCCACTTATGCAATTTCATCCTAGCTACTTTTAACGTTTTCCAACCCCCTCTTGCTATCTAAATAACCGAGGCAAGTTAAGGAAAAAAGTTAGAAACACTCCGATGAATTGTGCTTTTGGTTGTTAAGATATATTAAAGAAATCTATTTTGACTCAACCCCTGCTCCTCTCTTCGACTAAGCAAAAAGAGGAGAGCAAAAAAAGTCCCCTCTCTGCCTTTGGTAGAGAGAGGATATGGCTTCGCCGAGCTCGCTTCGCTCGGTTAGGGGTGGGTCAGGCTTATATATTATTTGAGTTTTTGAATTATCTTATCCAAAACCATATTCATATCCTCCAACTCCTCATTATAAACCCGAAGTGTTTGGTAACCCTTGTTTAGCATTATTTGATCCCTCAAAAGGTCTTTCTGCTTTTGTTGATTATGTACTTTGCCATCAACCTCTACGATTAGCTTCTTCTCTGCACAATAAAAATCGGCTACAATAAAACCATTAGGTACAGCATTCTTGTCGTAAACAATGGGGTGTTGTCTTAAGAATTTAAACCCATTCAACTTACGATTCCTTAATTCATTCCACAGTAGCCTTTCCGACTCTGTTTGATTCATTCGTAGGTCTCGTGCTATTTTCGCTGTGGTAAAGTATTTTGGCATTTGATGTTTTGATAGTGTAAGTTAATAAATTTTGACTCACCCCCGACCCCTCTCTTCGCCAACACGAAAAGAGGGGAGCAAAAAAAAAGTCCCCTCTCTGCCTATGGGTAGAGAGGGGATATAGGGGTGAGTCCGGCTTTTACATTGTAACCATTTATCCCTGTATACTGGCAGTCAGAGACTGCCCTTTACCTTCGACGTAGTTGAAAACTAAGCCGAGCGAAGAAACTGTTTTAACTTTTAATTAATTCAACGATTTTTTTACTTAATAATTCTGCAGAATGATAGGCATATGCTTGATTAAGTTCTGAATATTGTATTTGCCTAAAATTAATAATGAAAAGAGAAATTAAATATTCAAGATTACTTGTTTTAACCAGCATATGTTCTTTTGCCTTTTCCCGTATTTGAATTATTAGCTTAAACAAATTGAAAGCAATTGGTCTTTCAATAAATGATAATTTGAAATCATTAGAAAAACTATCAATATGGAGGAGTTCACTTTCGTAATTCATCAATTCATCGATAGGAATGTAAAAGGGTAAATGTTTATACTTTATTGAACATTCAAGGGTAGCATAATCAATAACCGAATGATGCTTATTCGTCCACCCAAAATCAATTAAATACACCCCTTTTTCATCTTTAAAAAAGTTTTCACTATGCAGATCCCCGTGACAAATTTTTTTATTGGTTTTTAATTGGTATTCTTTTATTAATTTATAATTCTTTACCAAATCTACTTCACTTACGATTCCGTTATCAATACCCTTTATTAAAGCAATATTCTTAAAAATTCTATCTTCAGATTTTAAATAATCCCTATAAAGATTGGCCACCAGTTCGGTCACTGTATATATTCTACTATTCCATATTTTATATGGATCACATTCAAATAATTGGTCTATTACGTTATTAAGGGTAAATGGATATTCGTATTTACCTTTTATATAATCGTTTATTAGTTTTGAAAACGGGAATGAATCTTTTTGACTGTCAGAGGATGCATAATTATATCTGATTGCTTCGTGAGTAATAGTTTCTTCATACTCTATAGTGTAATGTGGAACTAATAAATCTGATATGTTTTCTTTAAATAACTTTTTTTCTTTCTGAATTTTTCTTTCTGAATTTTTCATATCGAATTTCACAACAAATCTTCCCATAATTGGGTGATTCGCCCTAAGAGGGTGGATTTCAATAACTTTAGATCCACTATTTCCGCTTTTTAGAAATTTGTAATCAAGAATCATTTCACTGCCTTCAAATAATTTCTTAATTATCAATTCTTCTTCAAATGAGAGTGCTCGATTATTGAATAATTTATCTGAATAACTTTTAATACTTTCAATACCTTCCGCAGATTCTTTTATCTCATAATCATCAATAACTGTGAGAGGAATCTTTCTTATTGAGATATAGTGAGAATTTGAAAATGTTGAAATAAGATCATTTATTTTAGGAATTACTTCTTCATTATTTCTTAGATTAGATGCAATGAGTAAAATACAAAGAAAATTTTCATTTGTTACTTCTGTTTTTTTTGCTAATTCCATAAATTCTTGAAGTTGATATTTTTTAATGTCAAGATTTACATCTTTAACGTCAAATAAATCTATTTCTGGATGCTTATTATAATTCTCATCATAAAGTACTATTACTTTTGTTTTAGTATCATTAGTATTTTCAAGTTTAAAAGCAAAGTATCCCTTAATCTTGAGAAAAAAGGATTCATACTTTGAGAAGAAATCGAATAAAACTTTGTTAAAATCATCTATTACTTCAATTTTTCTTTCTTTTTTCTTTTTTGGCGGGGATTTCTGCAATTCTTTCCAAATCTTCAATTCATCTTCGACTAATTGATAATCTAGATTTGGAATTTCAATTCCATTATTAAAAGCATCTTCGTCTATTTTCTTAAACAATGAAAGAAGTTCAAATCTTAGTTCAGGATCTAGAGACTGTAGTTCAGAAACAAACCCTTGAGCTAAACCAAATGCATATTCAGGTTTAACTCTAATCTGATCATATCTTTCAAAATATTTATCAATTTTAGTTTTCATTTTACTTTTAATTATCGCCATAAAGAATTCTTCTTCTTTCAAAAGCTTCCTTTCCACCTTCAAGCAAATTCAAAATATTTATTTTAACCTTATTGATAGATCCTAAATTATCAATCTTTGATTTCTTTTCATCATAATTTAGAAATACATTGTATTCTGCATCTGACAGAACTGGAATATTAGGATTGTGAGTAATGAAGATTAGTTGTCTTTTCTCTTTTTGTTCACGAATAATTTTATGTATAGCATCTGTTATATACTTATTATCTAGATTGTCTTCTGGTTGATCAATCAGCAGGGGGTTATCAGAAACAGCAAATACAATAGGCAAAACAGTAGTACACCTTTGTCCTGTGGATAATTCATCGGATTTTTTATAATTCTCCTTTGATTTTTTTTCTTTGTTACCCTTGGAATCAATTTTTAAAAAGAATTCAGGTAAATCTTCACAATACAAACTTTCAATTTCATAAATATCAGCACTTTCAAACAATGCATCAATAATTGCTTTAGATCTTTCTTCATCAATCTGAGCAACGTTTTTTAATGTTTCAAAATCCTTTTGATGGATTGTTGCAGCGAATTTATCAGGAGTTAGACTTTGAACAATGTAAGGAATAATTGCATTGTATCGTAAATTTGAACCTCTTAGAGCATTTCTTAAACTATTTTCATATTCTTCCGTTAATCCACCAAATGTCAATGTTATTTTTACTGAACCACCTAATTCTTCATTTAATTCGTCAATTATTTGTTTTCGTAGAATGTAAAACTCTTTCTTTTTTTCATTCAATTGTTTAATTAGAATTGTTCTTTGATTTATTACTTTTTGTCTTTTAGCCTCTAATTCACTTATTTCTTTCGCAAGAGTAATTTTCTCAGCAACTTTCTTTGATAGTTGATTGTACTTATTGATATATTCTTTATGCTTATCAAATTTTTGCTTCAAAAGAACAAATTCACTTTGTTGTAGTTGATGAATATTTTTGAGGTCATTTTTAAGTTTTTCAACTTTTATTATAGTCTGATTTAGTAATTTAACATTTGAATCATTTTCTTTAAGGACTTTGTTAAGCACACTTTCTGATTCCGATTTAATTGCAGAAATAACCTCTTTGTTGGTGAATCCTTTTGTATCTGAATTTATTGTTAAAAAGCTTAGAATTTCCTCATTAATTTCTTTTAAGGATGTTTGTGCATCATTTAACTTTTCAATTACTTTTATTGCATATCTTTTTTCTGAACTTCTGATTCTTTCATTTATATCAGCTTTTTCAAATTCTTCTTGTTCCTTTTGTTTAATTTCAGGCGGTTTTTCATCTTTTTGTCTTTTTAGGTCTTCTTCAACTGTTTTAAAATTTAGTAACTGCTCTTTAATTTGTGATACCCTTGCATTTTCACTTCTTATTGAAGTTGCATTTTGCCTGAGGGCTATCTGAAGTTTTTTTATTTCTGATTTTAAGGAAGTCGTTTCAATTTTGATTCTTTTATCAACTAATTCTAATCTATCCCGATTATTTATCCCGATTCTCTCAATTTTTAAAGAAGGATAAATATCACATTCAAAAATTTCTGCTAAGCTTTCCATTGAAAGATGTCGTTTTGAAGGGAACGTATGAGTTTGTGGTTCATCTCCAAATGTTTTTATAACTTCATAGTTCTTACCTTCTTCATCTTCTATAATGATATGAATTTCTCCGTTCTGTAAATTTGCTTTTAAAATGTTTCCAATTATTGAATCTTCTTCTGCATCATTATTCAATGCTGCTTGAATAAAGTAAAGTAACGTCGATTTCCCTGTACCTCTTCCACCCATTATGCAGTTTAACTTTTCTGAAAAGTTGATTGTAAAACTTTCTTCGAAGAATGAAGAGTCTTTTACAGTTATTGATTTAATTTTTTTCATGATTAATTTGCTTAAGATTGTAATAAGAACCCTTGTTCGACTTTGGCAGCCCTGCATGCCTAAGTCGTTTATATTATTATAGGTTTTACCTGTTTATGCTTCCCTCTATCGACGAAGTCAGCGCTTCGTCGTCTATAAATAGCAGTCTCTAACAACGAAAACAACAACTTTACTTTCAAATCCATTCCCTCCTAAAATCTGACAGTTATAGACTACGTCGAGCCTTAGCCTAATTTATTTCTCCTTAAACATCTCCCCAAACTTTTCCTTAATTACATCTATGCTACCACTTACAATTGGGCCCATGTAGTCAACAGCTTTTTCGGCAATGCCTTCACCTGCTTTGTCGGCAATTTTGCCTCCCAATTTCTTTATTACTCCAATTAGTATTCCCTTTAACGAGGTATCGGCTTTTGCGCCAATTGCAACAAAAGCCTTCTTAATCTTGTCCTTAGACTCTTCGGGTAGGCACGATTCAAACAGCGCAGCGTAAGCTTCGGTGGTTAAGCGTACCAGCTCTGGTGCAAATGAGCCATCGGTTATGTAGTTCAGCTTCTTTAGCCGTGCCCGCAGGTGGTCAATAAGGTAAGGGTTGTCAACCTCAATGCCTATTTTATCGTTATCCTTAAGGAAGATTGGGTTCTTTAGCAAGTTCTTCAGCTCCTCGTCCAGCTCGGGGGTGCTGGTTTGGCGTAGCTTCGATTCGTAAAGTAGGCTTCGCGCCTTAGAGCGGGTAACTCGCAATTTTGTAACTATCTCGTAAATCTCGGGGTTGGGAGATATTACGCCTAGTCGCTGTAGTGTTATAAATAGATGAATATCAAAATCGCGCTTGGTAATTGCCCCGAATGCAGGGTTAAGGTAAACACTCATTAAATCGGCAAACTCCTTTTTTACGCTTTCGGCCTTTAACCCTTTAATGCTTTCTACTATTTCCATATTACTAATATTGTTTCGAATATACCAACTATAAGCTGAACAAAACAGATTAAATACATGATGTTCAACATATAATCAGCCAGCAAACCAACAGGTTAGCTAAACCATTTTATAGTTTAATAAGGAAAGCGGGGAAATTGTTACTTTTTTTAGAACAGAGACAAGTGACTAAAAAGAAGTGACCGAGTGACAAAAAAAGTTAAAACTACTCTTTACTAACTACTTTCTACTTCCAAAAACTACTCTGTATCAATAACGGTAGTAGCAGGGCTTGTTACCTCGTGGAAATCGGCACCAACAACGACGTTGATACTCTTTGGGATTACGCTAAAAACGAATGGCGATACCCCTAACGATTCGCCGTCAACCTCGAGCCCGATTGGTATATCGGAGGAAATTACCACATTTTTTCCTATATGTCCTGAGATTTTTGGGTGTGATAGGATAGTTCCGTTATATAAACGGTATATGTTTCGGATTACTTCAAATCTGCGTATTTGACGGATTACAGTAACATCAAAAAGACCATCATCTGAAATGGCATTCGGAAGCTGCATCATTCCACTGCCATTGTAACGGCCAATACCAATGGTTAAGCTGAATATTTTACCTCCAAGCTTCTCGCCATCAATGGCTATATTTATAAAAGAGGGCTTATAATCGAATAGCGCTCTGAGTAAGCTTCCCATATAAAGGATTTTTCCTCTATGTCCATGTTCCTTTAAACGGTTGGTACGGCGAGCAACCTCGGCATCAAAACCTACTCCAGCAGCGTTAGCAAAGAATCGCGATTGCTTAACCATCGATTCCTCGTACTCAACCATTCCTACATCCTGTAAAAAGAGTTTTCCGCTTTTAAGAGCACTAACCCGTCCCTCGTAGGTGTTATGAATATTGTACATCCTCGACCAGTCGTTACCTGTGCCAACTGCAATAACACCAATTATTATTTCGGTGGTTAGATATTTTTGTTGGATAAAAACTCCGTTAACAATTTCGTTCAGTGTGCCATCGCCCCCAACCGCAATAATCTTTTTGTATCCATTGTTTATTGCGTTTACAGTAAGCTCTACCGCGTGGTATTTATGGGTAGTTAAAACATAATCGAACTCTAACCCATTTGCCCTCATTAACGATTCAATTTGAGGCCAATCAGTTTTACCCTTGCCACTCCCGGCTTGAGGGTTAATGATTGCATACCATTTATCAGCCATTAATTTCCACCAGATTTGTACGGCGTAAATATACAATTTTCCGATAACTACAAACTTTTCAAAATTTTGACAGAAATGAATTTTAAACTTTATCTAATTCATATACAGATTATTATAATACTTAACACGAGCACAATGATTGTTGTCAACCGTCCCTTACTAATAATAGATCAATACGTTTCGATATTATTGACGAGTAATAATTTTGGACAAGGTTTCTTGAAAAGATTTTCTATTTTTGCAGATACCCAAAAAACAGCTTGCGTTGTTAATAACTTGTTAATAACAATAGGCGTTTTGTTTATATTCAATTTGGTAAAGTAGTGGCCAAAAGTAGGTGATATATATCTTTGAGCCCAATTTTTTTGTTATTGATATTGATAAAAATTACATAGATGGGAAAAGTTATTGCAATTGCTAACCAAAAAGGGGGTGTAGGTAAAACCACCACCGCAATCAATCTTTCTGCAAGCCTTGCGGTACTTGAGAAAAGGGTATTGCTTGTTGATGCCGACCCACAGGCCAACGCAACCTCAGGAACCGGTTTCGATTTAAGAAACATTAAAACTAGCATTTACGAATGTTTAGTTGATGAGGTGAACCCAAAGGATATCATCCTAAAGAGCGAACTCAAAGGGTTGGATCTGATCCCATCAAATATTGATTTGGTTGGTGCAGAGATCGAAATGCTAAACCTTCCCAACCGCGAAAAGATGCTAAAGGGCGTTATTGATAGAGTAAAAGATGATTACGACTTCGTGTTCATCGACTGCTCTCCTTCACTTGGCCTGATAACTGTTAATGCTCTTAGTGCGGCCGATTCAGTAATGATTCCGGTTCAGTGTGAGTACTTCGCGCTTGAAGGATTAGGCAAGCTACTTAATACTATCAAGATAATTCAAGCACGCTTAAATACTGCACTTGAAATAGAAGGATTTCTATTAACCATGTACGATGCACGTTTACGTTTATCGAATCAGGTAGTTGAAGAGGTTAGGAAGCACTTCCAGCAAATGGTATTCGAAACAATTATTCAGCGTAACATAAAACTTAGCGAAGCTCCAAGCTACGGCAAGCCAGTAATCCTTTATGATGCGGTTTCGAGCGGTTCAGCTAACTACGTTAACCTTGCCCGTGAGATGCTTCAACGCAACAACATGACCAAGATTGATAGCAAAGAGAAACAAATAACAGAGAAATAACAGCCTTTTCAGGAAAACAGTAAGATATGAGTAAGAAAATGGCGCTAGGGCGCGGACTAGGTGCACTTATTGAAGATGCAAACGATCCAATTAATAA
>Ga0209098_1001752_pt1 | contig 20138 bp, 13 predicted proteins | sample AD_JPNHW1_MetaG_FD_184429 | JGI IMG/M metagenome (GOLD analysis project Ga0209098, IMG submission 184429) | Active sludge microbial communities of municipal wastewater-treating anaerobic digesters from Japan - AD_JPNHW1_MetaG (SPAdes) (version 2) | ecosystem: Engineered > Bioreactor > Anaerobic... | reverse complement strand
ATATTCGTCAACGGATTACCAATCCAAAACGGATTTACGGAAAAGGATATGGTGAAACCAGGTTAGTTAATCATTGCGAATGCGAAGGTGATCATACCAATATTTGTACCGAAGAGCAACATCAGATGAATCGTCGTACAGAGTTTAGAGTGGTTGCTATTGGAGATAAGAAAATCAAGATCACCGGAGGCTCTACTCCAAAATCGGATGCCGGTTTACCAGTGATTCCAAAAGGGAAATGTTTCAATGAGCAAGGAACTGTGTATCGTGTTCAGGTTTTACAATCTGCAAAATTGTTTGAGTTAACACCGGCCAATTTCAATGGTTACGATGGCATCTCCTACTATTTCTTGAATAACCGCTATCAATACACCATTGGAAAAAGCGCCAACAAAGAAGAGATGGCCAAACTCCAACAAGAATTGATAAAATTTTACCCTGATGCCTTCATCATTAAATTCATTGATGGTGTAAGACAAAAATAAAAATTTGGGCATTCCGGCACCACCCGACCCACAACCAACCCTGCTGCCGTCGGTCTCCGGCCCATACTCCGCACTCAAAAGCTAAGCGGGTCATCCGGCAGGTAGGAGCTCACAAGTTCGCTCTACCTGCTCGGTGTCCCGCTAATCTTTTTCGCTTGCGGGGTATCTGGCCTCCGCCCTAATGCGAACAAAACCTTCGGTTTTGTAGTGAATAGTGAATAGTGAATAGTTTTGCTAATTGGTTAGTATTTAGCGAATTGAAAGTCTGTAGTCCGTTGTCCGTAGTCTGTAGTCCGTAGTCTGTAGTCCGTAGTCTTATTTACCTCGAAGAGGTTACATGTGAGTAACCGTATGCAAGCTTGCGCAGCTTAAGGATGAATTAGTCTTTAGATATTTCGGTTTCTTCCATATCTAATACCATAGAAATAATTTTATAGTCAAACCACTCTTTAAACATCTTGAATGTTCTTTGTTGAGGCCATTTTATTTCGTTTGTATACCAATCGTTCAATTCATTTTGAAAGATTTTATCGTAATTTCGCTTAAGCCAATTTTCTATTGCTTCATTGCTGTCCTTTTCTTTAATGAGGTAAATATTGCCTTCCATTTCTACCTGAACAGAGCTTTGGGGTTCTATTGAAATAAGCCAATCGTAGAATGGTTTTTTAATGTGTACAACAATCGCATTGCGATTTATTGGATCATAATAGTAAGGTATTGGTTCCATTATTTTATGTTTAAAGGTGAAGTTGCAACTGTTAAATCGTAATCGAGTCCACGAATCTTTTTTATTTCAACATCCATGATTATATTTGTATATTCTGCAAACTCCATTTTTTTACGTAAAGCCATTGTTTCAAACAGTACATCAATGTCAGGAAAATTTGGCCCTAAAGAAAGAACTTCGTTTTTAGCAGAATTATAGACATCTTCATTTACATCTTTCATAATAGCAGCATTCCAAACGTAAGAACCAAACAAAAACTTGGATTTTAAAGTCGGGATATCATCCGTATCATCAATTATCGTTGACACAAATTCTTTAAGTAATTCGGAATATTTAACCGGTCCTGTGTTAGGCTTAAATTCAGCATTTCGGTTAATTGATCGTTCTCTAATTCTTTGACCCGCAGGACCTAAACCCGCTGCGATTAATGCGTCCTGTTCTCTTTGTCTTTTAGCTTCTTTGAGTCTTTTAGCTCGTTTAATATTATCAGTTTTTCCCATTTGAATTCTTTTGTATTACTGATTACAAAAGTAATAAATAAACTATTATTTTGGATCATAATATTAAAATAAAAACATCTTTCCTTAGCCCCTGATTTACAATTGAAAGCGATGACCCAGATTTTCAAACGCGGATTTTAATGAATCTGTTTTATCCGTAATGTGAAGCATCCGTTGCATCAGCGTTCCATTTTAATTAATAAGCCGCGAATGCGACTAATAATTAGCAAATTAGTGAATTAGCAAATGGAATTCGGACAAAAGTAACTAAATCAACAAAATACAAAAACTGATACCTGAAATCTGATACCTGAAAGCTAATCTTTTAGCATATTCAATAAAGATTCGGCAAGTGAGTCCATTCGGGAGCAGGCGAACCATTTTTTGCCTAAATCTTTAAGAGAAGCGCCGATATGATAGAGTTCTGCTCGGTCAATTATTATAAAACGGTCGTGGGAGTTGGTGAACTGTTTTATTTCTATGGGAGGATATTGTTGATTGTGTTTGTCGAGATCTAAGAGAAGTTGTTGCGATATTTTTCCGGTGTAAATAGTTGCTTTAGCAACTGGATTCCGCTTGGATAACAATATTAAAACGGTTTCATCGATGTAGTTGTCGATTAGGATGATTTCTGATTTCGCTTTTTTGATTATTTCAGATACAAAAACATAAGCGTCGAATATTTGTCCGTTGAAGTAGATGCCATGGTTAGGTGGAAGATTGGTTTGGAGTTGAATATCAATTTCATTTAGTTTTGTTTTTACAAATCTCATATCATTTTCAAGATTATTGATTCTATAATTCGTAATTTGTCCTTTTAGTAAATAATCTTTCAAAATCTTATTCGCCCAAATACGAAATTGAGTTCCTCTTAACGAATTCACTCTATAACCGACAGAAATAATAGCATCTAAATTGTAGTATTTCATTTCATACATTTTTCCATCTGATGCAGTTGTTCGGATTTTCCGAACAACTGAAACTTCATCCAATTCTTTCGAATGAAAAATATTTTTTAAATGTTCACTTATGTTAGTTTTACTACTATCAAATAGATCAACAATTTGAGCTTGAGTCAGCCAAACAGTTTCATCTTCAATTCTTACCTCAATGTGAGAGGTTTCTTCGTTTGCTCGGTAGATTATAATTTCGTCTTTCATCGTGTAGTTGGGTTTAGAATTATGGAGCAAAAATACAAAAATTAGCAAATTAAAAATTAGCAAATTTGTGAATTAGTGAATTAGCAAATGAAAATGGAGGAGGGACAAAGGACAAGGAAATGGGGGATTGTAAAAATGGAACACGGATGACGCGGATTTAAACGGATTTTCTTTATTGTCATATACTATTTTAGTCTGCTGACTGTCGACCGCCGACTGCAGTCTATCTCAGCTCCGTAGGAGTGTGATCTTTGTAGAAGATGAATGATTTTTATTGATTTTTAGCACCGTAGGTGTGACATCTTCGTAGCAAATGAATGGTGTGTGATGATTCAGAGGGGCGGAGCCCTGAGATCTTAAATAATGAATAATTAAGAATTAATAATTAATAATATCAGGGCTAAAGCTCCTGAATTCAAACAAAGTGCCGACACCACGAGCTATTTGATAATTGCCAACGTTTATTTGATAAATGCCGATCGCTATTTGATAAATGCCGATCGCTATTTGATAACTGCCAAAGGCTATTTGATAATATCGGGAGCTTATTTGAATTTAGCGGGAGTCTATTCGAAACTTTCGGGAGCCTATTTGAAACTTTCGGGAGCCTATTTGAAACTTTCGGGAGGCTATTTGATAATATCGGGAGCTTATTTGAATTTAGCGGGTTGTTAATACCTCGAAGAGGTTTCAGAAAAATGAATAATGATGAATGAATAATGAATAATGAAGACCTTGGTCCTTTGTCCTTCGTCTTTTGTCCTTATACCCCGAATGGGGTTGCATGTCTATAGAAATGAGTGTGATATGTGAAAGTGTACGACCCCGGCAGGGGTCGAATAATCTGACGGGTTGTGTTTCATTGCATTTTTTTTAAAACAAATTTCTTAAAAAATAAGAATTTATTTTTTTACAATACTTTATTTTTAACTATCTTCGCGAATTGAGATGAAATTATAAGTTTTTATAATCATTTTTATATTGAATATGCTAATATAGAGAATAATAAGAAACCCTACTCTTATGAATATAAATATTGATAGTAAAATTGAAAATTGGAAAAACAAATTACTAGATTTAGGAAAAAGAAATAGATTGTTGAATTTTAAACAAACAAAACGATCTACTGTTCAAATATTTAATCCAGATTGTAATTCACTTTGGAAGTATTTAGTTCAAAATGAGAAATCTTTTGAATTCCCATATTTTGATGAATTTAGTGAAAATCTACCTGAAGAAAAGTTTAAAGATGTTGAAACAAACCAAAGTGTAAAGGAATTACAGAAAAATTTAAGAAATTTAAGAGATAAAACAAAAACTGCCTACGAAGAGCAGGGTATTAATATTTTATTTTTATCATTTGGTTTATTGAAATGGACTGAATCTAAAAATTCTGATTTTATTTATAATTCCCCTATAATTTTAGTTCCAGTTAGTTTATCAGTTAAGTCAATTGTCTCCCCTTATATTCTCTCTCTTCATGAAGACGAGATTGTAGTAAACCCAACTCTTAGATATAAAATGGAGAATGATTTTGGAATTATTTTTCCTGATTTTAATATCGAACTTGGGATTATTGATTATTTTGAAACAATTAAAAGAATTGTTCATTCAAAAAGTTGGGATGTTAGTTTTGATGTGAATCTGAGTTTATTCTCATTTTTAAAAATTAACATGTATAATGATTTATTAAAACATAAAGAGAAAATTAAAAAACATTCAATAATCAGAGCAATAAGTGGAGATATATCTTCATGTGAAAAAATTCCTGAAGATCTTATTGATTTTGATTTTGATAAACAATTAAAACCATCTCAAGTTTTTCAAGTTCTTGATGCTGATTCAAGTCAACAAGATGCTATTCTATTTGCAAAAAAGGGAATTAGTTTTGTATTACAAGGACCTCCAGGAACAGGAAAAAGTCAAACAATCACAAATATAATTTCAGAATGTCTTGCTGATGGGAAAAAAGTATTGTTTGTTTCTGAAAAAATGGCGGCTCTTGAAGTTGTACATAAACGATTAACTCATACTCAACTTGACGATTTTTGTTTGATTTTACACGGATATAAAGCCCAAAAACGTAAAGTACTTGATCAATTGGAAAAAGTAATTCAAATGTCTGAGAAGAAAGTAAAATTGATTAATGACATAGATTTAAAATTGTATTTACTTGAAAATCTCAAACAGCGACTTAACGACTATTCCGATCAACTTTTTAGGATAATATCACCACTAAATAAATCAATTTATGATGTTAATGGAATACTTGCACACTTAGTTACTTATGACGATATTGTATTTCCAATAAACGATATTGAAAAAATTACAAAAGAACAATTCAATCAACAACTACATTTTCTTCAACAATTTTCAGAGACTATTGGAAATCAGAGCGACGATTTTTCTACAAATCCATGGTATAATTCAAATATTAAATTAGTTACTAATGAATTACGCCATGACATATTGGCTAATCTTACAACTTTGACTTTTAAAGTCAGAATGATAAAAGATAATTTCAATCAGATCTGTACTGAATTAAAATTAAACTCAAATAATTCATATTCGTCTTTAAAAAAATTGATTCCAATATTAGAACTAGTTAAAGAATCCCCATTAATTCCTTATGAATGGACAGAAAGTGCGGATCTCAATTCTTTTTGTTTCGAAATTGATAAGTATGAACATTTAAAATTTAAATATGATCTATTAACTGAAAATCTTATCAATATTTTTGAAGACACTTTATTTAAAGAGAATTTTGGAGAAAGCATAAATACAAATAGATTTTTAAAAACTAAAGATATTGAATATTTAATAAACCTTATTCAAGAAAAAATGGTAGAGTTTCCTTATTCAAATTGGGAAAAATCTGACATGAAGTATGGCACATTATTTAAAGGTGCAAAAGATATTTCTTTAAAAATTAATGATCTAAAAAATCTTATCATTTCTCAATATGAAACAAAAATTTTTGAAGTTGATTATATTGAAATCTCTAATAGATTTAAAACGGAATACAACTCTATTTTTAAAAAATTCAAGAAGAGTTATAGAAAAGATAAAAAAATAATACAACTAAACCTCAAAACAAAAGTAAAAAAAGTTTCTGATGAAATGATAATGGATATATTATCAAAAGTACGAACTTATTATGAATTTAAATTTTGGTTTAAAGAAAATGAAATCGAATTAAAAGATTTTTTTGGACAGTTAATTAATGAAGAAAAGACTGATTTTGAATTAATTGAAAGAAAAATTGAATTCTTTCATACTTTGAATAAAACAACCAGTATATTACATAATTTATTAGAAATAACAACGCAATTTGACCATTCAGAATTAGACTTGAAAAATAGGTATTCCTTTTTATACAATGGTTTACAAACAGACTGGAATGATATTAGAGAATCCATAAAATGGGGAATTATATTTAAAGAGAAAATTTTGATGCACAAATTTAATGAAGAATTTGTTAGAAGTGTGTGTACAATAAAGGATCATAAAGCACTTTGTTCACAACATTTGATAAATGTAAAGCAAATGCTTCATGATATTGACTATGAATTTGATTGGTTTTTATCATTATTCGAATCTAATGAAGAGTTTCTATTATTGGATTTAGATAGTCTAATCACTAAAATCGAAAAATGTAAAAATAATTTAGTTTTATTAGAGGAGTGGATTGATTTCAGAAATGCAAAAGAAAATTGTCAAAAGGTAGGGCTATTGGATTATATAACAAAAATTGAACAGTTATCAATATCCAAGAATAATATAATTCCATGTTACAAAAAAAGGTTTTATCGTTTGTGGCTAGATGCTGTTTTACCAAACTATCCTGCAATATTGAATTTCAGAAAGAGAAATCATGAAAAAATCATTGAGGAGTTTTCAGAGTTAGACAAATTACACTTAAAAATAAGTAGTGCAGTTGTTAAAGAAAGATTAATCAATAGTTTACCTGAAATGAATAGTTTTACAAGTGGCTATGATGAAATTGGAATTCTTAAGAGAGAGATTAATAAACAACGAAAAATAATGCCAGTGCGTAAATTATTTTCTGAAATTCCAAATTTACTTCTCACGCTTAAACCTTGTTTAATGATGTCACCGCTTTCTGTTAGTTTATTCTTGGAAGCAGATACCTATTTGTTTGATACAGTAATATTTGATGAAGCATCACAAGTATGCACTGAAAATGCTATTGGAGCCATATCAAGAGGAAAACAAGTAATAATTGCAGGTGATAGCAAACAGTTGCCACCAACAAACTTTTTTAATAGTTCAACTTCCGATATTGAATATGATGATGACAATGAAAATGATGACGATAATAATGCATACGAATCAATACTTGATGAAGCAAATTTGTTACCAGAAAGAACATTAAGGTGGCATTATCGAAGCCGTCATGAACATCTTATTGCTTTTTCAAATGCAAAAATTTATAGAAATAATTTAATAACATTTCCCTCTAATAAAGAGAACTCAATTGATAATGGAGTAGAGTACATTTATGTAAATGATGGGTTTTATGATCGTGGAGGTAAATCTGGAAATATACCTGAAGCCAAAAAAGTTACAGAACTAGTTTTTGAACATTTTAGAAAAAACCCAAATAGAAGTATTGGAGTCATAGCTTTTGGTGAAGTACAACAACAGGCAATTGATACTCAAATAAGATCATTTCGATTAGAAAACCAGCAATTTGAAAAGTTTTTTAATGAAGATATTGAAGAACCTTTTTTTGTGAAAAATCTTGAAAATGTTCAAGGTGATGAACGAGATACTATTATATTCAGTATAGGTTATGCTAAAGATTCTAATGGTGTTTTTAAAATGAATTTTGGACCATTAAGTAATTTAGGCGGTGAAAGAAGACTTAATGTTGCAATTACTCGTGCAAAATTTAATGTAAAATTAGTTGGTTCAATAACTCCTATTGAAATAGATCTAGAACGAACTAAAACAGAGGGGCCTAAATTACTAAAGTACTATCTAGATTTTGCAATTAATGGTATAAGCTCACTTCAAAGAGTGATAACTGAAAGTGATAATGTATGGCATGATTCACCTTTTGAAGAAGCTGTATATAATTTTCTTGATAGAAAAGGATACAGAATTACTACACAAGTTGGGTGTTCTGGTTATCGAATTGACATGGCTGTAAAACATCCGAATATTAATAGTGCATACGTTCTTGGAATTGAGTGTGATGGGGCAACATATCACTCAGCAAGAACCGCTCGTGATAGAGATCGATTACGTCAAGAAGTTCTAGAAAAAATGGGTTGGAAAATTTATCGTATTTGGTCAACAGATTGGATAAAAGATCCAGTTAATGAATGTGAAAAACTATTGCAAGCCGTTGATGAAGCTATTGCATCTTTTGAAATAATTGAAAATTATGAGAATAACATACCAATAAAAACAAATAGTGAATTTCTAATTGAACAGGAATCTAAATTAAATTTTGAACAGGAGCATTCCCATTATCAATTTGTTGAAAAAATTGATACCAGTTTTAGTGATTTACCAAGAAATATTTATGGATATTTAGAGTTAACAGATTGTATTACGCTATTAATCAAGAATGAATATCCTATACACTATGAATTATTATGTCAAAAAATCGCTCCTCTATATGGAAATCAAAAAGCTACAATAAAAATCAGGAGAGAAGTTGATTTTGCATTAACAAAATTGAAAGGTAAATACTATCGAAAAGATGATTATTTGTATCCTTCTAAAGACTCAGAAATTATTGTTAAAATGCCTAATAATAGAAATATAAACCATATATCAGCTGAGGAATTTGCTACTGCAATGATTATAATTCTGAATTCCAGTTATGGTCCTACTAAAGAGGGATTGTATTCTGAAACAAGAAAAGTTTATGGATTTAAAAGTTTAGGCCAAAATATAAACTCAAAATTAGACGAAGCTTTTAATTATCTAATCAAAAAAAGAAAAATAGAAATAGTTGACAATAAAATTAGGATTAGGAAATGAAAAACAGATAGTAATAATTATTTTGTAACATTTTTATAAAATTAGTTTTGATTTTAAAACAAAATCAATAATCTTCAAAATCTTTTCTATTTATTTTTTCAATAAGTTCTTTTGTCAGCTCTCCATGTTCATAAGTTATTGTAATTTCTAATTCATTAGTAATTAATAGACCAATGGCGTTTCCATTTAATCCATTAATATTTTTAAAACTCCAAAAACTATTAAATATTACTTTCCCTAAAGCAATACCCTCTTCTGTATAACCATCGTTTTTTACATAGGGATCAAGATAAAATTCATAATGTTTAGAATCAAAATACTTGTTGTTTAAATCGTTTTGAATTATATAATAAGTTGATAAAATGTCAGAATCAAATTTTGGGTTTATATAAACAACTCCTTTACAAAATTTGTCATTAATAAAAAAAAGCATTGTTTTTAAAGTTTCTCTACCCGCAAATTTCATTCCATAAAAAAGCAAGATATCTTGATTGCTATTTTTATCATCTAAAACGATGTTATCACGTTTCAACATTTTTTCCGTAGCTTCTATTATTGAAGAACCAAATTCAATTCCCAAAAAGCTGTTTAATTTTAAATCCATTATTCAAAATTATTTAATAGATATTTTAAAAAGTTTTGCAAATATAGTAAGAAAAAATTAGATAAACAAATTTTAAAATAGACCAAAATTTGATTAATAATCAATCCAATAATCGTCAAGTTGTTTTGTATTCCTTTTTCAACAAAGATGCATTTTCATCATGTTTTAAAGATAAGTAATGGTCATAAGCTTGGCTTTGTAGTTTATTTAAATCATTTTTAGGTGATTTTTTATTTTCTTCTTCAGATTCTCGAGTTTTTTTTGTATCAGATATTCTAGGTATTGATTCATTTTTAGTTCCAACATTTTGAAAATAGACATATTTAACCTCACATTCTTTATTTACTAATTTTTCAGTACAAATACATTCTACACTTCTAAACGAAGTTAAATAAACTGCAGTTATTGCATTTGTAATATCTAAAAAATCCAAGTTGTCGCTCATAATTCTAAATTCTTTTTCATTTTTCCAACTTTTATGTTTTGTGAAAAATATTTCTTTTGCTTTATCTTTCACAAAACCTCTAATATCTTTTATAGATTCTAATTGACTTGCTAAAGTGATGCTGTAATCATACTCTTTAGAATATACAACAATATCTTTTAAACAAGTTTCAGGGATATTTAATTTTGAATAATCAAATTCGATACAGACTCCTTTTCTTTTATCCCCATAAATCCCCCACATTATAGGAGACATACACCCTTTTATCAAAGAATAATAATCCATTGTAAAACTAATCTGTTTGTATGAATTTTTAACATCTTCAAATGCAAACATTAAAGGAATTTGATTTATATCACCTTTGATTCTTTTTGTTGCTTCCAAAATGTCATTTACGTCTGCTGTTATTCCAAATTTTAATTTTTTTGTACACCAAATTTTGACAAAAGTATCAAAAGAGGTGTAATGGTAAAGTTTCTCAAATCTTTTATCCTCTTTTAGTGGTTCTCCAGGGAATTTTTTAAAAATTTCATTTTTTTCCATAAGTATTATTGTTTATAAATTATTTTTTGTTTCTATTTTTATAATCATGTTTAAAAAACAAAAATATATAATTATTTGAATTTCAATAGAAAAAATCAGATTAAAATATATAGTGTTCATTATTTGAATCGGCAATTTTTTTTTAAACTTTAAAGATTCTCTTAACCTATTGTCTTTGATAATTTATTGAATAAACTCTAAAAACATCTTTACTGATAAACGTACCTTCATGTTGTTCCCCTTCTGAATCAGTTAAAGTTATGGAAGGATAATTGTAAACGTAAGTATAACTTTCAGGTGCACCAATTAATGAACCGTATGGATTATTTTCATTAGCAGTCCTTTCTGTACGAGTTTCATCTATAAAGCGATAACTCCAGTAAACATCATATTGTGTTCCAAACAAAGTGTTAGAATATGCAAAGCCTGAGAAATAACTTCCGATTAAAGTATCCTTTTCAATTTCTTTTTCACAACTTGATAAAGATAAGAGAAATGCCAATAAAACTAATTTAATAAACTTATTTTTCATAACTTATTATTTTAAAGTGATTAATTGTGTTAACGAGGCAAAGATAATTTTGCTGTTTGACAATTAATGACAATTATCTAAATTTCAAACATTTTCGATCCAAAAAACTTGATTTATTCAATTTTTTTTGTATATTTGTAGATGAATCCAATTAAAGGATTTTTGACTACTTAATAAATTTTCATATCATCGTTTATAAACGGAAATAGTTCCGCTAAATTTAAATTTTTCAATTATGAAAATATTAAAAAGTGAATTGAATTCTAAGTGTTTAGAATCATTATTAGAAATTGCAAAACAATATGATGAAGATCAAGAATTGTTAAATGGAGACTTTGAAATCCACGTTGAGTCAATTGAACCACCAAAAATTTTGTATCATTACACATCTTTATCAACATTAATTGCGATTCTTAGTCAAGTTGAAGAAAGTAATGATGGCAATTTTATTTTCAGAGGATCCCAAATTGAATATTTGAAAGATTGGTCAGAATTTTGTCATGGAGCTCAGGTTTTAACAGATTTTATAAAAGAATATGAAGATCAAAATCCTGAAATTGAAAAAATTTCATATAGAATCAATTCAAAAAAGTGGAAATCTTATATTACATTGGGGTCAATTGCAACATCTCCTTTTATTACTTCATTTTCAAAGAATAATGATAGTTTACCCATGTGGAATATGTATGGAGATAATGGTCAAGGTGTTGCTATAGGGATGGAAAGTTCAATATTTGAAAAACTAAATTATGAAAAAACAAATACCCCTAATTTAATAAGATGCAGATATTCTTTTCATGAATTTAAAAATATATTAAATGAAATTAAGGGTATTGGTGGAATACTTTATAAAATTTTTGAAAAAGATGGAATAATTACATTTCAAAGTTTAAATCGTATTTCATTATTAAATGCAATTTGTGCTCAAAAACACGAATCATACGAATATGAAAAGGAGTGGAGATTGATAAAACAATGTTCAAATTGGGATCAAAAAAAAGAAATATTTATAAATGATAGAACACATTTTCCATATATCGAAAATAAAATTCCAATATCTGCAATAAAAGAGATTGTTGTTGGTCCATGTAAAGATTTAGAATTAACGAAAAACATAATTGAAATTGCATTGCAAAGAGCTGGAATTGAATTAAAAGATGATAAAATAATCAAATCTCAGGCACCATATAGGAATATTTAAAATTGTCCACCAAGTTGGTGGACAATTTTAAACTTTTCAATTCTTGGGACACTGTCCCAAGAATTATTCCCCAAATATCTTTTGTGCTCGTTTACTCTTTTTTAATTTGTTAATTCTAGAAAATTTCAAAAACAAATATAACACTCCTCCGGAGCGGGATGGTTTGTTCGGATATTCCTTTGCTACAAATATAACGCTCCTCCGAAGCGAAATTGGAACTATGTATGTTTTAAAGGGCTTACTAAAAATTATGTTTTGATTTCTGCCACCATTGGCGGCAGAATTTGCTATAATATATTTTGATAATTCTTGGGACACTGTCCCAAGAATTTCCCCTTCAAATCTCCGCTTCTACGACCCCGACTGGGGTCGTACTTTCTCAAACATCACCTTCATTTCTATAGACATGTAATCCCTCTGGGATTAAGCTTTTAGCATGAATATTCATTATTTCTGCTACCTCTTCGAGGTAGAAGTGGGTAGGGGTGCTTCATTTGTCCGCAGGTAGCTGCTCAACCTACGGTTACTAATCTGTAACCTCTACGAGGTTATTTTTTTATAATTCACTATTACGTAGTGAGGAAACTTATCAGGGACTTCATATGCTACAATATAACGCTAACCTGCAGCATAATTGGAACTATGTATATTTTTAAAGGGATCAGTAAGGGCTTAAATTAAGATAGAAAAACATATATAAACAATTAATATCATTGAATACCATTGTGTTACATATTTTTCAAAGGGCTCATTAAGGACTCAATGAAGGAGTAATAGCATTAAAATAATCAGGTTATCTCGCCAAGTTGGCGAGATAAAGATGTCAAAAAACAATATTTTCAGGTTATCTCGCCAAAAAAAGGGTATAGTTATTTTTTAATGAGGGAATAATTGAGGGATTAAATGAGGGAACAAATGAGGGAACAAAATTTGCAAAAATTTCTGTTTCATGAAAAAAACCTCTACAACACCCACTGGAACTACAATCCAATTTACTTGTAAAGGTTTTAATTGGGGTAGTTTCTCGTGAGGCTTATCCCAGCGCACGTATATCACGTGGTTAGTCAAAAATTGACGGAGCAAAGATAATATTTTTTATTATCTTTGCTTTCAATTGCTGCGAATCTTTCAAGGCGTGACCTAGTACCCTATTGTCGTTTACGGCTTTAGGGTATTAGCCCTTTTATGGGATACTTTTTTCTGCAATTTCATAAGGATTTGGTTTTTTTTCAAATATAACGCTCCTCCGGAGCGAAATTGGAACTGTATATGTTTTTAAAGGGCTCACTAAGGGCTTAAATTAATATAGAAAAACGTCTATAAACAATTAATATCATTGAATATCATTGTATTGCATAAATCTTAAAGGGCTCATTAAGGGCTCAATGAAGGAGCAAAAGCAGAAAAAATTCAGGTTATCTCGCCAAAATCTCGCCAAAAAATGGTTATAGTTATTTTTTTAATGAGGGAATAAGTGAGGGAATATAAGAGGAAATAAATTTTTCTATTTTTTGTTTTGATTTCTGCCACCATTGGCGGCAGAATTTGCAGTAATATATTTTACGATTCTCGAGACAGTGTCCCAAGAATTTCCCCCTTCAAATCTCTGCTTCTTCGACCCCAGCCGGGGTCGTACTTCCTCACACATCATTTTTATTTCTATAGACATGTAATCCCACTGGGATTAAGCGTTTTGCTTGAATTTACATTATTTCTGTAACCTCTTCGAGGTAGTAGTTTATCGTGAGGGCTTCATCCTTCCGCAGGTGGCGCTGCGCTGACCTACGGTTACTAATCTGAAACCTCTTCGAGGTTTTTTCCCAAATAACGCTTTATTTCACCCATTTTGGTGCATAATAATTACAAATCATTTACACTCTAAAAAATAATCTTTAAATGTCTAAAGTTCATCTAAAACTTTATTAAAAATTTTCATTTCATCTATTTAATTTATCCATTTTTGATTTTTCCATCTTAACTATATCCCCAATTTTCACTTCCCCTTTTTTATCCGGAGAGTTTGAGACTAGCGTTTCACCAGTAATTGAAATTTGGTTTTCTGCATTGGCATTAATCAGATAAAATTGTGCTGTATATTTAATGGGATTGTCAAATTGGGTTTGGAAAGATGGGAATTGCATTAGATCATTAAAAACATCATTTTTTTAATAATTTATTCCCCATTAATAAAGTTTTTCTTATTTTTGTTTTTCAATATTTGAAAAATTAATTCTATAATCGAATGACTAATCTAACTCAAAACAATTCAGAAACTAAATACCAACAATTTGTAATAGAACTCATTGAACTTGTTCAACAACATCGAACTCAAGCTGTTCAGGCAGTTCAAACTTATACTAACCAATTGTATTGGAAAATTGGAGAACTTATTATTGCAAGACAAAACGAATATGGTTGGGGAAAGTCTATCGTGAAACAACTCAGCATTGATTTGAATCATAATCTTGGCAATGGTATTAGTTGGTCACCTCGTAACCTTTGGTTTATGCGTCAGTTGGTCGAAGAATATTCAAAAGTGAATCAGATTGATTCAGAATTGGAAAACATAAAAGTGAAACGGGCCGTTTCACTTTTAGAAAATGTTAAGGAACTTGTATTTAATGTGCCTTGGAAACATAACATAACGTTACTTCAAAAAGTAAAAAACAACGATGAACGTATCTATTATTTACAAACAACAATAAAAAATCGGTACAGCCATTCAGTGTTACTTCATCAGATAAAAGCCGATGCATACAGCAATTACTTTTTACACCCTTCGCAACATAATTTTGCGACAGCTTTGCCCGAACATGTGATGGAACAAACCAAAGAGAGTATAAAAAGTGTTTATTCTCTCGATTTTCTGGATATTAACAAACCGATTACCGAAAGGGCACTGGAGAGTTCGATGGTAGAAAATGTAAAACGTTTTATGCTAGAATTAGGTTATGGATTTTGCTTTATTGGAAATCAGTATCGCATAAGTTTAGGCGAAAAAGAGTATTTCATTGATCTTCTTTTTTACCATCGCATCATAAAATGTTTAGTAGCAGTCGAGTTAAAAGTTACTGAATTTTCACCTGAATTTGTGGGAAAACTCGATTTCTATCTGCAAATTATTGATGAAAAACTGAAACAACCCGACGACAAACCAAGTATTGGTATATTGTTGGTTCCGAGCAAAGACCATTTGGAAGTTGAATATGCTCTTCGAAGTGCCTCAAAGCCAATAGGAGTTGCAGAATATACTTTAAGCAATAAATTACCAAACGATCTAAAAGGGAAACTACCTTCTGCAGATGATTTTAAAAATATGATATTTTAAAAAAACAAAAATATATGTTAGAACAAGCTAAAATTGAAAGACTTTTACGTCTCATAAAAATGCTTACAGGTAATATGTCTTACTCATAATGAATTTCCTTTATTAGATTTCATGTACTTAATTTTTTTTAATGATGAAGCAAAAATAAAATCGTGATTTGACAGTTAATGACAAAATAATGAATAATTAATAATGAATAATTAATAATAAATGAAAAAAACCTCTACAACACCCACTGAAACTACAATCCAATATACTTGTAAAGGGTTTAATTGGGGTAGTTTCTCGTGAGGCTTATCCCAGCGCACGCATATCACGTGGTTAGTCAAAAATTGACGGAGCAAAGTTACATTTTTTTATATAACAAATTTAACGCTCCTCCGGAACGAAATTGGAACTGTGTATGCTTTTAAAGGGCTCACTAAGGGCTTAAATTAATATAGAAAAACGTCTATAAACAATTAATATCATTGAATATCATTGTATTGCATAAATCTTAAAGGGCTCATTAAGGACTCAATGAAGGAGTAATAGCATTATAAAAATCAGGTTATCTCGCCAAAATCTCGCCAAAAAATGGTTATAGTTATTTTTTTAATGAGGGAATAAGTGAGGGAATATAAGAGGAAATAAATTTTTCTATTTTTTGTTTTGATTTATGCCACCATTGGCGGCAGAATTTGCAGTAATATATTTTACGATTCTTGGGACAGTGTCCCAAGAATTTCCCCTTCAAATCTCAGCTTCTTCGACCCCGGCCGGGGTCGTACTTCCTCACACATCATCTTCATTTCTATAGACATGTAATCCCTCTGGGATTAAGCGTTTTGCTTGAATTTACATTATTTCTGTAACCTCTTCGAGGTAGTAGTTTATAGTGAGGGCTTCATCCTTCCGCAGGTGGCGCTTCGCTGACCTACGGTTACTAATCTGAAACCTCTTCGAGGTTTTTTTCCAAATAACGTTTTATTTCACGCATTTTGTTGTATAATAATACAAATAATTTAATTTGTCCATCAAGCTGTTGGACTATTTGAAGAGATTGATCATTTAATGAATATTCGAGTTAGTAAATATCATAATTCTGCCACCATTGGTTGCAGAATTTGGATAATGAAAAAAACCTCTACAACACCCACTGGAACTACAATCCAGCTTACTTGTAAAGGTTTTTAGTGAGGTTAAATTCGGGCGAATAAACCTCGTGCACATTCAAGACGTTCCACATAGAGAACTTTGCAAAAATACAATTTATTTTTAATTTTGCAAGAAAAAACTATGTGGTTTATAAAATATAACGCTCCTCCGGAGCGGCGTGGTTTGATCGGGAATTGATTAGCTACAAAAATAACGCCACGCAGTGTCGGTGTTATAGAGTTGTATTTTGAATATTAATTCTTTAGACTTAGAATACCAAAGGTAATAGGAGATTTGAGAAAGAAGATTTTCGGCATTTCATATCTGCTTTGTCTCTCTTGAGATTTTTTACCAATTTAAACTTCTAAATTCATCTTTCATGGCCGGACGATTGCGATACATATCCAATAATTTCTGCATCAATTCTTTAGCTTCCTTGAGCCCACCTTCTAATTTTGCCATATTTTTGAGATAACTAACAATATTAGTATAAATTTCCCTTCCTGTATTTTCAGCATATTTAAGAATATTGTTATTATACAAACTCAATAATTCTTGAGAATAATTATTCTGTAGGTATTTTCTGTATCTTTCAGTAGTCTCAATTCTATCGGCTTTTATCACATCATCCAATAATGGCTTCCACATTTGCTCTTCGATGTAAACATCTGCCAAATTGGAATTAAAAAAGTATCCCCACTTATAATTCTTTTGTTTTGTTGTAAAATGACTTATAATTTTCTCCCGTTCATCTAACCATTCGTCCGATGAAAAAGTGTTTTTATATGTTCGATAATCATCCGTAGAATAATGATGATTAAAGTACAAATCTTTAGCTATTTTTCTTATATTTTTTTGATCGTTCTGTTGGGTGTAAATTTTTAAAAGCTGTGTTTGATATCGATATACAATCCCCTGATAATTATCTTTTTCAGCCTGTAAAATTCCTTGATGAAGATGTTGGATAGCTGATTTATAATCATTTTGAGCCAAAGCTTCATCAATTTTTATTTTTCTGAAATCATCTAAGTGCAGATTATTATCAATAATATGATCAGCTTCTTCTTTTTTCCCGTTTTTAATTAACAGTTTGCTTTTATATTTTAGAAGCTCTGTCAATCGATAATTGTTGTTCCATTTTTTTTCATTTTCCAAAATTATTATTTGTTGATCAATAAAATGATACGCTTTTTCAAGCCTTGAGGGATTATTTGACCATTCAAAAAAGGTGGATTCAAGCATTTCACCGCATCCATAATTGTTATACTCTTTGTTGTTTACTTGTTCATGTAGCCATGTAAAAATATCATTGGAAAGTTTTTCATCATTGCATTTTTCTAAAATTTTATCGACTAGATCAAAAGACATGCAGATTGCGCCACCACATGAGCCGTTAGAATCATCCATGTTTTGGATAGTGTTTAAGCATTCGATTGCTACTGCAGAAGCAATACTAAAAGCTTCGTGCAAATGATTCTCAGATAAATAATCTTCTGCTTTTTCGAGTAACCCATCAATAGGAATCATTGCAGCATCAACATCTCTATACTCAATAAATCCGTATCTATTAGACATTATGTTAAAAGTATGAGAAATAATTTGCCTATATTTTTCGGTATTAATTTTCTTTTGAGCTTTTGACAAGCTGATTACCAATTCATCCTGAAATTCAATGTTATGATTAGCATAGTGAAATACAAAGTCCCGAAGTTCCTGATCAGAAATTTCATTCAGTATAATTTCCCATTCTTCAATTGTTTTTTGGGGTTTATGAACTGATATAGGTGATTCAGCATCTTTTTGAATGGAAAACAAAACGGCCACTACATGTTTACAAATATCGCCGTCGTATGGACAATTACAAGTATAGTTTTTAATATTGCCTAAATCATCTAAATTAATCTCGACATTATAGTCGCCATAGTTACCTTCCACTTCAGCGATCCAACGATTCTTTCCTATTTTTTGTATATCAGAAATATTTCCGTTTTTGTAATAATCTTCTCCGCGGTAGTATATTTCAGATGAAATTTCTTTTTTAAAATTTTTTATATTCATAAAGAATGATATTGATTATTAATGGTATAGATATTTCATTTTTGTAAAGAATAATATACTTTTATTTTTAAAAAATATTTCAAAAATAATAAAAATTTAAGAACGAATCTTCATTAAATTGTGTGGTCTGTCAATGCCTAAAAATGGTTGACCGTTAGAAAACTGATAGCTGATAACTGAAAGCTGATAGCTTACTATACAATAATCCCACTTCCTTGGCAAATCCTGTGCTCCTGGTCGTAGATCACACCAAACTGGCCTGCAGCGATGCCGGAAACACGCTCTTTGGAAGTGATTCGGTATATATCCCCAATGCGGGAAAGGATCCCCGGAGTGAAATCGGGCGTGTGCCGGATCTTGAAGAAGATCTCTACCTCCTGATCATCTAACATCGGGCTTTCAGTGATAAACTGCATCCCAGATAAATTGATAATATTTCCGTATTGCGTCGCAGGATCATAACCGCATGAGACATACAATATGTTCTCCTCAATATCTTTCTTGATAACAAACCATGGTCCACCACTCAGTTTTAATCCGCGCCGTTGTCCAATCGTGTGAAACCAATAACCATCATGCTCGCCTAGATATTTGCCGGTTTCAAACTCGATAATCTTCCCTTTCTTTACCCCTAAATAGCGTTTGATGAAATCGTTATATTGGATCTTGCCTAAAAAGCAGATCCCCTGACTGTCCTTACGATTGGCACTCGGTAGGTTTTCTTTGGTGGCGATTGCTCTCACTTCACTCTTCAACAAATGTCCAATCGGAAACATCAGTTTGGAAAGTTGTAGATAATTGATTTGAGCTAAAAAATAGGTCTGATCTTTGACATGATCTTTAGCTGTAGATAAATAGGTCTTATCATTTTTTTCTGTGATGGTTGCATAATGTCCACTGGCTATCTTATCGAACGCTGCACCCCATTTTTGCTCAAAATACCCAAACTTGATCCATCGGTTACACATCATGTCAGGGTTAGGAGTGAGGCCACGTTTAACGCTTTCTATCGTATAGGTAACAACATTGTCCCAATACTCCTGTTGCAAACTCACCTCTTCCATTTTCAAACCATATTTTTTGGCCAAAAACTTCACGATAAAAAGATCATCTTCAGTCGTACATTGAATGTTTCCCTCCTCATCTTCCATGCCGATTTTGATGTAGAAAAGGGTAGGGTTAAAGCCCATTTCTTTCAAATTATATACAATCACGGAGCTGTCAACTCCTCCGGAAACTAATGCTGCAATATTCATCTTCTATTATTCTTCAACTTTTATAACAGGTTCAAAAAAGATTTCGTGAATCAAATGATCATATACCCGAATTCCACTTTCTAAGCTCTCAATCGGGATTTTTTCATTCACATTATGGATAGATCCCATCATTTCAGGGGTCAT
>Ga0209098_1001751_pt1 | contig 20141 bp, 18 predicted proteins | sample AD_JPNHW1_MetaG_FD_184429 | JGI IMG/M metagenome (GOLD analysis project Ga0209098, IMG submission 184429) | Active sludge microbial communities of municipal wastewater-treating anaerobic digesters from Japan - AD_JPNHW1_MetaG (SPAdes) (version 2) | ecosystem: Engineered > Bioreactor > Anaerobic... | reverse complement strand
TCCGGGAGAATCGATGAGTCCGCCAAGGTAGCCCGAGACGGCAAGGGGATCGTTCGACTCGATCGTGATCGCGGACTTCGACCACCCCGCGGTCGCGCCCGCGCCGGCGAAGAGGGTGAGGGCCCGGAAAAAGGTAACCCCGGTCGACGCCCCGAGATGCCCGGAGATGAGCGTGGTTTCGATACCCGCCTTGATGACGGGGTCGACGGAAACGGTCACGTCGAAGGACGCGAGCGGCCCTCTCCCGTCGGGGTCAACCGGGATGACCTCGGTGACCGTATTCGCCGCGACCGTCACGCTGAGCCGCTGCCGCGCGAAGTCGCCCCCGCCCGAGACGGTAAGCCCGTCCCACGCGACGGCGCCGTGCCCCGCCGGGATGAGCGCGTAGTTCGCCGCGAGCCCCGCGGTTATCGAGCGGATGCCGAATGAGCCCGCCTCGGCGTTCATGTAGCCCGCGTTGGCGGCGAGCGAGAGCCCGTACACGAGGCCGTTGAGGGGAATCCCCGCGCGGACGACGAGCGGCTCGATGCATGCACCCGCGTCGATGTCCTCGGTCGCGTCGAGGCCGTTCATGTCGGAAACGACCGCCGTCGAGAGGCCTGGGCTATAATAGGAGGCGACGCTGCCGAGCCCGATATAAGGGCGCGCGGTTCCATGGGCCAATGAGGGCACGAGTACCGCCTGCGCCGCGGCAAGCGAGGAACCCGCGAGCAAATCGGGCTTATCGATGGATTCGTCGACGAGCGCGTTGATTTGATCCGAGAATTCGGCTATTGACCGTTCCATCATCACCTGGATGCTTGCCATCCCGCTTTTCAGGACGGGAGATTCTATCGTAACGCGGGTTTCCGCGCCAAGTGCGCGCGGGGGAATGATCGTAAAAAGGGAGATGAGGATGAGCGGGATCCAGGGTTGCGTTCGGCATGGGATCATGGAAAATTCCACTCCTTGGGAGTATACTATAAGCGTCCAGGCACGCGCTCTTAAACTGTACGGTGATCCTCGCGTCTTGTAAAGGGGTAATATATGAAGAAAGCGATGCTCGCGCTGTTCGCGATCCTTCTTTCGTTCGCATCCTGCAGCTGGGATTTATCAGACGAGGATAGCGATCTATCAAGCCCCGTCGTGACGAGCACGACGGAAACCGCGAAGACCGTCGAGAAGGTCAGTTGCTATTACGACGGCGTTCTCCATTCCTATACGGTCAGGTATATCTCCGATGTCGCCGCGAGAACCGTTGACCAGGAGCAGTCTTATACCGCCGACGGCACCCTCGTCGGGGTTTGGAAGTATCGCCGAAACTCATCGGGACTCGTCGACGTGGCCGCCTATTACGGCGCCGACCGGTCCCTCGCGTATTCCTTCGCGTATGCCTACGACGCGGGCGGGACGGTGTCCGCCCAAGCGGAATACGACGCCTCGGGAAACCTCGAATGGCTCAGGCGTTATTCCCTCAAGGCATCGGGCTCGGCTGCGGGCGAGCTTGAATCGGCCGCGAGTTTTACCGGTTCGCTCAAACTCGACGGAGGCCTGCGGTATTACTTTATCGACACGGCCCAATATCCCTCGAAGAAATGGAATCTCGAGGTCGCGTACGGCACGGCGTCCGGTTCCCTTTCGGGCGGCGTCGCCGCGGAGAATCCCAAGGCAGGAGCGGCGACGCTTGAATCCCTCTCGACCGAATCCATTATCGACCTTACCCTTCCTTCTCCGGGAACGATCCCGTCCCCCGCGATCCCCGCGGACTTCCCCTCGGCCGGCCTTGCCGTCTCGGGTTATCGCGTGTCCCTCGACGACGGCTATGGAAACACGACCGTCGCCCTCGACCCGGCGTGGTATCCCCTTTCCGGAACGCGGGCCGATTCGCGCCTTAAGAAGGCCGTGACGGTCGACGTCACCCACGACGCGCAGAACCGCGTGACGAGCGAATCGCTCCGTTACGGGACGACGCTCGCGCTGAAGGTCGACGTCGCCTATGAGGCGGGAAGTTCCCTTTTCCCCGTCCACGTTTCCACGTCGGGAAGCTCGATGCTCCTCCCGCTCGATTACGATATCGCCTATGGATCCAATCATGAGGTTACCGGGATCTCCGCGTATTCGCACGGAACCCTCGTTCGCCGCTTCGCGTACGCGTATTCTACGCCCGTTACCGCCGCGGTGACGGTGCCTGCCCTTCGCGGCATGGACCCGTTCGCGTTCCTGAGCGATCTCCTGAAGGCGGGTGTCGTGATCTCGGAATATGACGGCGATGGCAAATTAATCGAGACCTTCACGTCGACCGCGGGCGTCTCGGGCGTTCAGGTCGCGGTAAATAACCCGACGGCCGAGGGTGGCGCGGGCGGCGAGCTCAACGGCACCTTCGAAGTCTCCTTTGACTTGGCGGGCAATTGCGACGTCATCGTCGCGAAGGGCGCCGACGGGTCGGTTGTCTGGAGCAAAAACCTCTCGAGCATCGTGGGCATGGTGCCGTCCCTCAAGGGCGCGGCGGGCGCGGCCTTCGACGATACCGTCTCGTACGGGACCATGGTCGAGAGCCTGGTCGGGCAAAGCGACTCGCAGACGGTCGCGAAAATTCAGGACAGTTTCGTGTACGGTCTCCTGTTCTGATCGGGGTATTATCTCCTGCGATAGTCCCGTATGAGCGCCGCCGCGCTCGCGTGGCCCGCGTCGGCCGCGAGTGTCGCGGCGTCTTTTCCCGAATGGTTTTTGATCGAGCGGTCTGCGCCCTTATCGATGAGCAGGCGAACGATCTCGTCGCTCCCTCCCAGGGCCGCTTCCATCAGCGCGGTGTTTCCGCTCATCGCGTGCCGCGCGTTGACGGCCGCGCCCCGCTCGATGAGGAGCCGAGCCGCGTCCGCGTGTCCCCGCCGGGCGACGAGCATGAGCGGATGAAACCCGCGCGAGTCCACCGAGTTCGCAGTGCACCCGCCCGCGGCGAGGCACGCGGTGATCCTCGGGACGCTCCCGAGCGCGAGCTCCGTGAAGAAATCGGGCTTCGCGCCGTGTTCCCGTAAGAAGGTTACGATCGCCTTATTCCCCGTAAGCGCCGCCGCGGTGATGAGGGTATTTCCCGATTCGTCCTTACCGCCGATATCGCCGCCGTCCGCGACGTATTCCTTGAGGGCCTCAAGATCTCCCGCCCGTACCATTTCAAAGCAAGTCATGAAAGAGCTCCTTATCGATCCGATACGCGGCCATTTTACCGCGAACGGGATCTTTTTGAAATCGGTCGCTCGCCCTTGACACTCGGAGACGAGCCGTGATATCCCAAATCAGTCGGCGGAACGCGCCGACGCGTCGATATCGGAAACGTGATGAAGCGGTTCGAAAACGGTTGTTTTCGCGCCGCTTTTTTTTTGCTTTTTTCCGCGGCTCGCGCGACGATGCGCGGGCGAACGTGCGCGCGGGCGATCGCCGCGCAGTGGGAGGTTTCGTAAATCAATGTCCTGCATTGCTGACATAATACGCGCGGGGGGGATCATTCCAAGCTTCCAGCCGATCGTCGCGCTTAAGTCTCGATCGATACTCGGCTTCGAGGCGCTCGCCCGGTGCAAAGACGGGAACGAACCCGTGTCCCCGCTCGAACTTTTCGCGCGCGCGAGGGAGGAAGGCGCGGTTCTCGACCTTGACCGCGAATGTCGACGCGTCGCGCTCGAGGGATTTTCGAGGTCGTTTTCCGGGGCGAAGGCGCTCCCTTTCCTCAACATCGAGTCCTCGATCGTCGATATGGGATCGGTGGGGTCGGGGTATCTCATGGCGCAATGCGCGCGCGCGGGCATCTCTCCCGAGCGGGTCGTCCTCGAGATAGTCGAGACGAACGTGCGAGACGAGGGCCTTCTCGTGGACTTCGTGAGGACGCATCGCAACCTTGGCTTTACGATAGCCATCGACGATATGGGCGAGGGCCACTCGAACCTCAATAGGATCGCGCTGATAAAGCCCAATATCATCAAGGGCGATAGGGCCCTTTCGCGGGACCTCTCGCGCGATTATATGAAACAGCGCATCGTGTCGTCTCTCGCGGGGCTTTCGCGGAACATCGGCGCGCTTTTCCTTCTCGAGGGTATCGAGACCGAGGCCGACGCGCTCGAGGCGTTTCGCCTTGGGACGGATCTTTATCAAGGGTATTTTTTCGCCCGGCCTGGGGAGACGACTCGAGATGCCATCGCCGCCCTCGAGCGGCGGCTCGTCGATGTCGCGTCCTCGGCGCGCGACGCGGCGATACGGGCCCTCGCGCGGAGGACTCAGGTGATTGAGCGGTGCTTTGCCGAGATGGAGCCCGTCGTCAGGGATTTGCGCTCGCGTAACGACGGCGACTTCGACGCGGCCCTCTCCGGATATCGGGGGCGCATCGACCGATGCGAGTGCCTTTTCGTCCTCGACGAGCGGGGTATTCAAGTCTCTGATACCGCGCTTCAGGCCGATTACCCGCAGGTCTCCCGGTTTCCGGCCGTCTTCGGCCCCGCCGAGCGTGGCTGCGACCACTCGGTAAAGGATTATTTCTACTTTGCCTCGAGCGCGAATCGGCGCTACGTGTCCGATCCGTATATATCGTTCTCGAGCGGGATCCTCTGCTTTACCGTCACGATTCCGTTCGCGCTTCGCAAGGATTCCCGGCGCCGCTACCTCTGCGCGGATTTCTGCGAGACGCGGTAGCTGCGCTCGCCTTAAAGCGCCATGCCGGTCGAGAATTGGCTGTTGTAGAGCGCGGCGTAGGCGCCGCCTTTCGCGATGAGCTCCGCGTGCGTTCCCGACTCGACCGCGCGCCCGTCGCTGATCACGACGATCGCGTTCGCGTTCTTGATCGTGGAGAGGCGGTGCGCGATTACGAAGCAGGTCTTTCCCCTCATGAGCGCGAGGAGCGCCTCTTGGATAAGGAGCTCGGTTCGCGTGTCGATCGAAGAGGTCGCCTCGTCGAGGATTAAGACTGCCGCGTCCGAGATGATCGCGCGCGCGATGCTTATAAGCTGCCGTTGGCCCTGCGAAAGGTTCCCGCCGTTATCGGAAAGCGGCGTGTCGTAGCCTTGCGGAAGCTGCATGATGAAGTCGTGGGCCCGAGCCTGTCGCGCCGCGTCCTCGACCTCGGCGTCGCTCGCGTCGCTTCGGCCGTGCCGGATGTTTTCGCGCACCGACTCCGAGAAGAGGAACGGATCCTGGAGCACGATCGATATCGTCCTCCTGAGGCTTCGCGCGGTAATCTCCCTGATGTCCTTTCCGTCGATTAAAATCCTACCGCCGTCAAAATCGTAGAACTTCGTCAGGAGGTTGATGATCGTCGTCTTGCCCGCGCCCGTCGGGCCGACGATGGCGACCGTCTCGCCCTGACGGGCGACGATGTCCATGCCCTTCAGAACCTCATGCCCCGGGACGTAGGAGAATCGGACCTTCTCGAGGTTGACGTACCCGGCGATGTCCGCGATGTCGGTCGCGCCGTCCCGGTCCCGCTCCTTCTCCGCGTCCATCACCTCGAAGACGCGTTCGCCGCCGGCGAGCGCCGACTGGATCGTGCTGAAGAGGTTGAGGATGTCGTTGATCGGCCGCGTGAAGTTGCGCATGTACAGCAGGAAGGTGAAGATGACGCCGACGGTGATCCCCATTCCCTTGATCGCGAGTACGCCGCCGGTGACGGCGATGACGAGGTAGGTGAGGTTGTTGATGACGTTGTTGACCGGACCCATCACGCCCGAATAGCCCTGCGCCTTGATCGACACGCGCACGTAGCGCCGGTTGATGCGGTCGAAGTCGTCGACGACGCTTTTCTCGCGGGAAAAAAGCGTGACGGTTTTCTGTCCCGAGATCATCTCCTCGATGAAGCCGTTGAGGCTCCCGAGTTCCCGCTGCTGGTCCTTGAAGTACCCCTGCGTCGCGTTGACGATGATCTTGGTGCTCACGAACATGAGCGGGGCCATCGCGAGGGCGACGAGCGTCAGTAGCGGGCTGAGCATGACCATCGCGATGAGCATACCCGCGATCATCACGATGCCCGAGAAGAGCTGGACGATCCCCTGGGCGAGCATCACGTTCACGTTGTCGACGTCGTTGGTCAGGCGGCTCATGAGGTCGCCCGAGGCGTGCGTGTCGAAGTATTTAAGCGGCAGGCGCTGAATGCCCGAGAAGAGGTCTCGCCTGATGTCCGCCGAGGTCTTCTGCGCGGCCTTCAGCATGAGGGTGTTCTGCGCGTACGTCGAAACGACGCCGACGAGGTAGAGCCCGACCATGATCGCGCAAACGGCGGCGAGACCCAGTGGGTTCCGCGTCGCGATAAAATGGTCGACCGCGTATCCGTTGAGCCTCGTGCCGACGACCGTTATGAGGGTCGAGGCGAAGGCGCAGGCAAACACGAGCGCGAGCGCGGCTTTCTTCTTCCCGAGGTACTTGAGGATGCGCCTGAGCGTCCCCTTGGCGTCGCGGGCCTTCTCCTTCTCGCCGAATAGGTGCGCGTGGGGAGGCCCTCCGCCGGGCCTGCCAGAAAAGTTCGGTTTCATCTCAGTTGCCATGGCGTAACGCCTCCTCTCCGAGCTGCGACGCGACGATGCTTCGGTAGATGTCGCTGGTTTCGATAAGTTCCCGATGGGCCCCGAGCGCCGCGACGCGACCTGCGTCGAGCACGACGATCACGTCGGCGTTCATGACGGCGGAGATGCGCTGGGCGATCACGAAGACCGTCTTGCCGCGCATGCGGCCCGCTATCGCGGCGCGGAGGAACGACTCGGTTTTGAGATCGATCGCGCTCGTCGAGTCGTCGAGGATAAGGATGCCCGGTTCATGGAGGAGGGTTCGCGCGATGGAGAATCGCTGCTTTTGCCCTCCGGAGAAATTCCTGCCCCTCTGCTCGACGGGAATCCCGTAATCGGCGTCCGGCCCCTTCAAGAAGTCGATCGCCTGCGCGTCTGCGCACGCGCCGTCAAGATCCTTGATCGAGGCGTTCGGCGAGCCAAAGCGGAGGTTCGCCTCGACGGTACCCGCGAAGAGCGAGGTTTCCTGCATGACCATGCCGATTCGCTCGCGGAGCTCGGCGAGGCTCAACGAGCGCACGTCTACGCCGCCGACGAGGAGTTGGCCTTCCGTGACGTCGTAGAGCCTCGGGATGAGAGCCGCGAGCGTCGTTTTTCCCGAGCCCGTCGCGCCGATGATGCCGACGGTCTGGCCCTGGCACACCGAGAAGGATACGTCGGTAAGCGCGTTCGCGCGGCTTCCCGGATAGGCGAAGCTCACGCGGCTGAACTCGACCGAAAGGTCGGCCATGTGCCGGGAGCCCTGAGGCTCGGTAATCGAGGGCGTCGCCGCCAAGACTTCGTTGATGCGAACCGCGGACGCCTGCGCGCGGGAGATATTGACGACGAGCATGATGGCCATCATGAGCGAGCCCGAGATCTGCACGAGGTAGTTGATGAACGCCATGATCTTCCCGATCTCGATGCCGCCGCGCATGACCTCGCGCCCGCCGGTCCAGAGCACGAACACGACGCCTAGGTTCATGATGAGCGTGACGACGGGGAGAAGGACGAAGACGAGCCGCTGAGCCTTGATGCTTCGCTCGGTGAGTTCCTCGTTCGCGCCGGCGAAGCGCGCCTCCTCGTGGCTTTCCATCGTGAACGCCTTCACGACGCGCGCGCCGAGGAGGTTCTCGCGCATGATCGTGTTCATGCGGTCGAGGCTCGCCTGCGCCACCGAGAAGAGCGGCGTCGCCTTGGAGAACACGATCGCGACGCTCGCGACGACGAGCGGGATGATGACGGCGAACACTAAGGCGAGGCTCGGGCTGAGCATGAACGACATGATGACGCAGCCGATGAAGATGAGGGGCGAGCGGACCATGATGCGGAGCATCATGAGGAGCATATGCTGCATCTGCATGACGTCGTTCGTGACCCGGGTGACGAGGGACGACGTCTTGAAGGCGTCGATCTCGGCGAAGGTGAGGCTTTGTATCTTGCGGAAGAGCGAATGGCGCATCTCGCCGCTCATCGTGACGGCCGCGCGCGCGGAGAAGATCGAGCAAAGCGCGCCGCCGGCGAACCCGGCGATCGCCATCGCGATCATGAGCGCGCCGGTATGGAGGACGAAGGGAAGGTCTCCCTTGGCGACGCCGACGTCGATGATCCGCGCCATGAGCGCCGGTTGCTGGAGGTCCATGGCGACCTCGAGGAACATCATGAGCGGTGCGACGGTTGCCCACGCGAGCGCCGACCCTTTAAGGTTATCCTTTATCAGCTTTAGCATTTATTTGACCCTTCCTCTGCGCGCTTGAGGTTTTCGTACAGCCGCGCAAGGACGGCGAACGCCTGGCGCTTGTCCGCGCCGGTGAAGCCCGCGAAGGCCTCGCGCTCAACCCGGGCGAAGATCGCCTCGACCTTGCCGTGCGTTACGGCTCCTTTTGGGGTGAGGTACACCCGGAGCGCACGCCGGTCCGCGGGATCGTTTTTCCGCTCGATAAGACCGCCCTTTTCCATGATCGAGAGGATGTCGGTCACGGTCGCCGGCTCGAGGTCGAAGGTATCGGCGATTTCCTTTTGGATGCACCCGTCATGCTCGGAAAGATAGTGGAGGACGCGGGGCTGGCCGTGGGAGATGCCGATCTCGGCGAGGTCCCCGTGGGAGCGCTTCGCGTGCATTCTGAAGGTCCTCGCGAGGAGCCGGTGAAAGTCTCCTTCCGTGTAGTCTGCCATTATGGTTAGCCGCCTTATTGTTAGGTAACTAACTATATCGAGCGGTGTGCCGTTATGTCAAGAAACGCTCATCTCGCCGATCCGGGCTGACGAGCTCGCCTCCGCCGTGGTAGAGTACCGGCGGTTAACGGGCAAGCCGTTGGGAGGCCTCATGGAAACGCTGAATACGCTTACAAAAAAGAAGAAAATTACCAATCGCGTGCTCGTCGCGCTCATGGTCATATTGGTCGCGATGATGATTCACGATCTCATCGTCAGGAATCAGTTCTTTTTCCTGATCGTCGAGGTCATGATGCTCGGCGCGTCGATCGATTACATGTGGCGCAACCTCGCGGCCTTTCCCCTCGTCGCGTTCAAGGATGATTGCCTTGAGCTTTCGCGCGGGACAAGGCGGGTAACGGTTCCCTACGACTCGATCGCGTCGTTTACGGAGATCAAGAACGGCTTCATCGCGATCGTCGTCGACGAGAAAACGCGCTTCTTCGTCCATGGCGAGCACGGCGGCTCGATGGCGCGCGACGCGGCGGAGCGGACGAGCAATATCATTCGGGACGCGATCAAGGAGCGGACGGGGAATGAGCTCCCGATAAAGTACCTGTGACGAAACGCGCGGCGGGTTTTAGCCGCCGAACGGGCGGCTCACCCCGCAGGGGGTGAGTTCCCTCGCATGGGAGGGTTTCCCCCGCGCTAGATCTTAAACTTCCGCACTACCGCCGCGAGCGCCTCGATGCTCTCGCGGTTTTTTTGGCTCAAGTTGTTGATGTCGTTGATCGCGGCCGTTATCTGCCCGATTCCGGTCGCCATCTCGGTCATGCTTCCCGAGACTTCCTCGGTGATGTGGCCGAGGTTCCCGCTTTCCCGAATGACCTCGTTGCTGTTGACGAGCATCTCGGCGGAACTTGCCTTTACCTTCGTGGTGGTCTCATTCACCCTGCCGATCGCTTCCAGGATCTCGTTGCTGCCCGCGCCCTGCTCTTCCATCGCCCTGCGGATGGCGTCTTCTTGCTCGGCGAGCGTCGTGATCTTATCTTCGATGTCGGCGAACTGCTTCTGAACGACCTCCGATCCCTTCGCGACGCGGTCGACCGAGTCCTTGATGGACTCAAGCGCGCTCGAGATCATCTGCGCCTGACTGGAGGAGGATTCCGCGAGCTTGCGAATCTCGTCGGCGACGACCGCGAATCCTTTTCCCGCCGCGCCGGCGTGCGCGGCCTCGATCGCCGCGTTCATCGAAAGGAGATTTGTCTGGCTCGCGATGCTTTCGATTATGCCGCTGATCTCGATGAGCCCTTCGGAATCGTGCGCGATCTGGCGGATGATGTCCGTGACGTCCGACAGGTCCTGCCGTCCCTGTCCCGACGCGGCGGTGAGTTCCTCGATGTTCTTTCCGTTCGCGGCGAGGGTCCGCGACACGGACGCGATGTTCGCGAGCATTTCCTCGATCGCCGAGGACGACTGCGCGACGCCCTCGGCCTGGTTCGCGATGAACCCGTCGAGCCGCTCGATGTTCTGCCTGATCTGGGTCATGGACGCCGACGTCTGGGTGACGCTCGCCGATTGGTTGACCGTCTGGTTCTTGACGCTCTGGATGTTCGCGCTGATCTCGTTGGTCGCGGCGGCGGTCTCGGTCATGTTCGAGGTGAGCTCGCTGCCAAGATCGCTTAATGCCTGCGCCTGGCGGTCGATTTCCGCGACGATGTCGCGCACGGCGCCGATCGTGGAGTTGAAGTAGGTCGCCATGTTGCCGATCTCGTCTTTCGACGTGACCTCGAGCTTTTTCGTGAGATCGCCCGATCCGTCCGAAATATCCTTAAGCATCGCGGTGGCCCGCCTGATCGGCAGGATGATGCCGCGCACGAAAAGCCCTGACGCGATGAGGGTCGCGACGCCGATCGCGAGCGCGAGGAGAACGGAGGCGATGAGGACATGCTCGATCGCCTTGGTCATCACGCCGAGATCCTTCCCGATAAAGAATATGCCGACGGTTTTTCCGTCGATGTCGCGGATCGGCCAGTAGGCGGTGTCGTATTGCTTGCCGAGGATGACGTTCTTGCCGAGATAGGTTTCCGACTTTCCGAGGACGGCGTCGAGGATCTTGGCGTTGTCGAGCTTCGTCCCGATGGCGCGCTTACCGCCGGACTCGATCGTCGTCGATACGCGGGTGTCTCCCTGGAATATCGTGCATTCGACCCCGAACCGTTCCTTTATCCCATCGACGAAGCCGTTCGTGGCAAGGTCGTATCCCGCGCTCACCGTCCCGATAACCTTTCCGTCCCGAATGGCCGGAGCGCCCGCCCTGATGGAGAATTTGACGACGGCGCCTTCTTCGATACCATGGGTGTGCTTGCCTTCAAGCGCGCGCGCGACGTTCATTTGCGCGCTGAGATTGTCGCCGCGCTTGTCGGAATGCCCGCGGGCGATAACCGTGCCCGAGCCGTCCGCTATCGTGACGAAGTCCACGCCGAAGGACTTCATGGCGTCCTTCGCGATCGTGGCGGTCCGCGCGTCGTTGCCTGAGGCGATGGCGTCGGCGAGATCCGGCCGCGACGCGATCTCGTCGGTGACCGCGGTCGAGAACGCCGCGCGATCCTCGATGTATCCCGCGACCGCCTTCGATGCGTTCGTGACCTCCTCGTGCGCGTATCGGGAGAGGCTCCCGCTGAAAAGGTGGTAGGAGGCGAGGCATACGGATAAGCATACCACGGAGATCGCGGCGGAGACGAGGAGCTGTATTTTAAGTGAGAGCGATATCTTCATAAGTAATCCTTCGCGTGTAGTATACGCTTCATGGGCATAGATTGTGAATCGGGTGTTTTACCGCTAACCTTGCCGGCTTTTCACGATTTCCTCGACCTTGCGGTCAAACTCGGGATATTTCGCGCGGAGGGCGTTGAAGTCGTCCTTCTCGAGCCGGTATCCGGTTCCGTAGGAATCCGAGACGATGCTCGCGTTTCGGAACTGGTTCGTGATGAGCGCGGTTTCGCCGAAGGGAGAACCCGCGCCGAGGCGCGCGACCTCCGCCTCTCCGATCAGGACGCGGACGGTGCCCGAGGCGAGGAAGTACATGCAGTCGGCGAACTCTCCCTGCCGGATGATGTACTCGCCCGGGAGGAAGACGACCGGCTTCATCAGGCGCACGGATTCCCGGAGGAATATCTCGTCGGCGTTCTTGAATATCTCGACGCGCGCGAGGGTGTCGCGGTTGAGGAAGAGGAGGATCTCCTGGGCGAGGCTCGTCGGGATTCCCTCGAGCGCGCCCGATGCGTCGACGCCTTTCTGCTTGGACCAAAGGTACGAATAGTAGTCGCGCACGCGTTCCTGGAGCTCAGGCGGCACGTGTTGGCTTCGCATGTACGCGTTCACCTGGTCGAGCCGCTCGAGGTGCGCGCTTCGGGCTATGTCGAGGTTGGTCACGAGGCTCGACACGTTCGCGATGACGTAGGAGAACATGCCGACGCCGAAGAGCTCGACGACGATCGTGTAGATGATCTGCCGGTTGCTGTCGTGGTTGGGAAAGTAGTCGCCGTACCCGATCGTCGATATGGTCGTGATGGCCCAGTAAAGCCCGCGGAGGTACTGGTCGAGGGCCGGCCGCGCCTGCTCGGTCCCGCCGATCGAGATCCATCCCATCACGATGATATGGAGCCCCGCGGCGAGCCAGTACGCGAAGATGATGAGACGCCTGAGCGCGGGAAGGATGTCGAGCGATTCCTGCAGCTCGTTGAAGATGCGCCCGACCTTAAGGAGCTTGAGGAGGGAGAGCGACTGGAGGATGACGAACGCGAGGTACGCCGATGGGTCCGTCGGGATGCCGCCGAAGGCCGCGATGATGACGATCTCGAACGGGATCGCCGAAATCACGTCGATCGCGAACCAGCTTTTTAGGTAAAAGCGCCGGATCTCCGGGAAGGTCTCGATCCGCACGTGTCCAAGCTTCACCTTCGTCACGAGGTTAAAGCCGATGTCCGCGACGAAGAGGAGGTTGAGGAAATAATAGAATGCGCTTGGCGAGAAGGTCCTGAAGATCACCCGGAAGGTGATGATGAAAAGGAACGCGAGGATCGCGCACAGGATAAGGATATTCCATGCGACGCGAATCGGGTTATTGTGTTCGAGTGGACTCATGCTTCCTTATCGGCAGTTCTCCCGGGGAAGTAAAACGGGTTTAGAAACGGCCGAACATGGTGTAGACTCGTACGTATCAGGGGGTGAAACCTATGGTTACCGCTTGCCCAAAATGCGGCTATTCAAATAACGGCATCGATACTAGATGCGCGAACTGCAGTTTCCCGCTTCCGGAGGACGAAGGCCCCGTGCGGAGGCGCAGGCGTTTTACTTTTACCGTCGTGCACTTCGGGATCCTCGTCCTTGTCCTCGGCGTCAGCTGCTACATGATCTGGGGTGCCGGTAACTGGACAACGCCCGATAACAACAACGATTTCTCCGTTCCCGAAACCCCGGATCCCGCGCTTGCCTCCGTGGACGATCCCCAGACCGCCTGGATCATGATGTGCGATTTCATGCGGGAAAAGGTGCGGACTCCCGGCCTCGCAAGCTTCCCGGAGCTCGGGGTTGAGCGGACCCACGCGATCAAGAAATCCGGCTCGACCTACGTGGTTTGCGGCTACGTCGACTATGAGGGCGACTCGAACGCGACCGTCCGGCGCTATTTTAAAGGCGAGGTGACGCAGCTCCGTGTCGGAAGCTGGCGGCTCGATTCCTGGGAAATTGGGCGATGGGATTCGATGGCGCAGTATTTCGCTGAATAGCGGTTATTGCCATACTCCCTGTCATTATTCCTTTTCTCCTATTGCTATTAAAACAGTAGTATGCTATAAAATAGATAGCGCGCTACAAAATCAGAAGCATTAAGGAGAAGTCTATGCCAGTAATCAACATTTCTATCCACCGGGTCGACGACCGAATCAAGACCGACCTCATCCGCACCGTTACCGATGCCGCCGTCAAGGCGACCGGCGTTCCCGAGCAGGCGTTTACCGTGTTCATCGACGAGCACGATGGGATGAATATCGGGCTTGGCGGGAAAACCTACAAGGAGGTAAAGGAAGCCCGCGAAAGGGCGTCCTAAGCCGCCTATCCGCGGGACGCTTTTCAACGCGGGGCGTCTCGCGGTATCATCCGGGTATGGCTATACCCAAACCGGGAAAAAAGGTTCGCGGTTCCGACTCGGGAACCCCGATGAACGCGCTGTTCGATCTCTTGGGAAGGCGCTGGGCGCTTGGGATCCTGTGGAATCTCGGCGATGGTCCGGCAACCTTCCGCGATCTCCAGGAGCGTTGCGGGGGCGTCTCTCCCTCCATCCTCAACGGCAGGATCAAGGAACTCAAGGATTCGGGGATCATCGAGCGGACCCTCGAGGGCTACGCGCTCACCCCGCGCGGGCGCGAGCTCCGCGAGATCATAGTGCCGATCGGAAAATGGGCGATCCATTGGTCGGACGAGGTCTTTCACTACAAGAAACCCGGCTCGGAGCGCGTGATCAACGATACCTTCAAGGCCGACCCGGAGGCCGAGGCGTGACGCGCGATCGCCCGGAGCCTGACGTCGCCGAACTCGTGCGCCTCCTCGAGTCGTCGCGCCACTGCGTGGCCTTTACCGGTGCGGGAGTGAGTACCCTATCCGGGATCAGGGACTTTCGCGGGAAGAACGGCCTCTACAAAACCCAGGACGCCGACCGGATGTTCGACATCGACGTGTTTCGGCGCGATCCCTCGGTGTATTATTCCATGGCCCGCGACTTCATCTACGGGCTCGACGATAAGGAACCCTCCGTCGTGCACCATGCCCTCGCGCTCCTCGAGTCGCGGGGGATTCTCAAGGCGCTGATCACCCAGAACATCGACCTCCTCCACCAGAAGGCGGGAAGCTCGCGCGTGATCGAGGTCCACGGAAGCCCTTCCATGCATCGCTGCGTGCGCTGCGGGGAGGCGGTCCCGTTCGCCCGCGTCGCGCCGGTCGCACGATCGGGCGCGGTGCCGCGCTGCGCCTCGTGCGGCGGCGCGCTCAAGCCCGACATCGTCTTTTTCGGGGAGGCGTTGCCCGAGCGCGCCATCGCCGATGCGGTCGCGGAGTCTCGGAAGGCCGACCTCATGCTCGTGCTCGGCTCGAGCCTCGTCGTCTATCCCGCCGCGTCCCTGCCCGAGCTTACCGCGGACGCGGGCGGCGCGCTCGTCATCGTGAACGATCAGCCCACCCACCTCGACGGCCGCGCGCGGCTTCGCTTTGGCGATCTCGGCGCGACCTTCGACGCGCTCATGGCAGCCCTCATCCCGTGACGCCCTTCCTTTCATTCGCGCCGCTTCACGGCGTCACGAACCGCGTGTTCCGCGCCGCGTACTTCGCCCATTTCTCGGGCTTCGACGAGGCCTTCGCTCCCTTCATCCTCGCCGTCCCGACCGCGCGCATGAAGGGAAGCCATTTTAAGGATCTCGTCCCCGACCCGCGAACCGGCCTTCCGCTCGTGCCGCAACTGCTCGGCGCGGAGCCCGAGGGCTTTCTCGATTGCTCGCGCGCGATCGCGGGGATGGGTTACGGTGAGGTGAATTGGAATCTCGGCTGCCCGTACCCGATGGTCGCGAAGAAGGGGAGGGGCTCGGGGCTCCTTCCCCATCCCGACCGCATCGATCGCTTCCTTGACGCGGTGTGCCCCCGGCTCCCGCTTGATCTTTCTGTCAAGCTCAGGCTCGGGCGCGCCGACCCCGCAGAAATTATCGCGCTCATGCCGGTGCTCAACCGGTATCCCCTCAAGCGGGTCATCATCCATCCGCGGCTCGGTATCCAGATGTACAAGGGCTCGGTCGACCTCGAGGGCTTTTCGCGCGCCGCTTCGGTAAGCGATCATCCCGTCGGCTATAACGGCGACATCGCTGATCTAACCGCGTTTGGGGAACTTTCCGCGCGGTTTCCCGACGTGAGCGAATGGATGCTCGGGCGCGGCGCCCTGTGGGATCCCTTCCTTCCCGCGCGCATCAAGGGCCTTCCCCTTCCCGACGACCCGACGGAAACCCTGCGCGCATTTCACGACGAGCTTTTCGCCGCGTACCGCGAAGTCCTTTGCGGGCCCGCGCACGCGCTCGACAAGATGAAGGAGGTTTGGTCCTATCTCGGGCACTCCTTCCCGCGGGGAAGCCGCGAGCTCGACGGCATCGCGCGGGCAAAATCGATCGACGAGTATTCGCGCGCGGCCCAGGCCCTTTTCGGGAGGAAAAGCACTATACTTTGACCCGAGGGTATGAGTGCATGAACATACTGGGAATTTCGGGTAGTCCGCACAAGAACGGAAACACGGCATACGCGGTCGAGTACGCGCTCGACATCATGGCGCGCGACGGGCACACCGTTCGGTACGTTTCCCTCGGGGACAAGCGGATCAATCCCTGCATCGGCTGCTGGCAATGCCGGACGAACCGGCGATGCGCGCACGAGGACGACATGACCGAGATATACCATTCGCTCCGGTGGTGCGACGCCCTGATCCTTGGCTCGCCGGTGTGCTTCGGGATGGTGTCCGGCCAGCTCAAGACGATGATGGACCGCTGCGTCGCGTTGAGGCCCGCCTGGCACGAGGAGCTCGAGCTCGCGGGCAAGGTCGGCTGCGGCATCGCGTGCGGGGGATTCCGGAACGGCGGGCTCGAGACGACGCTCGCGAACATCCAAACCTTTTTGCTCCAGCAGGGGATGACCGTGATCAACGACGGCTTCGGGTATAGCCACGCCGGCGGCACCATCCTCGGCGACGCGCGCGAGGACACGCTCGGGCTCGAGACGATCGCGAACATGATGGCGCACCTCAAGGGCGCCCTTATGCGCCGTCCCTAGCGCGATTAAAACGGAATACCGTGCTATAGTGTCCCTATGCGCTTCCTGCCGGCTTTGTATCCCATCATTCCCCTCGTCGGTATGCTCGTCTACCACACGCTTCTCGTCTATGGGCTGACGAAGGACCGGCGGTATTGCAGTAGGCCCTATATCGTGATCCTCGGCGTTTTCGAGCTGATCCTCGCGAGCATCCTCCTCGCGACCGTCGTGCAAAATCGGAGGATCGTTTGGTTTTGGGATACGACCTTGATGACGGCTCGTTTCGCGCTGTGCCCGCTGTGGGTTTGGTTTACCCTCGAGATGAGCGGCTTGAAGCCAGCCCGGCTCAGCCCGCGCCTCTCCGCCGGGTTACTCGCCTTGCCGCTTGTGCTCGCGACCGCCGCGGCCTTTTCCGACCCCGTCCTCCACTGGTATTGGGCCTCCTTCTCGTTCGAGGGAAGGATGCTCGTCGCGCGGCGGTCAGCGCTCAGCGCCGCGTGCATGGCGTATTGCCAGACCCTCGTATGGGTCGGGCTCGCGGCGTTCATCGTCGGGATTCGCCGGCATTACGGGCGCGAGCGCGTCAGGCTCATTCTTTTCTTCGTCTGCTTTACCTTGATCTTCGCGGGCGATACCCTGTGGCGGCTCAGCGTCCCGCTACCCGTCGTGGCGAACGCGCTATGCTTCGCGCTGACCGTCGCGTCATTCGTGATGGCGACCTCGGTCGCGTTCATCGGTTTTCCCCGCGCGCGCGAGCCCGTTTCCGCGGGTAGCGGACCCTTGGGAGCCGTAGGCGGTAATCCTGAACCGAAGGGCGAGGGTCGGGTCGCGGAACCCGGGTCGATGGGAAAGCAGCGAAGCGCCGAGGAGGTTCTCGCGGAGATCCCCGAGCTCTCGGCGCGCCAGAGAGAGATCGCCTCGCTCGTCGTCGCGGGAACGACCTATCGGGTTATCGCGGAACGATTTGGGTGCGCGGAGCGGACGGTGAAATATCATATGGGCGAGATCCTCGACAAATGCGGGCTCGAGACGCGCGAGCAGCTCATCGCGTGGGTCGCCGTCCGCCGAACCCAGCCGCGCTAACCTTCGTCCTTTCTGATTCGCGCTTACGCCTCGGCGGCGATATAGGCGCACACCTTATCGATCTTCTTGATCGCGAGCTGCTCGATCGCGCGCTGGAACTCGTATTGCCTCGCTTTCTTACGGACGAGGTCGACGAAGAAATCGCGGATGCACGCCGCGTCTGCGCAGCCGCGAAGACCCTCCGGGGGCGGTTCGTCCGCTATCGCCTCGACCATCTTCTTGATCCCGGCGAGTTCCTGCCCGAGGAGCGCGGAATTCTGGAGAAACACGTACTCGGTAACCTTTTCCCTTCGATGCTTTTCCTCGAGAAACCGGCCCCATGCGGCGATGTCGTCCTCGAGGTCCTCAAGCTCCGCAATGAGTATCTTCGTGAAGAGTCTCAGCCTTTCGCTCATCTTCGCCCTCGCTCCTCCCTCTCACCGTAAGTGTAGTCCTTCGGGTAAGGCGGCGGCAAATCCCGCGGGGAGAAAAAAGCGCGCGTTGCCTAGGGATGCGGTTTTTCCGCTTGAGCGGCGGCGACGGTCGCGGACGGCTCTTGCTCGTTCTCTATGAGAATGACGCCGGTGATCCGGCTCAAGTGCGAGCCGACCGAGGTTCCCGCGCCGAGGTTTAGCGTAGACACGACGACGCGGTTGATGAGCCTGATCCGCTCGCCGAAGGGCGCCTTTTCCCGGTAGCCGAAGGTCTCGTGGATCGCGTAGGGAACGCCGTCGACCGAGCCGAGGTAGAGCATGATGTGGCCGGGAAGGCGGAGAAGCGTCGCGGCGGGCTTTGCCCGCTCGGTAAGGATGGCCGCGCGCGCGACTTGGTCGCTTCCGGCAATCTCGGCGAAGCCGCGAAGGGGAACGCCCGCTTTCGCCTGCTTAGTCGAGTTTCGCGGAAGCGCGACGCCGGTCGTCGCGAATACCTCGCAGAGAAATTGCGAGCAGTCTTGCTCGCCGAATGAGCCTCCCCATCCGTAAGGCGCGTTGAGGAGCTTGAACGCCTCCTCGTATATCGAGCGCGGCGTGCAGGGGAGAAATCCCTCGACGACCGCGTCGCGCGATACCCAGAGGATGCGCTCCGTGAGTCGTCCGTTTTCGTCCCGATCAGGCATCGAAACGGGAATTACCGATGAGCTCGCATCGGGTGCCGCGGCCGGTGCCGTCGCAGTGCCTTCCTCCGCTTGCGCGGCGAGGAGTCCCGTCCCCATGCGGACCGCATACGCGAAGCGCGTGCGCCCGGGGTTATCCCAGAGGTCCGCCTTCGCGGAGATCACCGTGAGCGCGTCCTTTCTTTCGTACCGCGCGAGAAAATCGTCCCGCGTCGCGATCGCGGCGCTTTCCGACCGAAGCCAGCCAGTGGCCTTCTCCGTCGCGACGAAGAGCCACGCGCGGTCGCTCGTTTCCGCCTGGACGACGAGCGCGGTGCCCGCCTCGAGGCTGCTCGCTTGGATGTTGTCTATGTAAGGATCGCGCGGACCGTCGTACAGGGGCTCGTCGGTCGGGAGCACGCGGAGGTCAGTCTGTCGCGCGAGAAAACCGTATTGGGCCCTGTCGCCAAGGATCTCGCTCGCGGCGATGGCGTCCCGAATCGGCGCGAGAAAACGGTTCCCGACCCGCCGCCCGCTTCGGTCATAGACCTTGAGGCTCGCGATCCAGGAAACGGAATCTTCCATATCCTTCCGCGTTTCCTCAAGGAGCTTCGGTTCCCACGCGGCGAGGTCGCGGGTGAGTTTTCGCTCGATGACCGCGCGGTTGAAGGCGGCGATCCCCGGTCCGTCGAGGATCGGCGCGTCCGGGGCCGGATGCCGCGAGATCCAGTATCCGGGGGTGTTCATCGCGGCCGCGGTGCCTGGAAGGAGGGTGTCGCTTCCGGGGTAGAGCCTTCGCGCGGGGAAAGACGCGCAACTCGAGAGTAGGGTAACGGCGACGACGAAAAACGCGACGACCGTTAATGGCGCGCTCGGCTTTGCGAAGAATGATGCGGAGGCTTGGGCGCGATCCCGCGTTCGCGCTGAAAGGTATTCGGTTCTCACTATCATGCGCGCTCGCCCTCTTCCGCCTTTCGCGGATGAATCGGCAGCTCAATGCGGAAGATGACCGGGTCGACCGAAACGAGCGAGAGCGTGCCGCCGTGGTGGTTCTCGACGATGTCGCGGCAGATGTTCAGCCCAAGCCCGGTGCCCACGCGCGCCTTCTTCGTCGTGAAGAAAAGGTCAAAGACCTGGTTGCGATTTTCTGCCGGAATCGGGACCCCGTTAATCTCGATCTCGCACCAGAGTCCCTTTCCGGTCGATCCCGTGCGTATCGTGATGATCCCCGCGCCTTGCCCTGCCGCGCCTCGTTCGCGGATCGCGTAGCACGCGTTCGCGAGGATGTTGAGCAAAACCTGGTTGATCTCGCCCTTCTGGGCGTAGATGAGCGGGACCTCGCCGAAGTCCCGTTGGATGCCGATGGATCCCTTGAGCTCGTAGCGCATGATGTCGATCGTCGCGTCGATGCCCGCGTAGAGGTTGTACGGCTCGAAGGGCGAGTCGATCCGTTCCTCGCGGGAGAAGGAAAGGAGCGACCGGACCACGCCCTCGATGCG
>Ga0209098_1001750_pt1 | contig 20152 bp, 16 predicted proteins | sample AD_JPNHW1_MetaG_FD_184429 | JGI IMG/M metagenome (GOLD analysis project Ga0209098, IMG submission 184429) | Active sludge microbial communities of municipal wastewater-treating anaerobic digesters from Japan - AD_JPNHW1_MetaG (SPAdes) (version 2) | ecosystem: Engineered > Bioreactor > Anaerobic... | reverse complement strand
TATCCTTGAAGCCCAGTTCCTGTGCTATTTCCCGTTGTGTTTTACCTTCTCCCAGTCTTTCTAGGATGAGTTCTTTATGATCCAACACATTTGTATAGGTTCTTCGCATAGAAAAACCTCCCTTCGTCATAGATTATCCTACGTTGGGAGGCTTCTTGGCAATGTCCGTTTTTCCTGGGGCAGTGCAGAGCAGGGGCGAAGCCCCTGCCGGGGTTTGGGGCGGAACCCCAAGCCCCACGCCGCAGCGTAAACCCAACCAGCGAGCGAATAGCCCGCTGGGCTATGAGGCGAGCGGGTGTAACGCTTTGCCGATGTTCGCATACATCCCGTCCCCCCTCGCCGCAGCGAAACCGGGTCAAGGGCAAAGCCCTTGACCCATTTTCGATGCGGCGAGGGTTTCTCAACAGTCGGAACGCGGCGCTTTGCAACCAACTCGCAAAGCGCCGCGCTTTGATCCATCTATGCTCCTGATCCGGTTCTTTCATTACCCCGTGTTTCCGCGCAGCCCTCAGTAGGCCGCGCTCACCGCCGCGTCCAAAATGGCGACCGCGCGGTCGTAATCCTCCTTGGTGGCAATCAGCGGCGGCAACAGGCGAATCACGGAAGTGCCAATCAGCGTTACCAGCAGCTTCCGATCCGTGCAGCCATGCTTAACAGCTTTCCCGACCGGCGCGTCCAGCACGATGCCAATCATCAGCCCTTTGCCGCGCACCTCGGCCACATGCGGCAAAGCCCGCAGTTTTTCCATCAGGTATTCGCCAACCTCAGCCGCGTTCCGGTCCAGCGCCCGATCCAGCATTTCGGTTACCGCTGCCAGCGACGCGGCGCAGCAGACGGGGTTGCCGCCGTAGGTGGTGCCGTGGGAGCCGGGGGTAAAGGCCTTTGCGACTTTTTCCGTAGCGCAGATGGCGCCAATGGGCATGCCGCCGCCCATGGCCTTCGCCATGGAAAGGATGTCCGGCTTGACGCCGTAGTGCATGTAGGCCATCACCTTGCCGGTGCGGCACCAGCCGGTTTGAATCTCGTCCAGCAGCAGCAGCAGCCCTTTTTCATCGCACAGCGCCCGCAGGCCCTTCATGAACGCCTCGGTCGCAGGCACAACGCCGCCTTCGCCCTGGATCGGCTCCACCATGATGGCAACGGTGTCATCCGTTACCGCAGCCCGGAAGGAGTCCAAATCGTTAAACGTCGCGTAGGAAAAGCCCGGAAGCATCGGCTTATACCCCACCTGGCAGGCGTTGTCCGGCTGGCCGGTCGCCGTCATGGAGCCGTAAGTACGGCCGTGAAAGCTGTTTTTCGCGGTAACGATGTGGTACTTTTGCGGGCCGTAGGTATCGGTGCCGTACTTGCGCGCAAGCTTAATCATGGCTTCGTTGGCTTCGGTGCCGGTGCTCTGGTAAAAAATTTTATCCATCCCCAGCGCGGTGCAGATTTTCTCGGCCAGCAACGCCTGCGGAAGGGTGTAGGGATAATTGAAGGTATGGATTACGTCCCCCGCCTGATCCCGAATGGCGGCGACCACGCTATCCGCGCAGTTGCCCACGGAGTTGACCGCGATACCCCCGTAAAAATCAAGGTACGCATCCCCGTTTTCATCATACAGGTACATGCCCTTTGCGCGCTCGCACACAAACGGGAAACGTTCGTAGGTATCCATCATGTAGGTGCTTACCAGCGCCTTGACCTGTTCCGCCGTCAGGTTCCGATCCTTGAGTTTCATCAATACCGAGCCTCCCCTTATAAGCTTGCGCGGTACACCGCGCGGATCTCCTCCAGAGTCAGTGTCACAGGATGGTTTTGCAGCGAAGCCGCGGACACCTTCAGGCAGTTTTCCGCCATCCAGTCCACATCCTGCGGTAAAACGCCGAGTTGGCTCAGCGTAACGCTCACCTGAAGCCGATCCATCCATCGGCGCAGCGTATCCGCAAAATCCTGCTCATCCTTCCCGCCCAGCGCGCGGCTCAGCTCCGCGCACCGCCCGGGCGCGTGCGCCACCGTGCGGCGGATGATCTCCGGCGTAAGCGCCGCCAGTCCCAAGCCGTGGGTTACGTTGCGCAAACCGCTCACCGGGTGCTCCAGCGCGTGAATCGCGCCTACGCCGGCCATGCCGATGGCCATGCCGCCCAAGGTGGAAGCAAGCGTCACATCGCACCAGGCGGCCATGTCCGCGGGGTTATCCAACACGCGTGGCAGGCTCGCGGCCAGCAGGCGGATTCCGTTCAGCGCCATCTGATCGGTCAGCGGCTGAGCCGCCCGGGCATAATAGGCTTCCATGTTGTGGGACAGCGCGTCAAACCCCACGGAGGCGACAACCGCCCTGGGCAGGGTCGCCATCAGCTCCGGATCAATCACCGCGACCCTGGCAAAAATCGGCTCGCACCGCAGCGACTTCTTATCCCCTGTCAGGGGATTGGTCAGCACCGAAAAATGGTTGCCCTCGCTGCCCGTGCCGCAAGTGGTGGGCACAAGCACCAGCGGCAGCGCGTCCTTGCCGGTTCTGCGGCCAAAGATGTAGTCCGACACATCCCCTTCGTTGCGCGCCATAAAGGCGATCCCCTTGGCGGTATCCAACGCGCTTCCGCCTCCGAGGCCCACCACCACATCGGCTCCGCAGGCCTTGGCCATCGCCGCGCCCGCCTCCACGGTCGTGGTCAGCGGGTTAGGCTCCACGCGGTCAAACAGCTCTGATTCCACGCCGCTTTGTTGCAGCAGGGCCGTGACCCTGTTCAACAATCCGCTTCGCTTGGCGCTACCCCCGGTCACAATCAGCGCTTTGCCGCCGTACCGAGCCGTTTCCGCGCCCACACAGGCAAGCTTCCCGGGGCCAAACAGCAGCCGGACCGGGATATGGTAAGTAAAATCCATCTCTGCCTCCCACTCAATTCGCAACGCCGCCCACCAGAAAACCGTATTTCTTGGGGTCGTCGCTGTTCAAAATCAGTTGATTGACACCGGTAATGTACGCGCTGCCGGTGATTTCCGGGATCACCGCGGGGTAAGCGCCCACCGTAGCCTCCCCGGCCACGACCCCCTTAAAAAGCGAACCCGTGATGCTTTCGTACGTGAACGGCTGTTGTATGCCAATTAATCCCTTGCGGTACAGGCAGGCCAGCTTCGCGCTGGTGCCCGTGCCGCAGGGGGAACGGTCTATCTGGCGATCCCCAAAAATCACCACGTTTTTCATGTTCGCGTTCGGGTTGTCGGTGGCGCTGAAAAACTCCACCAGATCCACGCCATGAATATCCATCTCCGGATGGCGAACCGGGAAGGTTTCGTTGATCGTCGCCATCAGCCGCATGCCCAGCTCCGTCAGAGCGGGCAGGTGAGCGTTATCGATGGCCAAGCCAACCTTCGCGGCGTCCACCAGCGCAAAAAAGCTGCCGCCAAACGCGATGTCGCATACCACCGTGCCATAGTCCGGCACAGGCACCGGCAAGCCTTCCCGGTACAGGAACGCCGGCACGTTGACCAGCGTCACCTCTTTCGCGCGGCCGTTTTCCACCCGCACGCGGGCGCGCACGAGGCCGGCGGGCGCGTCCAGCGTGAGCCACGTGTAAGGCTCCTCCACCTTGACCAGCCCGGTTTCCACCGCGACGGTCGCCGTGCCGATGGAACCGTGGCCACACATGTTCAGGTAGCCTGAGTTTTCCATGAAAATAACGCCCAAATCCGCCTCCGGGTGCAGGGGCCGGGTTACCAGCGCGCCAAACATATCCTTGTGCCCGCGGGGTTCCAGCATCAGCGCGGTTCGGTAATGGTCATAGTGCTGGCAGAGAAATTGCTTGCGCTCCATCATGGTTTGCCCTTCCAGCGGGGGAAAGCCGTCCAGGATGATGCGCGTCGGCTCCCCCATGGTGTGGGAATCCACAACGAGGAACGTTTTTTCCGCCTTGGTCAGTGCCGCGAAGCAGTCCATACACGTCCCTCCCGCGCAGGCTCACACATTATGCCGGTATTCATAGGGCAAAAGAAGCATCTGGCCGTAATGGTCAAACTCGGCGACGCAGCGCAGCGAATCTTTCAGGATGCCGATCTGCATTTCCACATTATTCGGCTCACCCGCGTTGGAGCCTATCGGCACATGAGCGGCGGCGATGCGCGGCGCGCCCTGCTGCTTGGCGATGGGCGGAAGCGCCGCGATCACGATGCAGCTCATACCAGCCTCCTCGCACGCCCGCGTTACGATGGTGGCGGAACGGTGGCAGGTGCCGCAGCCTCCCGTGCAAAGCACGATGTCCGCGCCCTGCGCTTTCAGCTTGGCCGCGATTTCCGGGCCGGTTTCGGCGCGGAATTTATCCACATTGCCCCCGCCGCCCATGAAACCGTACATTTCCGGCACCAGACTGCCGATGAACCCCTCCGCCACCAACTCCCGCAGGCGGTCCAGGGGGAACATGGCGTTCACATCCTTGTTGATGTCCGAGTTGTCAAAGCCTCCGTGGGTCACCATCAGTTCTGACGTGGGGATATCGGATGGAATGGCGCGGTAGGTGTAATCCCCCGCAGTGTTGAAGGGGGTCTGATTGCGCCTGTGGATGCCGCCTGCGGTGATAAACGCCACCCGGCACTCGCTCAGCGGCTTTTGAAGCGGGGTCCATACGGGTTTCGGGGCTGTGGGAACAAAAATCTCGGATTGCAAACCCTGCGCGGTTGTCAACTGCATGGCGATCCCTCCTGATCCGGCCCGTCAACGGGCGATTGCGTTATACTGTTTGCATATAGCTGAAGTAAAACTCCACTTTTTGGCCGGGCTGCGGCGCGCAGGCCGAATAGAGCCACCGCAGCGGCACCGTTACAACCCCCAGCCTTCCGGCAATTTCCACCTTCACGGCGGTATCGTTCACTTCGACAATGGTGCCCCGGGTCAGCACCGGCACAAGCTCCACCATCACAGCGCCCCGTCCGCAACGGCCTGGTTGCGGGCCACCACCGCCGCGTCCCACTTCGGTTCCGGCGGCAGGATGGGGATGCCCGCCATCTTGGTTTTCAGCATCAGGATGGCGCGCCTTGCGTCTGCCGGCGTAACGGAGTTGCAACCGGCAATTTCATTTTCAAAGCCGTTGGCATCCTTGTTCAGCTCCACCATCGCGTCCATGTACGGGTTGCCCACCACCAGCTGCCCCTGATAGGCGCAGAAGGAAACCCCCACCACCGGGATGCCGCGCATCCCCACCTGCTCAATGTGGGAGGCAAAGTCGATGTGGTTGTTGCCAAAGCCTTCCGTGGTCACAATCGCGCCCTGCACATCCAGCGTTTCCACCAGCGTGCCCAAACGCTGGGACACATACATTTTTTCATCGTTCACCTGTGGGCTGCCCACAAAAATCACGCCGATCAGGTCCAGTTCCTCATCCTCCGCCAGCCCTTCCACAAGCGGCTCGCGGAAGTAGTGGCGCGTCATTTCCTTGGTGGCGGGGCCGATGCAGGTGAGCGCGTGGATAGCTCCGTCCCGCACCTGATTGGGGGTCATCATCACCGGCACGTTGCCCAGGTCCACGTTTTTCTGCCCGCCCTTGATGCCCGCCGGCTCCACGGGGCACAGCACGTTATCGTGCATCGCGCCCTGACCCATGATCTCCTTAATCAGCACTACGCGCGGCCGACCGGCCTTGCGCACATCCCGGCACACCGTTTCGCGCGCCAACGGTTCGGCGGTCAGCTTGAGCACGTTACGCACCGCCTGCACAATCACATCCTGCGCGGCGTGGGCGGCGAACGGCCCGCGGCGTTCCATACCGGTGTTGCGTTCCAGCACCACATGCACCCGCACGATGATATCGCCTTCATCCGCGCAGCCGGGCCGCCCAAAAGCCATTTTCTCGTCCAGATACCCTTCGGACGAGCCAAACTCATGCACCTGCACGCCCGCCTCGTCCATTCCGGTAAGCATGAACACCATGCCGTCCAATACGTGCGACACCCCTTCGCCCAGCATGCCCTGCACCTTGGTGGAAACCGGGCAGATGTCCATGATGGTTTGCGTGTACAGGTGGCGCTGATCGGGGCGGATTACGTCAATCGTCAGCTCCTTCACCAGCGGGCTTGCCTTGCGGGCTTCGGCAGCCAAGGCCCGGTCGAGGGTGAGCACGCCGTTTTCAAACGCGGTGCGGTCGCCAAGCGCGACCTCGCGCACCGTAAAATACTTTTTGGTCAGCACCCGCTTCACCTGATCCTGCGCGGGCAGTTCGGCAGGCATTACGGGCGGCGCCTGCGGAATCGGAGGAGGCGGCGGGGGCATGCTTCCCGGGAACGGAAACGCGCCGATGGGAAAATCGATTTTCACATTTTCCAGCCTGCCGATTTCCAGATGGATCATCCCCAAGGGCGAGGCCGCCGCGAAGGCAGGCATGGCGGGGGTCGGAGCCATTCCGGGCGCGGGCATAGTGGGGGCCGGAATGGCCCCGGACGCGGGCGCGGCGGGTTGCGGCGGCGCTTCAGGGGCGGGCGCGTCCGTCAGCATGGCAGGCACAATGGCCGTCAGCGCTTCGCAATCCGCCGCCAGCGTTTTGCCCAGCGACTGCCCGATGGTCAGGCCGCGCGGGTCCAGCGCAATCAGCCCGGAAGCTAACATTTCCTCAAACAGCGAGGGGTCCTCCAGATCGCCGGGGCCGATCACCGTACCCTTTTGCCGCCGGCAGCAGAATACCGCCGGGTCCTGTAAGTGTTGCCGCAAGGTGTCCGCAGAGATGGACATAGGCCGCTTCCCCTTTCAATACGCTATCCGCGTGCGTTGCGAATCAGTCGTTGATGCACGGCGCGCAGCGCGCCGTCCGTAGCGTGGTGTACAACCAGCCCCAGGCGGGGCGCGCAGGCCATTACCGTGTTGGTGCAGTCCGAACAGTTGCCAATGAGGATTTCCTCCGCGCCGGCCCGCTTCAGGGCAAGCACTTTTTGCGCCTGCCCCGGGCAATGCCCCGGGTTTTCGCATTTGTAGCCGGTTTTGCCCTTCTGAGCCTGCTTGCAATAGGCAACGTCCACAACGGTCGCCTGCATGGACTGAGCGATTTCCGTAAGCCGCGCCTCGTCCGGCCCGCACGCGCACACCAGCAAACCCATGTTGCGCCTGCGCCCGGGAAACTCCTCCGTTACCAGCAGCCCACCGGTTGTTTTCAGGATCGGGCTTTGCGGCGTTGTGCGGCGGCCGGTAAACGGGCCGCCCATCATCAGCTCCCCATAACCGCCCGCGATGCCGCCCGCCCGCGCCAACAGGGTTTCAACCGGCAAACCCACCGGCACGCCGCGAAACACCTGCACATTCGGGCCGGCGAGCTTCCCGGCCACGGTCACATCCTTGTCGATCATCGGTTTGCGCCGGTCGATGGCCTGCGCAAGCGCGTACAGCGTTTCCGCGTTCAGCACCACCGCGCCGGCCTTGGAGGGCAAATCCCCCGCGCCCAGCAGCACGCCCAACGCCTCCCGCACCACGGCGCGCTCCTCGCCAGCCGGGTACAGGGGCGGCAACTCGCACAGGCGGATCTCCGGGCGCAGGTGCGGCGCAAGGGCCGCAAGCGCAGCGGCATGCTGCGGCTTGATGGCGACAATGCCCTTTTCAGCGGCTGTCAGCTCCATCGCCAGCCGCAAACCCCGGAGAACCGTCGCCGCTTCCTGCTCGATCAGCGCGATGTTGTGGCAGAGGATCGGCTCGCACTCCGCTGCGTTCAGGATTACGGTGCAGCCCGGTTGAGGAACCAGCTTCAGGTACGTGGGGAACCCCGCGCCGCCAAGCCCCACCAGCCCGGAGGCTTCGGCCAGCTCGCGCGGCGTTTCGCCTTGCAGGGGCAGGTAATCGCGCTCCGTTTCCCAGTCGGTCGCCGCAAGCACCTCCACGGCCTCGGGCGTAACCTTCGTAACGGCGCCGGAAACGCTGCTGTGCAAGTGCGCTCCCGGCCCGTCGGCGGGCTTTTCGGCAATCCGCTGCCCACGCCGCACGCTTTCCCCCACGGCGACGGTCGGCACGCTGGGCGCTCCGATGTGTTGTTTGAGCAAAAACCGGAAGGTCGGCATGCAATCCCCCCATTGCTTTTCGGGTTAGGTGCATTATAATACAACTTGTGGCAATCATGAAACGCCAATTATTCACATTTGATATGACAGTTTGTAATGCCTAAAACATAAGGAGGGCTGCTGATGGACCTGAAAAAGTATGAAGTTTTCGTAGGGGTCGCGGAAACCGGAAACCTGACCGAAACCGGCCGAAGGCTGGGCTATACGCAATCCGGCGTGAGCCACATCATCGCCGGGCTGGAAGCGGAAATGGGTTTGCCGCTGATTGTGCGCGGCCGCCGGGGCGTAGGGCTGACGGAAAACGGCGCGCGCATCGCGGACGCCATGCGTCACCTGCTGGCAGATAACGAACGGCTGGAGCAGACCATCAGCGCGATTCGGGGGGTCACGACCGGCTCGCTGGTGATCGGAACCTACGCAAGCATTTCCATCAATTGGCTGCCGGAAATTCTGTACCGGTTCCGTCAGGATTATCCCGGCATCAGCATCCACATGAAGGAAGGCGGCATTGAGGAAATCGAGGGCTGGATTGAGAACAGCATCGCTGATTTTGGCTTTTTAAGCCGCCGCAGTTCCCAGTCGTTTGATTGGATACCGCTTGAGGAGGACCCGCTGCTGGCTATTTTGCCCAAAGATACCCCCTGCCCCCCGGGCGGGAAATTCCCCATCGCGGGTTTTGAGGGGCAACCCTTTGTGATGTCCGCCGCGGGGATCGATCACGACGTGCACATGGCGCTTACCAACGCGGGCATTCATCCGGCTGTGCGCTATTCCTCTGCGGACGATCACGCGATTGTGTCCATGGTTGCCCATCGGTTGGGGATCAGCATGCTGCCGCGCCTGATTGTGCAGGATCAACTGGATCATATCACAGCCCTGCCGGTGGAGCCGTACGCCTCGCGCAGGCTCGGGATCGGGATTCGCAACCTCAGCCGGTTATCGCCTGCCGCCAAAGAACTGATCGAGTACACGAAACGGATTCTGTTCAAAAATCAAACCCCCGCCGAAGCGGGGCCGGGTCAGGGTTAAAGCCCTTGTCCCGGTTCCGTTTCGGCGGGGGTAATACTGCTACCCGCTATGCTATCTGCCTTCCCCTTCGGTCTGCTTATCCCGGGCAATGCGCCGCGCCCGTTCAATCAACTGCCCGGCCAAGTCGCCTTCGATCCGTTGCGGCGGCTTCCCTTTTTCAAAAATTGCGCCCACAGCATAATCGCCGCCTTCGCCGCCCGCCGGCTGACCCTCCGCCAGCCCGCCGCCTGCCAGGCCAATGTCCGCTTCGCGCGCTTCGCCCGGGCCGTTTACCACGCAGCCCATCACCGCCACGGTCAGGGGCACGCGGACGTCCGCCAGCTCCCGCTTCACGCGGGTCGCAATCGCTGTTACATCCACGCTGGTTCGGCCGCACGTGGGGCAGGAAATTACATTCACATAATCCCTGCGCAAGCCGCAGGCCTTGAGAATGTCAATCGCCGCCGCCACCTCCGGCACCGGATCGCCTGTGAGCGACACGCGGATGGTGTCCCCAATGCCGTGCAGGAGCAGGCTCCCGATCCCAATCGCGCTCTTGATGGTTCCATCGCCGGGCAGGCCCGCTTCGGTTACCCCCACATGCAGCGGATAATCCGTCTGCGCCGCCGCCAGTTCATAGGCGGCCACGGTCAGGGGCACATCGGTTGCCTTGAGGCTGAGCACAATATCCTGAAAACCGGTTGCTTCCAGCAACTTGGCGTGTTCCAGCGCGCTGCGCAGCATGCCCCGGGCCGTTACGCCGCCCTCGCTGCGCAGGATGTCCTTTTCAATGGAGCCGCTGTTCACCCCGATGCGGATGGGCGCATTGTGCATTTTAGCGCAATCGGCCACCCTTCGCACTTTTTCAGCCGAGCCAATGTTGCCGGGGTTGATGCGCACCTTGGCAGCGCCGCGCTCCAACGCCCCAACCGCCAAATCGGCCCGGAAATGAATATCCGCGACAATCGGCACCGGAGAGCCAAGCACAATTTGCTCAAACGTAGGCAAACACGCGTCGTCATACACGCTCACGCGCACAATCTCCGCCCCGGCGGCAGCCAGGGCGCGCACCTGCGCAAGGGTGGCCGCCGCGTCGCGGGTGTCGGTATTGGTCATGCTTTGCACCGTTACAGGCGCGCCGCCCCCCATGGGCACGCGGCCAACCATCATGGCACGGGTTCCTCTCATAGGTTTACTCCTTTTCACGGGCAATGTAAATGGGGCGGCGTTTGGTTTCCAGGTAGGTCTTGCTCATGTATTGCCCCAGTATGCCGGTGCAGAAAAGCTGAATCCCGCCCAGCAGCAAAATGATGCAGATCATGGCCGGAAAGCCCGCCACCGGATCGCCCCAGATCAGCGTTTTAATAAAGAAATACAGGATCAGCACAAACGCGAGCAGGCAAAACCCAAGCCCCATGACGCTGGCAATCGCCAGCGGAGCGGTGGAAAACCCGATGATCCCATCCAGCGAGTACACCAGCAGCTTCCAGAAGTTCCACTTGGTTTCTCCCGCCACACGCTGAATATTTTCGTATTCCAGCCATTTGGTCCTGAACCCCACCCAGCTGAAAATCCCCTTGCTGAAGCGGCTGACCTCCTTCATGGACAGGATCGCGTCCACCATCTGGCGGGTCATCAGGCGAAAATCCCGTGCGCCGTCCACAATTTCGGTTTTGCTGATGCGGTTGATGATGCGGTAAAACGCCCGCGCAAAAAAAGAACGCAGCTTCGGTTCCCCCACGCGCGTCACGCGCCGGGTGGCGATGCAGTCAAACCCCTCGGTTTCAAGCCCCGCGATCATTTCGCCCAAAAGCGAAGGCGGGTCCTGCAAATCCACATCCATCACGGCAATATAATCGCCCGTAGCGCTTTCCAGCCCCGCGTACATCGCGGCTTCCTTGCCAAAATTGCGGCTGAAGCTGATCAAATGCACGCGCTCGTCCTCAAGGCGCAAAGCCTTGAGCTGCGCAAGCGTGCCGTCGCTGCTGCCGTCGTCCACAAACCACAGCTCCGGTTCCACGGGCAGCTTGCGCAGCTCCGCCACGCAGGCCCTATAAAACAGCGGGATCGCCTCTTCCTCGTTATAGCATGGGACGATGATACTCAACCGTTTCATATAACACGCATCCTCCGTTTCATCTAAGACCGGGCGCGCTTCGTTTCCAGACCATCATAGCACGTTTTGAGGCCGTTGAAAAGCGCGGCCGCGCGAACCTTCCGCCCCCGCCCCCGTCGGCCGGGTTTTGCCGGGGAGGAGGATTTCGCCCTTTGCAACGCGAACTAACGGGGTAAGATCGAAACATCGCAGGAGGTCGGGTATGAGCGAGTTTTTAGCGCCGCTGGATTACAGGCGGGCAAAGGATACAATGCGCGCGCTGGATTTTTACACCGCCTACACCCCCGACGGGGCGGCGCGCGTAGCGGCGTTGCTCAAAGAGCGCTACCCCATGGTGTTTGCCCGCACGGAGCCAAAAACCCTCGCCAACGGCGCCCTTGTGCTGGAAATGCCCGGCGCGAACATCACCGATCCGCTGGTGTTCGTATCCCATATGGATTCGCTGCACTGCAAAGAGCCGCCGATCACCTCCCTCGCCCCTTTTTCCGCCCCGTTGCAGCGGGCGCACGTGATTGCCCTGCTGGAGGCGCTGGACGCGCTTTTGCAAAGCGGTTATCAGCCGGGCGGCGAGCTTTTCATCGCGCTTTCGATGGATGGGCTGGGTACGGGCGCGGGCGCGAAATCGGTGGTCGAATACCTGCAAAAGCGGCAGATTTCCCCCTGTTTTGTGTTGGACCACGGCGGCTATGCAACGCACGCGGCTTTTCGGCGTTACCTGCCCAAGGGCGCGCCGCTCGCGCTTATCGGCATCACGGAAAAAGGTCGGCTGGAAGGGCGGCTGATCGCCACGGGCACGCAAGCGGGCGATGACCGGAGCGCCGCGCGCCCGCTGAACGTTTTGCTCAAATGCGGCTCCCGGCTGGGCATGCGGCCCCGGCGCGCCTCGCTGTGCAAGGCCAGCGAGCAGATGCTCCGGGAAATTGCCCGTCACGCTCCCCTGTTTCCAAGCCTGCTGATCGCCCGCCCGCGCGTCACCTTTCCCCTGCTGAAAGCCATGTGGCGCAAGCGGGCAATCATGGCGCAGTTTTTCGAAAGCGAGCTGACCGTCACAGGCGTCAGCACGCAGGGGGAGCCGTCCCGCAGCCCCACGGAAGCGGAGTTGACCTTTTCGTTGCAAACCGTGCCGGGCAAAAAATTGCCCGCGTGGAAAAACTCGTTGCGCCGCAAGGTTTGCCGCCACGGCGCGCGCATGGAAATCACGGTTGAAAACGAGCACAGCAGCCGCAGCCGCACCGATGGCGAAGCGTGGGTCGCGCTGGAAACCGCCATCGAAATCCTGTTTGAACGGGCCGTGATCGCGCCCTGCCTTTCTCCCAACGTGACCGACGGTCGCTTTTACAGCGCCCTGAACGGCAAGGTGTACCGTTTTTCCCCGTTCTTGCTCAGCGGGGAGGAAGCGTTGCGCGGCGAGTGCACCGTAGACGATTGCGCCCTGCAAACCGCCGTTCAGTTTTTCAGGCAGATGCTATCGGTTTAATCCACCGGGCCGACGCTACCGTGTCGGCAAGGCGGTATGGCAAACGCGGCGTGCGGGCTTGGGCGCGCATGCCGGCATCAGTCCATCGCATGGCGGGCAACACCCTGTACACCTGTCTGCCGTGCTTTTTTGGGGAGGGATGCTTCCTTGGAAGGGATTATTTACATCGCGTTTTTCCTGTTTGGCGGGCTGGCGATTGCGCGCTACTGGCTGCCGCGGCACAGGCCGCTGGTGCGCTGGTATGTGGGCGCGAGCGTCGGCCTCCTGCTGATGCTGTGGCTACCGGTGCTGTGGGCGTACCTGATCGCCTTTACGCACACGGCGCAGCTGCTGGCCGCGCTCACGCTGTGCCTGCTGGTCATGCTGGCCTACCTGACCCGCGACCCGCATAAGCGCGTGCGCTTTGGCGAGGAAGATCGGCGTATGCTGCGTGCGGTCCTGTGGGTTGCGGTTCCGCTGACGGCGCTGGCCGGGGTTTTGGAGGTAACGCATTCCATCCTCCCCGCGGCGGACGGCAGCTATCACGTGGGCCAGAGCACCTACGGCGACCTGTCGCTGCATCTGGCCATTACCACCTCCATCGTGAACGCGCATTTCCCGCTGCAAAACAGCCTGATGGTCGGCGCAACCATGGCCTACCCCTACCTGGCGGACTCGTTCGCCTCCACGCTGTACCTGCTGGGGTTGAGTCTGCCGGCCGCCATGTCGGTCAGCGGCACGCTGCTGTGCGCCTCGGTGTTCACCGGTTTCGCGCTGCTTTGCGCGCAGCTGGCCCGCCGCCGGGGCACGGTTTGGCTGGCAACGCTGTTGCTTTTTGTGAACGGCGGCCTCGGGTTTTTCTATACCCTAAGCGGCACCGTGGAAAACGGCGTCACCACCACCGCGTGGGATCACCTCAGAACCATGATGACCGGATTTTACCAGACCCCCACCAACCAGCCCGATCCCAATAACCTGCGCTGGGTCAATATCATTTGCGATATGCTGGTGCCGCAACGCGGCATCCTTGGCGGCTGGGCGATGCTTCTGCCGGCGCTGAACCTGCTGATTCCGCCGCTGGCGCTTCGCCGCCGTCACACCGCCCGCGCGCTGGTGCTTACGGGGATCATCGCCGGGGGCATGCCGCTTTTGCACACGCACAGTTTTCTCGCGCTCGCGGTCGTCAGCTTTGGCATGATGCTCTACGTTGTGGTTACCGCGCCGCGCAACCGCCGCATGGAAGCCTTCAAACCCTTCCTGCTCTACGGAGGCATCGCGCTTGCGCTCTCACTGCCGCAGCTGATCAATTTCACTTTTGTTCAGGCGACTCGCAGCGATTTTTTCCTGCGCTTCCAGTTCAACTGGTGCAACAACCGGGGCGGCGCGGGGTTGGTTGACCCCTATTTCTGGTTCTACATTAAAAACATCGGCCTGCCGTATCTGCTGATTCTGCTGGCGCTGCTCCAGCTCCGCAAAGGGGACCTGCGCGAGGAAGCCGACGCGGCCGCCGCGCTCACCGACGGGCTGTACTCCCCCGACCCCGGGGACGCGTCCGCCGAGGCCGCCGCAGGCGGAGTTGTTGCCGCTCACGGGATTGTCGCCACGGACGAAACTGCCGCCGCCAGTGGAACCATCGCCGCAGACGAAACCGTTACCGCAGGCGAAGCCGTTACCGCAGAAGGAATTGCCGCCGATGTAGTCCGGGATGCAAGCCTCGGCCTTGGCGCGCAAAACCAGCCGACCGCCACAATCGTAAAATCGGGCGCAATCGGCGCTTCGGATGTGAATGCGGAAAATCCCGACGCGGAGGGCGACGACTCGCCGGAGGCGGAAACGCCCGCGCGCGCCAGCCTCTACGCGCATGATATGCCCGCCTACGGCACGCCCAACCTGCCGCACCCCGCAAGCGACGATTACAGCCAGCCGACCCTCGATTTGCCCTTCACGCGACCCCTGCCGCCGGAACGCCTCCGCGCCGCCGCCTTCTCCCCGGACGATAGCGACCGGGTGGGCGTTATGCGCGCCGTCACCGGCACCTCCGGCGCCGAAGCCAGCCACCGACCGCTTCTGGAGGAGATTTTCCACTCCACCTACCACACGGACGAAGCCGCCGAAGCCGCGGCGCGCGCCAACGCGCTGACCGACGGCCAGCCGGAAACCTGCTTTGCGGAAAAACCGCCCGCCCGCGACTGGGTGCGACAAAACCGCATGCTGGCGCTGGGCGCTTTCCTGCTGCTGCTGCTTGCGGAGCTGGTTTTGTTCCAGCCCAATGAGTATGACAACAACAAGCTGATCTACGTATGGTTTATGCTATGCCTGCCGATGGCGGCGGATTACGCGCTGGATCTGTTTGCCCGTCTCAAGGGGCTTGGCGGCCGCAGGGCGCTGGCGACGCTGTTCCTGATTGCCTGTTTCCTTTCCGGCGGGCTAACCATTGCCCGCGAGCTGGTCAGCGATTATCAGGCCTATACGGCGGCGGATATCGCCGTGGCCGATTTTGTCAGGGAAAACACCCCGGAACACAGCGTGTTCATCACCGGCAACCAGCACCTGAACCCCATCGCCTCGCTGGCGGGGCGCACCATCCTGTGCGGCAGCGATATCTACCTTTTTTACCACGGTTTTAACACCACCGCCCGCAAGGAGGAAGTCCGCCAGTTTTACGAGGCTCCCGCCGAGCACCTCGACCTGCTGGCCCGCTATCAGGTGCAGTACGTGTACCTTAGCCCCTCGGAGTGGTATAATTACAACGTGGACGCCGACGCCCTGCGCCAGCTGTTCCCCACGGCCTACGAGAGCGATGACGGCGCGTACCTGGTGCTGACGGTGCCGGAAAGCTACCGTAAAACGCAGGCGACGCAAACCGCCGTTACGCCTTCCCCCACGCCGGACCCGGCCCTGAACCCCGCCAGCCCGGGCTGACCGGAGGCGCGGTATGGAACGGTTTTTGCGGTATTCACTGGAAAAAAGCAAAAAGATACGCGTTGTGTGGATGGATGGCGGCCAGTTGCGCCAGGCAACGGCGGCAGTGCTCGCCTATGACGGCGGCAATGTAATGATGGCCCTGTCCGGTAAAAAGGCCCCCCTGACGGTCGCGTTGGCCGACATTTTAAGCTGCGACTATGCGCGCGGCGATCACGGAGAGGAATAGACCCAATGCAAAAGCTGAAAAAGCTCCTGACCAACCGGGATGAACTGCTCGAACTGGCGCGCTATATTGTGGCCGGCGTGCTCACCACCGTGCTGAGCCTGATCGTTTCCTACGGCTGCTACATTCTGCTTTCTGAAAACCACACCATTAACGGGGCCAACACGCTGCAACTGATGATCGGCAACGGCGTTTCCTGGGTAGTCGCCGTGATTTTCGCCTTCTGGATTAACCGGCGGATGGTTTTCCGCGTGCAGGGCGGCACCGCCGGCAGCAAAGGCCGCGAGTTTGTGGAGTTTATCGCGGCGCGCGCGGCCAGCTGGGCGCTGCTGGAGGAAGGCGTCGCGGCGCTGATTAAGCTGATGGGGGTCAGCAACACATGGAACCGGCTGATCGTGCTGGTGCTGGTCACCGTGTTCAACTACGTCGCCAGCAAATTTTGGATTTTCAAGCCTAAAACAGCCGCGACGGCTGATGACTCAGCAAAGCGTGAGCAAAACCCGGAATCCTGATCACCCCAAAACACCGAATTGCTATCGGCAGCCGGCCCGCCCCCCATCCGAAGCCAAAAGTCGGGCCATGTCTGCGCAAGGCGTTTTCAAGGGTTGCTCCCCTGACCGCACCCCTCGCGCAACCATCCGGATGGCTGAACAACCCCAGCCGCAGTAAAAGGGGTCAAGCGCAAAGCCCTTGTGGGGCGCAGGGGCAATGCTCCTTGCCTGCCGCATACTTTGAAGTGACAACCCATTCAACCGCAACGCCGCGAGTGCCAAAAGCGCAACGGGGTTCGGCTTAGGCACTCGCTTCGGTTTGTCAACGGTCCAAACCATCGTTTTCCACTTTTACGAACATTTTCAAAAAGTACGTTTTGGTAATTTTTAAACCAATCGAAACCTATCGTTCGCTACGGTCAATGCGCCTCCGGGGCTGTGGACGTTTACCGCGCCAGCATGGGCGCGGCCGCCCGCCTGCCGCCACGCGGAAGCCGTTGCGCTGAAAGCTTTCAATGCCCGCCGTTTCCGCCGCTGATCCACAGCCCTCCCCGCGCGGAGCGCACGCCGGCGCCCAATCAGCCGGGCTACCTCCGAACTCACCGAAATACCGCCCGATGTAAAATCCCCGTAAAACGCTCTTGGGCAACCTGCGTATACCTGCGCCTAAAAAGTGGAGGATTTTCACAAAACCGCTCGCAATGTTCTTCTTTCTATCGGCATGGTCTTTCATTATCGGGTAAAGTAGGGTATACTGTTCATGCCAATTTTGAGCCTGGGACATGTGCCAAAGGAGCGAAATCATGACGGATTTTACAAACAGCTGGAATGACGACGAGATTCTGACCGCACCCTACGCCCCGCTCGGACTCATCGCCATGCCGGGTTGCGAAGAGTTGGGTGCGAGCGTAAACAGATGGTTAATGAAATGGCGTGAGCATCAGGAAGCCATGGAGGATAAAACGCCTCTGTTTGGCGTTTTGGGCGCAAACCGGGAAAACTTCCTGATCGACGTGCAGTGCCCCCGTTTCGGCACCGGCGAAGCCAAAGGGATGATCCGCAGCTCCGTTCGCGGGTACGATATCTATATTCTGGCAGATATCGGCGCATATAATGTTACTTACAAAATGTACGGTAAAACCGTACCCATGTCCCCCGACGATCACTATCAGGATATCAAGCGCATCATCGCCGCCATCGGCGGTCGCGCTAAGCGCATCAACATCATTATGCCCATGCTTTACGAGGGTCGTCAGCACCGTCGTACCAGCCGTGAAAGCCTGGATTGCGCTATTGCGCTACAGGAGCTGGAAAGCATGGGCGTTTCCAACATCATCACCTTTGACGCGCACGACCCGCGCGTGCAAAACGCCGTTCCTCTGACCGGCTTTGACAGCGTGAAGCCGACCTACCAGATTTTGAAGGCGCTGTTGCGCAATCAGGGCGATCTGCGCCTGGAGCGCGGGCATATGATGATCGTCAGCCCCGACGAGGGCGCGATTGACCGCAACATCTTCTACTCCTCGGTGTTGGGGCTGGATATGGGCCTGTTTTACAAACGGCGCGATTACACCACCATCGTGGACGGCCGCAACCCCATCATCGCCCACGAATACCTTGGCGATTCCGTGGATGGCAAAGATGTGTTTGTGAGCGACGACATTCTCAGTTCCGGCGAAAGCATTCTGGATTTGGCCAAGGAGCTGAAAAAGCGCAATGCTAACCGGATTTACGCGGCGGCTACGTTCGCCCTGTTTACCAACGGGCTGGAAACCTTCAACAAAGCCTTTGAGGATGGGATTATCACCCGCATCATCGGCACCAACCTCACCTACCGCACCCCGGAGCTGAAAGCCGCCCCGTGGTTTGTGGAGGCCGATATGAGCAAGTACGTCAGCTTTATCATTGCCTCGCTCAACCATGACCGCAGCCTGAGCAAGCTTCTCAACCCCTACGATCGCATTCGCCATCTGGTGAATTGCTATCAGGATCAGCAGGCGGCGCAGGGGATTCGGCTAGTATAAAGCGTTTATTTTTCCCCCTCCGCCGGGGTGGAAACGGGGCAAGGGCTTGCCCCATATCAGGGCGCGGTGTGAACCCCTGCCGGAGTTTGGGGCAAAACGCCAAAGCCTCTCGCTGCGGCATTGACAGCAGCGCTTGCGAAAAGCCCGAACGGCGGGGCCGCTCGCGGTAAAAGCGCATTGCTGCAATTCATGTAAAATCAACCTCCGCGAATTTCTCGCGGAGGTTGATTTTATCGCCGCACCAAGCGGCATGGTGAGTTTTAAAAATGCGTGCCCGTTGAAAACGCAGGATGGCTCCCAGAGAGATCGGAACATTTTTCCGCGATTTCCTGTTTGCCTATTGACTTAGTATGATTTGTGCGGTATGATGATCTCAGCTGAAACCCCACCGGCGTGATTGCACCCCGGCGGCCGTTCAGGCGCAACCTTCCTGCGCAAAGCGAGGCAAGCATGATGGACACAGTTTTCACCAGAGGCAGAAGTGGTTTTCGATGTCGCGGTGAGGGTATCTCCGCCGCAACTTGATCCTGACCCGGCGCACGGGTTGGGATTGCTGAACAAAACAGAAAGGAAACCAAGATTATGTCTAAAATTTACACATCGGCCGATCAGCTTGTTGGTAACACCCCGTTGCTTGAGCTTTCTCATATTGAAAAGCACTTTCAGCTCAAGGCCAAGGTTCTGGCCAAGCTTGAGTATTTCAACCCCGCCGGTTCCGTGAAGGACCGCATTGCCAAATCCATGCTGGACGACGCGGAAGCCAAAGGCCTTCTGAAACCTGATTCCGTCATTATCGAGCCTACGTCCGGCAATACCGGCATCGGCCTTGCCTCCGTCGCGGCGGCGCGCGGCTATCGCATCATCATCGTGATGCCGGAAACCATGAGCGTGGAACGTCGCCAGCTGATGAAGGCCTACGGCGCGGAGCTGGTGCTCAGCGACGGCGCCAAGGGCATGAAGGGCGCCATCGCCAAGGCGGACGAGCTGGCGGCGGAAATCCCTAATTCCTTTATTCCCGGGCAGTTTGTCAACCCCGCCAACCCGGATGCGCACCGGAAAACCACCGGCCCGGAAATTGAACGCGACACCGACGGCAAGGTGGACATTATCGTGGCCGGCGTCGGTACGGGCGGCACCATCACCGGCTTGGGCGAATACCTCAAAGCGCTGCACCCGGCGTTAAAAGTGGTCGCGGTGGAGCCGGCGTCGTCCGCCGTACTGTCTACCGGGATTGCCGGCGCGCACAAAATTCAGGGCATTGGCGCTGGCTTTGTGCCGGAAGTGCTCAACACCAAAGTGTATGATGAGATTATCCCCGTGAGCAACGAGGATGCGTTTGAGACCGGCAAGTTGATCGGCCGGCAGGAAGGCGTGCTGGTCGGCATCTCCTCCGGCGCGGCCGCGTGGGCGGCCATTGAGCTGGCCAAGCGCCCGGAAAACGCGGGTAAAAACATCGTGGTGATTCTGCCGGATACCGGCGACCGCTACCTGTCCACCCCGCTGTTTGCGGAATAACCGGCGTGCAGCATTCGATCCGTTGGGGGGTTAGCCCGCGACGGATCAGGAATTGGGTCAGGGGGTAGCCCTTGGCCTAATTTTGCTTTAAAACCTCGACAATGCGCTATAACCGCTCGCCTCAAGCCCTGCGGGCTGTTCGCTCGCTGGTTGGCTACACGCTGCGGCGTTCGGCTTGGGGTTCCACCCCAAACCCCGGCAGGGGTTTCACCCCTGCGCCCTGCCAAAGGCTGTGCCCTTGACCCGGTTCCGCTGCGGCGAGGGGAGGGACGGGTTGTGAGCTAACCTCGACAATGCGCTATAACCGCTCACCTCATCGCCCTGCAGGCTGTTCGCTCGTTTGTCGGCTACACGCTGCGGCGTTCGGCTTGGGGTTCCACCCCAAACCCC
>Ga0209098_1001744_pt1 | contig 20188 bp, 18 predicted proteins | sample AD_JPNHW1_MetaG_FD_184429 | JGI IMG/M metagenome (GOLD analysis project Ga0209098, IMG submission 184429) | Active sludge microbial communities of municipal wastewater-treating anaerobic digesters from Japan - AD_JPNHW1_MetaG (SPAdes) (version 2) | ecosystem: Engineered > Bioreactor > Anaerobic... | reverse complement strand
CGCGAGAACCGCTACCCGGCCCTCGAGCTCCTGAGGCTCGCCATCCCGCGCCGCGTCTACACGAGCGACCACATGGACTACGTGGCGGCCGTCGTGTCCAACGTCTTCGAGCGCAGGCAGTCCATCAAGCACGGATATCGCATAACCTGGGAGGCGCCGCAGATGAGGCACTTCACGGTGGAGCTGGCTCCGATAGCGTAACACTCTCGAGAACCTTTCTTAGGACTCGTTAGCGCGGGTCCTGGCAAAGAAAGACAGCGATCAGCCGCTACGCGGGATCGCTGTCTTTTTTTGCCACCCGCCGCGCTACGGATATCCGGAAAAGTTCGGCGGGGTTTATCTATTGGAGGCCGCTCACCGGGGCTGTGACCGATCATCAGCGGCGCTGCTCGCGGAGGAGGCCGCGCGGGAGGGCGGGGGCTTCGTGCGAGGCGGCTCCTTGGGGCGGGGGCCGCTCAGGAACGGCGCTGCTGGCGGAGGAGGCCGCGCGGGAGGGCGGGGGCTTCGTGCGAAGCGGCTCCTTGCGGCGGGGACCGTTCAGGAGCGGCGCCACCGGCGGCCTTCATTAACGGCTTTTTAACCCGGTGCCGTTGCGGCTTAACGGCGCGCGAATGGGCGGGGGCAGGCCTGTCCCGGTATCCTTGGCTTGTTGAAGGAGCCTTAAGGATGAAGGCAAGGATCCGGGACGCGAAGCCGGGCCGACGCGGAATTCGGCCCGCCGGGATACCTGATCTCCTCGCATTTTTCGATGCCTTTGCCGCGCGATCGGCGGCCGGGGAGGCGGAGAAACACCTGCGCGACGGGGCCGGAGACAAGGCCTCAGGCGACAGCTCGGCCCTGGCGTCCTGAGCCCCTGCGCGGGACCTGTCCCTCAATCTCCGCGAGCGCTAGAATAGGAGTGATCTTTTCCCGCAAGGAGTCGCGATGGAGATTGATCGGCAGGCCTCAGGCGGCAGCATAGTCGTCGCCATCGGGCCTGCGCCGAGTTCGGGCAGCCTCGTGCGATGGACGCAGAGGATGGCTGCCGCCCTTGGCCGGCAATGGCTGGCCGTCCACATCGACCAGGGAACGGAGCTCGGTCCCGGGGATGCGGAAAGCCTCGACGCGAACCTCGCCCTGGCGAGGGAGTCCGGGGCCGAGGTGGTCGTGCGCGAGTCCCCCGACGTGGCCGCCGGCATCGTCGAAGCCGCCCGCGAAAGGGACGCGAGCCTCATCGTCATCGGCCGTTCAGGGCTGTCCCGCCTCGGCCTCCTTCCGCATCGACCCACGATCTCGGACCGCATCGTGCGGGAAGCCGAGCCCATCGACGTCGCCGTCGTGCAGGATGCGGATGCGCCGAGGAAGGACCTGAGCCTGCAGGGGCTCAGGTCCTTTTTCGAGGCCCCCTTGAGGGAATACCTCCTCCTCCTCGCGGGCTTCGTCGTCGCGAGCGCCTTCGGCTTCGTCCTCAGGCCCTTCGTGGGCTACAGGTCGATAGCCCTCGTCTACCTCGCGGCCGTGCTCGGCCTCTCGTTCTTCGCCCGGCCCGCTCCCGTGGCCCTCTTCGCGGTCCTGAGCGCGGTCTTCCTCAACTTCTTCTTCATGACGCCGCAGTTCACGCTCAGGATAGCCACCGCCGAGGACATCTTCCTCTTCGTGACCTACTTCCTCGTGGCCTTCGTCACGGGGGGACTCGTGGCAAGGCTCAGGCTCAAGGAGAGGCTCCTCGTGGAGCGCGAGGGCCGCGACGCCTTCCTCCTTTCCGCCACGCAACGGCTTGCGGAGTGCCATGGCATCGAGGAGGCCGCAAGCGCCGCGGTCGCCATCCTCGGCGGCCATTTCTCGACCACCGCCTTCTTCCTCGTCCCGGCAGAATGCGGCCTCGTCCCGATGCCGCTTCCGCCGGACGGCGAAGGCCCCGACGCCGAAAGCCTGCTGGCGGCGGCCCGCGCCTTCAGGGAACGCAGGATATGCGGCCGGGGGACGACGGAGGTCGGCGACGCGGCCCTGCGCTGCCTTCCCGCCGCGATAGGCGAGTCCGCGGAAGCCGTCATCGCCATCGGACGGCCCGAAGGGCGGTCATGGAGGCCGGGGGACGACAGCATCGTCCTTTCCCTCGGACGCGACCTCGCCCTGATAGCAGGGAGGGAAAGGGCGGCGGAGATGAGGCGGAAGGCCGCCCTGGCCATCGAGTCCGAGAGGCTTTCGAAGATCCTCCTCGACTCCGTCTCGCATGAACTCAGGACGCCGCTCACGACGATCACCGGCTCCATGAGCGCCCTGAGGGATGAAAGGCTCGCCGAGGACGCGGAGTCGCGGAGGATCCTCGTCGACGGAGCCCTCGAGGCCGCCGATTTCCTCAACCGCACGGTCGAGGACATCCTCTCGATGAGCCGTATCGAATCGGGCCGCCTCGAGCTCCACCTATCCCTCGTCGACCTGCCGGACCTCGCCAACGAGGCCGTTGCCCTCGCGGGCCCCGAGCTCCGCGCGGAACGGGTCCGCATATCGCTTCCCGAAGAGGCCCTCCCCGCCAGGCTGGACTTCGGACTGGTCTCGCGCCTCGTCGCCAACCTGCTCAGGAACGCGGCGCGATATTCGCCCGCGGCTTCCGGGATGGAGCTCACGCTGTCGGAAGACGGGGGCGACCTCTTCCTCAGCGTGAGGGACCACGGGCCCGGCGTGCCCGAGGCGGAGCTCGAGTCCATCTTCGAGCGCTTCAGGCGGGGAGGACGACGGGGGGGCAGGGGGCTCGGCCTTGGGCTCGCCATCTGCAGGGGCATAGCCGCGGCCCATGGGGGTTCTATCGTGGCGCATAACGCTGAAGATGGCGGCCTCGTCGTGACGGCTGCCTTTCCCGGCTGCGTGGGGAGGATGCCGGCATGAGGCGCCTTCTCGTGGTGGACGACGAGGCCCAGATCAGGCGCCTCATCGAGCTCGCCTTCCGCTCGCGCGACTGGGAGGTCTACGAGGCGCCCACCGCCTTCGAGGGCCTGCAGGCCGTCCAGGCCTCGAAGCCCGACGTCATGCTCCTCGACGTCAACCTTCCCGACATGTCGGGCCTCGAGGCGCTGAAGCAGCTCCGCGAGTGGAGCACCGTGCCGGTCATCGTGATCTCGGTGCGCAACGCGGAGGCTGACATCGTCACGATGCTCGAATCCGGAGCCGACGACTACGTGGTGAAGCCCTTCTACACGAACGAGCTCATCGCGCGCGTCGAGGCCGTGCACCGGAGGCGGATGCCGAAGGAAGAGCCGGTCTTCCGGAGCGGGCGGCTAGTCTTCGATGCGGAACGACGCCGCGTCGAGGCAGCCGGAGAGGAGCTCCACCTCACGCCCACCGAGTATTCAGTGCTGGAGATCCTCGTGCGCTACGCGGGCAAGATCGTCACGCGCGAGAGGCTCCTCCGCGAGGTCTGGGGCCCTGCCGGGGAGAGCGAGGAAGGGAACTTGAGGGTCTACATCAACGCGCTCAGGAAGAAGATCGAGGCTGACCCTTCCCGGCCCGCCCTCCTCGTGACCGAGAGCGGCGTCGGCTATCGCCTCTCTGTCCTCCCGCCCGATGGCCGCGCCTGACGGCCGCGCCATCAGGCGGCGCCTGACGGCGGCCCTTGGAGGCTGCGCCGGGAGGCGTCATCATGAAGCCCTCGGGCGGCGTTCAGGAAAGCCAGCTGCCCTTCCGGTTAGCGGCCTCGCGCCTCCGCCAGACGACGTACAGGCCGGCGGCGAGGGTCATGGAAAACGGCACGAGTACCAGCTTGAGGGTGTCGACGGGATGGGGCGTCGCGTGGCCTTGCTGGACGACCGTGACCGACGTGGCGTGGATGTCCATGTCGCCGCCGTGGTCGGGGCAGGCGCGGTGGAAGATGCCGCGCACGAGGACGAGGTCGCCCTTGGCACGGCTCGATCCGAAGACGCCCATCGCGTCCAGGTCGGACAGGGGAGCATAGACCCCCAGGGCCGCGTCGGCGTCGAGGACGTTGACCCATCCATGGTCGCCGCGGCGCATGGGATCGCCTATCGCCTCGCCCTCGAAGAGGATCTCCCTGCCGTCGTAGGAGCGGGGATCGGCGATGAGGGCCTTCGCGCCGACCCTGCCGGGGCCGGCACCGACCTCTTCGGCTCCGGCCGCAGCCAGGATTCCGAAAGCAAGGACGGCCCAGAGCAAGGCGCGGCTTGCGCAGCGGCGCGCGGCGTTGCTGTTGTTCATGCCGGTTTCCTCCTGAAGAAGGCCGCGATGAAGGCGAAGGTCGCGAGGACGGCCATGAACTCGAGGCGGCCGGCCCACATGTTGAAGATGTAGACGATCTTGAGGAAGGCCGGCATGGCCGCCTGGGTCACGCCGATGGAGAAGCCCACGTTGCCCGTCACCGAGGCGGACTCGAAGGCCGACTCGAGGAACGGATAGCCCGCCGCGCAGCCCGCGAGGGTGGCGAAGAAGAAGATCGCCACGTACATGATGACGATGAGGGCCGCGCTCCGCACCTGCGACTCGGAGAGGTTCTTCTCCCCGTGGTAGTGGAAGCGTTGCGCGAACACGGCAGAGCCGGGCTTGAGGAGCTTCCGCGTCTCCTGCACCAGGGCCTTCCAGATGATGCCCACGCGCAGGCCCTTGAAGCCGCCCGCCGTCGAGCAGGCGCTGCCGCCTATGAGCATCGCGACGATCATCGCGAGGACGGCGAGGTCGCCCCACTCGTTGGCTAGCTGGCGCGGATAGACGGTCATGAAGCCCGTGGTCGTGTGCGCGGAGGCGAGCTGGTAGAAGCCCTTGCGGACGAGGGCGGCGAGGTCGGGATAGACGCGCAGCTTCATGAGGCCCCAGCAGGTGACGAGGGTGAGGATGCTCATCGTGGTGGCGAAGGAGGCCGTCTCGATGTTCCTCGCGATCTCCTTCCGGTTGCCGCTCCAGACCGCGTTGTGGAGGGCGAAGTTGAAGGAACCAAGTATGAAGAACACCACGGTGATGCCCTCGTAGAGGGCGCTGTGGTAGTAGAGGATGTTCTGCGTCATGGGGGAGAAGCCGCCCGTGCTCCAGGCCGCCATGTAGACCCAGAGACCGTGGAGGAAGGCGTCGCCGATGGGAAGGCCTATGGCGATGCCCGCGATCCAGAGGGCGAGGGTACCGACCGCCAGGTAGGCGAGGCTGATCTTCCAGATGGCCTTTGCGGTATGGAAGACGCTCGGGAAGAGGCGCTCGTCCTTGCCCTCGCCCACGTAGAGCTTGTAGCCGCCGCCCGAGTCCTTCACGAGGAAGGTGAGGGCGAGGACGATGACGCCCTGGCCCCCCACGAAGGTGAGGAGGTGGCGCCACATGTTGAGGCTCGTCGCGACATGGTCGAGGTCCTGGATGAGGACGAGGCCCGTGGTCGTGAAGCCGCTCATCACGTCGAACATCGCGTCGAGGTAGGAGAGGTAGTGGCCCGAGAACCAGTAGGGCAGGGCGGCCACGGCCATCACGACGATCCACGAGAGCCCTCCCGTGACCATGCCGTGCATCCAGCCGGCCTTCCGGTCGGTGGCGCCGAGGGCGGCGAGGAGGAAGCCTGTGGAAAGCGATATCCCGAGGCTCAAGGCGAAGTACACGAGGCAGTCCCACTCGCCGGCCGCGACGGCGGTCAGCATGGGGATGACGAGGAGGATGGCCACCCCTATGACCACCTTGCCCGTGTACGAGAGGACGAGCTTCACGTCGTCCAGGGTCGGTTTGACTGTCATGGCTTCACCCCAGCGCGAACCAGGCGATCGCGCAGACGAGGCAGCAGGCGCAGGACAGGCCCACGACATAGGCGATCTCGATCAGGGCGCCTGAGGCCGCGAGACGGTTCTGGCGCCTGCGGGCGATGCGTGCGGGACTCATTGTGCGGCTCCCAGGAGGGCCTTGCGCAGCTCGGCCGCTGCCGTACGCCGCGTGAGGGCGAAGACCCGGTCGCGGCCCTCGAAGACCGTGGCACCGCGGGGAAAGAGGACTGCGGCGCCGCGGAGGACCGCGATGAGGAGGCAGTCCGCGGGGAGGACGACTTGTGACAGGGCCTTGCCCACGACGGGCGACTTCTCTCCAAGTTCGACCTCCGCCATTTCCACATCGCCCTGGCTGAAGATGGGCGAGAGCCGCATGCCGTTGGCGGGCAGGACCTTCTCTATGGTCGCGGCCGCAATTGCCGTAGTACTGATGGTAGCATCTATGCCCAGCCGTTTGAAGATGGCTTCGTTGTCGGGATTGATCACGCGGGCCACCGTTTCCCTGACCCCGAAGCCCTCTTTGGCCATCTGGCAGACGGCGAGGTTCACGTCGTCCTGTCCCGAGAGGGCCACGACATAACGGGCCTCGGCCGCATCGGCGTCGCGGAGGGTCTCGGGCTCGGTCGCGTCGCCGTTGATCACGGTGATGCCGAGCCTGTCGGCGATCTCCTTGGCCCTTTCGCCGTCCTCCTCGATCATGCCCACGCGATAGCCGCTCTTCATGAGGGTTGCGGCGAGGAAGTATCCGACCTTGCCGCCTCCCGCTATAAGGACATAGTTGGTCATGATTGCGCCTCCATGCCCTGGCGGCGCCTCAGGATGAGGACATCGCCCTCGGCGAGGACCAGCCCGGGCTCGGCCGCCACAAGACGGCCCTTCCGCTCGAGGCCGATGGCGCGCCTCCCTTCTGGAAGGGCCACCGACCCGAGCTTCCTCCCCGCCCAGTCGGCGGGCAACATGACGCCCGCGACATCCGGGTCGAGGTAGGCCCCGAGGGCGCTGAAGGCGCGGCGCTGCAGGGCGTCCAGTATCTGGTTGATGCCTGTCGAGGTCGGGCAGACGGTCTCGAGTCCCATCTCGCGGTAGAAGCGTTCCCGCGCAGGATCGGTCATGCGGGCGAGGGCCATCGGCACCTTGAAGATTTCCCGTGCGATCTGGACCGCCATGGCGTTCTTGACGTCCTCCGAGGTCGCCGCGACGAAGACGCCCGCCTTCCGTATACCGGCGGACTCGAGGACTTCTCGGTCGAGCGGATCGCCCTCCACGGTCACGCCGTCGAAGTCGGGCCCGAGCCATTTCGTGTCTACTTGTTCGCTCACCACCACGACATCGTTGCCCTGGGAGGAGAGGACGCGAGCCAGGCCAGCTCCGAGCCTGCCGCAGCCGATTATCATGACGTACATCGTCGTCACCATCCTGGAGGCCGCGCTGTATCGCGGGCCTCATGACCAATATCCCGAAGATGAGCGATGGAAGGCCAGCAAGGGAACCTTAAGGTGGAAGGGCAAGGTGTTAAGAAAACGTTAAAACACCCCGGGAGGACGGGCCTTCCGGGGCTGGAGCGGGATACCGGGCATGGAGACCAAAAGACATCAGCCGAGCGTAGCGCCCACCTTCCCGAGCCAGTGGATTGTGCCCCCGGCGGCGGGGACGGTGATGGGGGCCTCCGCGACGGCGACGCGCAGCCGGCCTAGGCCCTTTTCATAGGCCTCGTCGCTGATCGCGGCGAGAACCGAATAACCCTTGCGCTCCGCGAGCTCGAGGAAGGACGAGTCCACGGTGACGGGCTCTCCCTCGCCGTAGACCTCGTCCCCGAGGAAGGCGATGCCCGCGGGGGCCGCGGCCTCGGCGAGCCGCGCCTGAGTGGGGTAGCGGCGCTTGTCCGCCTCGGCGGTCTCGGGGAAGAAGCGGGCCACAACGCGGCCCTCGATCTGGGCGTGGCTCTGGCTCGCGATGGCCACGAGGCCGCCCGGCGCGAGGACGCGCGAGATCTCGCGGAACATGGCCTCGAGGTCGGGCACGTGATGGACGACATCGGTCATGTAGACGAGGTCGGCGGAAGCGTCGGCGAGTGGCATCGAGTCAGCGGAGCCCTGGAACCAGGCCATGCCCCTGAGCCCCGATCCAGGCGCCTTTTCCCTCGCCTTCGCGAGCATGCCCGCCGAGGGCTCGACGCCCGTCACCGAGGCGCCCGTGCGCGCGGCCACGAGGAAGGCGTGGCTGCCCGTGCCGCAGCCGAGGTCGACGACCCTCGAGGACGGGCCGAGCCGGGCGCCCCTCGCGAGGAGGTCGACCACGCGGGGATCGGCGTCGCGGACGAGGTCGTATATCGCGCTCACCTTGTCATAGAGGTATTTGCTCATGATGCACTCCTTGTCCTGTACCAGTAGCCGTAGACGGGACGGTAGCCGAGGCCCGCGTAGAGCTTCTCCGCCGGGCTGTTGCCCGAGACGACCTGGAGGTAGCTCGATCGCGCGCCCGCCGCGGCGGCGGCCTCGAGGGCCAGCCTCATGATCCCGCGTCCGAGACCGCGTCCCCGCTCGCCGGGCTTGACGACGACGTCGAAGACGCCCGCCCAGCCCCCCTCGATGACGACGAGGGCGCAGGCGACCGGCCTTCCCTGCTCGCGGAGGAGGAGGAAGCGGCGTTCCGGCACGATGTTCGCGAGGATGGTCCGCGCGATCGGGAGGTCGGCCTCCCTGGGCCCCGAGAAGGAAGCCCAGGCCTCGAACCATTCGGCATCGGGCCGCTCGAGGACAGTCGCCTCGGCGCCGGGAAGGCCGGTCCGGCCCGCCCGCCCCGTTCCGCTGCCCGGCGTGTCGCCGTCCGCCGCGCCGGAGGCGATGCCGCCGGCGATGTCCTCGAGGTCCATGAGGACGGTCGGGGCTTCGATCGCATAACCTGTCCCGGCGAGGAGGCCGTCGAGGCCGGTCGGCGCCGCCTCGGTCATCTTGAACGCCGGCCGGAGGCCCTCGAGGCGGAAGAGGGCCTCGCAGGCCGCGACGCGCTCGGAGAGGCGTCCGCCGCCGCCATGGAGGGGCAGGACCGAGTTGGCGCGTCTCGTGTAGCCGCCCGCGAAGCGGAGGGCCCAGCCTTCGACGAAGAGGGTCTTGAGGGAGGGCCAGGCGTTGGCTGAGTATTCTTCGAAGCGGGTGATCATCGCGTAGCTCCTTCGATGTAGCCGAGTATCGAGGCGAAGGCGGCCTCGACCGCCTTGCGGGAGAATTCGTATTCGAGCCGCGCGCCTTCGCCGCGGAGTTCCACGAAACCCGCATCCTTGAAGAGCTTGAAGTGGCGCGATGCGGTGGAGGGATTGACGCCGAGGGCCTGGGCCATCTCGTTGTTGCCGCAGGGCCCCGCGGCGAGGCGCCTGAGCATCTTGAGGCGCGTCCGGTCGGCTAGGGCCAGGGTGGCGAGGAGGAGGCCGTCGGCAGGCTCATCATCGGACTGCCTTGCCTCGGCGGCGACGAAGAAGACGAGGTCGCGGCCGCGGTACCAGAAGGTGAGGCGCCTCGTGGCCACGAGGGAGGGGAGGACGATGAGGCGCTCGACCTCGGCCTCGGCCATGGAGAATTCCGGCTTGATCCTGAAGCCCAGGATCCCGGCTTCCTTGAGGTAGACGCGGTCGGTGAGGCCGAGGAAGAAGTCCCAGGGCCTTTCGCCCGACAGGGCTGCGTCGAGATCGTCCACCGCGGACTTGAGCCTGCGCGACTGCCGCGCCGCGAGGGGGCCTATCCCCTTTCCGAGGACGAGGGCGAGGAGGCGCGCCGCTTCGCATGTCGTCTCCCGGTCGACTGCGGCGCCGGTCATGCCGTCTGTCAGGCAGGGGAGGGCGCGCTCGGGCTCCCGTGCGAGGATGCGGGCTCCTTCTTCGACGCCGAGGGTTCCGGCGGAATCCGGCGCAAGGAGGGCCTCGAGGACGCCGAGCCAGTTCCTCGTCGCCGAGCCGACCGCCTCGATCCTTTCGAGCTCCTCGGGACAGAAGTCCCTCGAGATCGCTTCCATTTCCGGGTTGAAGGGCGAAAAGCGGACCGATTCCGCCACCTGCCTCAGGACGAGGGCTGCGTCGAAGACGGGGAAGTAGCCAAGGCGAAGCTCCATACATCCTCCGGTAGTTGTATGATTGCACAAATATGCAACGACTGCCAGGGCTTGTCAAGCGCCCGTTCTTCGAAAAGTGCCTACAGCTCGCGGCCCCCTCGGCTATACTGGCAGCGGAGGACACATGAAGCACGAGATCACCTGCGCCTGGACGGGCGGAATGGCCTTCGAGGCCGATGTCATGGGAAAGACCATACGTATGGATGCGAGCGCCGAGGACGGCGGAAAGGACTCGGGCGCGCGGCCGAAGCCCCTCCTCCTTGCGGCCCTGGCGGGCTGCTCGGGCATGGATGTCGTCTCCATCCTCGCCAAGATGCGGGAGCCCCTCAGCTGGTTCAACGAGAGGGTGGAGGCCGAGGTGGCCGCGGAGCACCCGAAACGCTACACGAGCATGAAGATCATCTACGAGTTCAAGGCCTCGGACGGCCTCGATCCCGCAAAGGTCGAGAAGGCGGTCTCGCTCTCGCAGGAGAAATACTGCGGAGTGAGCGCCCTCTTCCAGCTCGCCATCCCGGTAGAATGGGAAATAGCTTGGTTGTAAGGGGCTAGCAGGGAAAGGGAGGGGCGAGCTTGCCTAAGGCGAGGTCGATTCCGTATCATGGAACCATGCCAATACCCCAGTACCCCGAGTTCGCGCCGATCTCCCTCGACATGAGGGACGAGTTCTACCCTTCGCTCAACCTCCTTGCCGACGGGATCTCGGAATTCAGCTTCTCGAACCTCTACCTCTTCCGCCATACCTACGGCTACAGGGTTTCCCGCATACCCGGACGGACCTTCGTCGTCGAGGGCTCGAAGCAGGGCGCTTCCTTCTTCTACGTGCCCTGCTGCCTTCCCGAAAAGGAACAGCTCGACGACCTCATGTCGAAGCACGACTACCTCAAGAACCTCTCCGAGTCCCAGGCGGCCTGTCCCCACCGCCTCGAGCTCGAGCAGTGGGGCTACGAGGTGACGGAGGACCGCGACAACTTCGACTACCTCTACAACCGGACCGACCTGGCCGAGCTCTCCGGCAAGGCCTACCACAAGAAGCGCAACCTCGTTAACGCCTTCATCAATTCCTACAGCTACGAGCAGAAGCCCCTCTCGAAGGAGAACGTGGCCGACGCCATCGCCATCCTCGACGAGTGGCGCACGGCGAAGGGCGAGGAGGGCGACTACGCCGCGGCCCGCGAGGGCCTCGAGCTCCACGAGGAGCTCGGCATGCGGGGTTGCGTCTACTACGTGGACGGCAGCCCGGCTGGCTGGTGCCTCGGCGAGCCGATGGCCAAGGCCAAGATGTTCGCCGTCCATTTCGAGAAGGCCGTTGACCGCTACAAGGGCATCTACCAGTTCATCAACCAGGCCTTTGCCCAGACCCTTCCGTCCTACATAAAGCTCGTGAACCGCGAGCAGGACCTCGGCGACGAGGGCCTCCGGCAGGCCAAGATGACCTATCGGCCCTCGGGCTTCGTGAAGAAGTACCGCGTCACGAAGGGGCAGGGAGCGTGACCCCGGCGGCACAGCAAGGCTCCGCGATGGCCGAGCTCGTGAGGCTCACGGGCGAGGGCTGCACCGGGGCCTTCAGCCTCAGGTCCGATATAGCGCGCCTCGCCCTGGAGGCGGCCAACGAGGCCGCGGCCGCTGCAACGGCTTCGGGCAACGCGCCTGGCGAGGGCCGCGGCGCATCGCCGCGGTATGCGACCATCGCCGACTACGCCGCCGACGTGGCGAGCAGGACGGTCTGCCTCACCCTCCTCGCGGGCTCGGGCTCGCGCTGGGTGAAGTCCCTCGCCGCGGCTGCTGTCCTGCCGCCGGCCGGGCGTCCCGCCTGGTACGACCCGGATTTCGATCCCGAGCTGCCCCGGGGCCTCTACCGCGTGCGCGACTTCCTCGGGCCGGCCGGCCGCCTGGCCTCGGTCGGCACTGGCTGCGGCCGTATTGCGGTGGCCGCCTACTCCCTGGCCGCCGTGCGCGGCCTCGGCCGCCACGTCATCGTCGTGCGCGGCCACGAGGAGGCCATCGACGGCGAGGTCCTCGCACCCCTCGGCATCGGTGCCGGGCAACGCGCCTTCTTCACCCAGGCCGCGCCCTTCGGGAAGCCCCTCGGCCATGGAGACGCGGCCTGGCAATGCCGAGATCTTTGGCGCGGCGCGGACTACGTGGTGACGAACTTCGGCGGCGACGCCAACTCGCGAGCCACCATCCTTTCGGCCCTCCTCGCCCTCGACGCGCTGTCGCGGGCCCCGGGCGGCCCCGCATGCGACCTCCTCATACCTGCGGCGCGCATCGCGTCGCCCGCCTATCCCATCGGCCTCGACGAGGCAGGCCTGCCGAGGACCTTCGGACATGCCAAGCTGCACGGTGCGGCCGGCGGCCCTGCGGCTGGCGCGGCCCCAGGCGGCGCGGCCCCAGGCGGCGCGGCCGAGGCCTTCACCAACGTCGGCCTCCGCGTCTACCGCGCGCCCGCCCTCCTTGCCGAGGTCGAGTCCGCGAGGTCGAGGTTCTGGGTGGAGGGCAAGGGCTGGGCGGTGCCGGGCAACGATCCCGAGGGCCACGAGTTCGCCCTCGACAACGTGGACGCCTCCCTCGCTTCTCGCGGGCGGGCGCGCATCCTCGCCATCTCGCGCCCCGAGGAACTCGCGCCTGCGAAGAGCCTCGAGGACATACCCGCCTTCGAGCGGGCCGTGGAGAAGGTCGTTGCCGAGGATTCGGGGCTCGGCCTCTAGACCTGGCCGCCCGCAGGCGATGACCGACGTCCATGTACATCTCGAGCGCGGTCCCTACACGAGGGCCTGGATCGACCGCTTTGTCGATATGGCACTTGCCCGCGGCGTGACCTCGCTCTGGTTCCTCGAGCATACGCACCGCTTCGTCGAGTTCGCGCCCCTCTACCGCGAGGCCGCTGCGCGCGACCCCCGCCATGCCGCCTGGCTCGCGCGCAAGACCGGCCTCCACCTCTCCGAGTACGTTGCCTTCGTGGAGACCATGAAGGCCGAGGTCTTTCCCATCGAAGTGCGCTGGGGCCTCGAGGTCTGCCATGTGCCGGGCAACGAGGCCCTCGTACGAAAGCTCACGGAAGGAGCGCCTTTCGACTTCCTCACGGGCTCGGTGCACTGGATCGACGGATGGGGCTTCGACCATGGGCCCGAGTACTGGGAGGGCCACAACGTGGACGCGGCCTGGCTGCGCCACGCCGAGCTCTCCATCGACCTCGCGGAGTGCGGCCTCTATGACGTCCTCGCCCACCCCGACTCGATCAAGTGCTTCGGCTACTTGCCTTCGGAGACCGTGCGCGGGGAGCTCGATGCGCGTTATGCGCGACTGGCAAGGACCCTCCGTGCGGCCGGCATGGCCGCAGAGGTGAGCGCGGGACTCGCGAACAACTACGGCAGGCCCGGCGTGGGCATGGAGCCAGGCCTCCTTGGCGCGATGCGCGGCGCAGGCGTGAGGCTCGTGACAGCCTCGGACGCCCACCGGCCCGAGGACGTGGGGCTCGGACTGGAGGACTGCGAGAGGGCGACAGGGCGTTGAGGTAACCTAAGGTCGTCCGTTCATCGAAGAAAGCAAGGGAATAAATCGAGGCTTATCCAGTCACACCTAGCGATATCGGCTAGATTCCTCTGCTGCGTCACCTTCTAGGACAACGCTCCCCGCATTTCTTCATTTGACCGGGTCTCCGGGCGGGGATAGAATACGTCATCCGAAACTGGAGCACCAAATGTCCATCGACAATCCGATCCTCAATGATCCCTACCGCGAGCCGGAACGCTGGTTCTTCACGACTCCCGAAGGCGAACTCGACTACTCGAAGACGATGGAAGGACGCCGTCCCTTCCTGCCCAGGGCCTCGGTCATACCGGTGAAGGCCAGCCCCCAGGGAGAGATCTTCTCAGGCCCTGAAAGCATGGGCGGCGTGGAGACCCTCCTCGTGAACCAGCTCCGGGACGAGCTCCGCGTCTGGCGGCGGGACGGCTATGTCGGGGCGACCCGCACGACCCTCGAGCTATTCCGGTTTTGGTTCAACAATCCGGACCGCCTCGCCCACCAGCGTCTCTTCTTCGCCCAGGAGGAAGCGGTCGAGACCGCCGCATGGCTCCTCGAGGCAGCGCCCCGTTCGAATCGCGGCAACGCGCTCCTCGGGAAGCTCAAGGAGGCCCGCGTCGTCGACCCCGCCCACGAGGAAAACAGCCTCCCGCGCATGGCCTTCAAGATGGCCACCGGCACCGGCAAGACGGTCGTCATGGCCATGCTCATCCTCTACCATTTCCTCAACCGCAGGGCGAACCCGACCGATCCCCGTTTCTGCGACCAGTTCCTCGTCATCACGCCGGGCATCACGATCAAGGACAGGCTCAAGGTCCTCTATGTCGATACGGAGAGCGCGCCGAACTGGAAGGAAGACTACTACCACGTCCGCGGCCTCGTGCCGCCTGCCTATGAGGACATCGTGGCCCAGCTCAATGCGCGGATCCGCATCACGAACTGGCACGCCTTCGAGCCGCGGGCGCTTTCCGGCAACAAGGCGAGCCCCTTTGATGGCAAGAAGGGGCGCATCGTCTACGAGGGCGAGGACAAGACGCAAGGCCGTAAGGCCCCGCCCTCCGAGGAGGGCAGGGAGACCTGGAAGCAGGCGCTGAAGCGGGTCCTCGGTTTCAAGGCGGGGAGCCGCCTCCTCGTCCTCAACGACGAGGCCCACCACTGCTACCTGCCCAGGACGAAGGGGTCGCGGAACGACGATTCCGCGGCGGAGAACGCCAAGGCCGCCATCTGGTTTTCAGCCGTGAAGGAGATGGCCGGGGCCTACGACCTGCCGGCCATCTACGACCTCTCCGCCACGCCCTATTACCTCCAGGGCTCGGGCTATGAAGCCTACTCGCTCTTTCCCTGGATCGTCACGGACTTCGGCCTCACGGAGTCGATCGAGTCCGGCCTCGTGAAGATCCCCTACCTGCCCGCGAAGGACAACACGCAGAACCTCGACGTGCCGGTCCTGCGCGACCTCTACGCCAAGGTCGTGGAAGACGATCCCCACGCCTTCCCCAAGGGCTCGGCCAAGATCGACGATAGCAAGGAGCCGAACCTCCACCACTTCGTGACGAGCGCCCTCAAGCAGGTCTACGGCCATTACGAGAAGACTTTCGCGGAGCGGGCCGACGGCGCCTCCGCGCTCTTCGGCAGCCAGCCCGTCCTCATCGTCGTCTGCAACAACACGGCCCTTTCCTACGAGGTCTTCCGCTGGATCGCCGGTTATTCGATATCCCGGGACGGGCTCGAGGAGGCGGCCTACGTGGGCGGCAACCTGCCGCTCTTCGACAATGTCCGGAGCGACCGGAGCGGCCTCGTGCAGCGGCCCCCGACCATCCTAGTCGACTCCTCCGCCTTCGAGGAGGGCGAGCAGATCGACGAGCAGTTCAAGAAGGTCTTTGCGCCCGAGATAGCCGAATTCCGCAAGGAGTACCGCATCAGGCACCCTTCACGCGACGCCGAGGCGATCGACGAGGAGACCATACTCCGCGAGGTGATGAACACCGTAGGGCGGACCGGCGAGCTCGGCGCCCACGTGCGCTGCGTCGTGTCCGTCAACATGCTCACCGAGGGCTGGGACGCCAACGCCGTGACCCACATCATCGGCCTCAGGGCCTTCGGGAGCCAACTCCTCTGCGAGCAGGTGGCGGGCCGTGCCCTGCGCCGCGAAAGCTACGACCCCGATGCCCAGGGCCGCTTCCGGCCCGAGTACGCCCAGGTCGTGGGCATTCCCTTCAAGGTCTTTGGCAAGGGGAAGAAGAGCGCGACCACCCCAGTCGAGTACAAGAAGGTGAAGGCCCTGCCCGAACGGGCGGGAGACTTCGAGATACGCTTCCCCCTCGTGGACCGCTACCGCTACGAGCCCGAGGGAGGGAGCATAGCCGCGGACTGGGAGCGTATGCCCGAGTACCGCATAGACGGGATGAAGATACCCGTGGGTACCACGATGAGCACCCCCTTCTCGCCCGAGGCAGTGGAGCTCAGCCTCGATGAGCTCAAGGGCCTCAGACGCCAGCTCGTCGACTACTGGATCGCGGTGCGCCTCCTCAAGCACAACTTCATCGATTCCTCCGAGCGGCCGGAGCCCGAACACCTCGCGGCCCTTCTCGACATCGTCCATCGCTGGTACGACGAAAAGCTCACGGCCACGGGGCAGGGCGCCTTCAGGAACATGGTCCTCCTTGAGCGCCCCGCCGAGGTCTGCGAGGCCATCATGAAGGGTATCACGAAGGGCGAGGCGGGGAGAGACCGTTTCTACCCCGTCTACAAGCCCTACGCGAAGACGGGGAGCAGCGCCGAGGTCGCGGGCCTCACCAGCAAACCGGTGCGAGAGACGTTCAAAAGCCATGTGAACCTCGTCGTCGCGGACTCGAACTGGGAGAAGGCCGCGGCCAAATACCTCGAGGAGGAGGAGCGCGTACTCTCGTACGTGAAGAACAACTTCCTCGGCTTTGCCATTCCCTACGTCGACCGGATCCAGCCGCGCGATTACTATCCGGATTTCATCGCGCGCTGCAGGCTCGCGGGCGGCCGCGTCGTCAACCTCATCATCGAGATCTCCGGCTTCTCCCACGACAAGGACGCCAAGAAGTGGTACGTAGAGAACCGCTGGCTCCCGGCCATCAACGCGGTGCGCGAGGCAGAGGGCTGGGACGAGTGGCGCTTTGTCGAGGTGGACGACATCAGCCTCATCAAGGAAAAGGTGGAGGCGGCGCTCGCCGAATGAGGGGATGCAGGAAGCCGCTGACGTAAAGATGTATTTCTTCGTCGACGAATCAGGCGATCCGACCATACTCGCCCGCAAGGGCCGGAATCTCCTCGAGGAGGGGAGCGCCAGCAAGACCTTCATGGTGGGCTACGTCGAGACCCGGGACCCCGGACGTATCTCTCGCGCACTGGAGGAGCTTCGCTCGGAGCTGGCCACGGATGAATATCTGAAGGAGATACCTTCCATGGCGAGTTCCCTCAGGGCCTTCCATGCCAACAAGGATTGCCCGGAGGTCAAGGAGAAAGTCTTCAGGATACTCAAGGATTCCGATTATCAGGCCTTCGTCGTAGTCGCGCGGAAGAACGAAGCGCTGTTCCGCAAGAAATTCGGCCTTTCGACAGCACGGCTTTACGAGTATCTTGTCGCGAAGCTTTTCGAAAACCGGCTGCACAAGTACCGGGAGATCGACATCTATTTTGCCTCGATGGGCAATACCGTGAGGGAACAGAACATGCGGCTGGCCATCCAGTCTGCCATGGAGACTTTCAAGAACAAATGGGGAAGGGAGAACGAGAACCGTATACGGGTATTTGTCCAGGAGGCTTCGCAGCATCCGATGCTGCAGGTTGCCGATTATACGCTATGGACGGTCAACCGGGTCTTTGAGAGGGGGGACTATCGCTACTACCGTTTCCTTCTCGACAGGATTTCCCTCGTCCAGGATATCTTCGACCAGGCCCATTACCCCAATACCTACTACACGCCGAAGAATCCATTGTCGGAAGAAAAAACGAGTCCCGCTGGAGGCTAGGTTCCTTTCGGAACGCAAGGCATGGAGCCTGCTTTCACCCCCGGGGGACTCTCTATCAAGTATACTACATTGCCCGGCCTTTACGCGCAAGGAGGAAAAAATGAGCATCGAGTCGCTGAAGCACCCCTACGAGTCGCGGAGCCATATACCGAGCCAGGAGGAGGAGGGCATGGAGGCGGCGAGCCCCACCGTGGCCTTCCGGAAGGGCGAGGTTTTCCTACCCCGCAACCCCGTGGTGACGAGGGGCCAGGACCCGGAGCTCTTCTGGATGGGCAAGTACGGGGCGGGCGACGACGAGGACGAGACCAGGGCCCTCGTGCGCTCCCTCTACCGCCGCGAGCACGTGAGCCCCGAGGTCATGCTCCAGCACCTCTACCGCCGTAAGGCCTCGAACCAGCCCGAGCTCCTCTTCGACCTGGACGAGGCCTTTGGCCATGCCCTCGGCCACGACGAGCTCGACAAGGTGGGCGACTACTACCAGCACCCCGATGGCTGGACCAACCGCCTCGTCCTCGGCGACTCCCTCCTCGTGATGTCGAGCCTCCTAGAGCGCGAGGGCTACGCGGGCAAGGTCCAGTGCATCTACATCGACCCGCCCTATGGCATCAAGTACGGCTCCAACTGGCAGGTGAAGATGACCAACCGGGACGTGAAGGACGGGAGCGATGAGCACCTCTCCGCCGAGCCCGAGCAGGTCAAGGCCTACCGTGACACCTGGGAGCTCGGCATTCACTCCTACCTCTCCTATCTGCGCGACCGCCTCCTTGTCGCCAAGGAGCTCCTTAGCGATAGCGGGTCTTGCTTCGTGCAGATCTCCGACGAGAACGTGCATTTGGTACGATGCCTGATGGATGAGGTGTTTGGGAGTGGGAATGTGTGTTCCGAAATTATTTTCCGGAAAACGGCAGGATCTGGTTCGTCGATGTTGGGAACAGAAAATGATTATATACTTTGGTATGCAAAAGATATTAATAGCGTAAAATTCCGGCAATTGTTTCACGAAAAGAGCATTTCTGAATTAAAAAGCTATAAATACATCGTGTCGCCTGATGCCGAAACTGTTGCTCCTGCAAGTAAAGAACAACGCGAGAATACAGCTTTAATTCCAACTGGGTGGAAATTAGCCCAATTAAGCTTTGCTGTTTCTCAAGATCCAGGAAAAACAGAAGAGAGGTACTATCAGTTCAAGTCGAGAATATATGATTGCGGAGCACACCGTCATTGGAAAACTACAAATCCCGTAGGGCTCGATCGTCTTGCAAAATCGAAGAGGTTAATCGGGCTAGCTAGCCAACTGAATTTTATTCGCTATTTCGACGATTTCTTGTATGAACCTTACTCCTCATTATGGATCGATACTGGCAGCGCTGGTTATTCTACAACTGACCCTAAGGTATATGTTGTCCAAACAGATACTACTGTAATCGAACGCTGCATCCTAATGGCTACCGACCCGGGCGACCTCGTCCTCGACCCCACCTGCGGCTCGGGCACGACGGCCTATATCGCAGAGCAGTGGGGCAGGCGCTGGATCACGATCGACACGAGCCGCATAGCCCTCAACATAGCCAAGACCCGCATCGCTGGCGCCACCTATCCCTTCTACCAGCTTGCGGACAGTCCCGAGGGCTGGGAGGCGGAGCAGAGGATGCGGGCCAAGCGCGGCCTCCGCGTCCAGGGCGAGGACGAGAAACCCGCGGAGTTCAACCGCGATTTAAGGCAGGGCTTCGTCTATTCTAAAGTGCCGCATGTGAAACTAGATGATATTGCGAATGATAGCCCTATTAAAGAAGAGACGCTCCTGGATAAACCGGAGAAAGATCCCGCCCGCCTCCGCGTGGCGGGGCCCTTCACGGTGGAAACCCTCCAGAGTCTCGAGGTGGCGAACCCCGCGGAGCTTGCGGCGAGCGTCGCGAACGATGGGGACGGGAACTTCTTCGAGATGGTCGCCACCCACCTCAAGGCAGCGGGCATCAAGAACGGCCTCAGGAACGAGACTGCCCGCTTCCTCCGCGTGGAGCCCCTCGCGGAGCCTTGCTTCAATGCCCAGGGCTGGTGGAAGGCCGCTGACGGGACGGAAAAGCGGGCCCTCTTCCTCATCGGGCCGCGCTTTGGCACCGTCTCGAAGCGCACGGTGAGCGAGGCGGCGCGTATGGTCCGCGAGCTCGTCCAGACCAAGGGCGAGGAGGTGGACTGGTTCGTAGTCCTCGGCTTTGCCTTCGAGGATGGCCTTACGGAGAAGACCCAGGATCAGGGCCTCTTCCAGATCTCCATCGTGCGGATGCACGACGACCTCCTCCAGCAGGGCCTCTACAAGAAGGACAAGAAGGCCGCGAGCTTCATCACCGTGGGCGAGCCCGACATCGTCGCCAACCGCCTCGACAACGGCTATACGCAGGTGGAGATCCGGGGCCTCGACATCTACGATCCCATGTCCGGCCAGCTCAAGAGCCGCGAGCTCGCCGACATCGCCTACTGGTACCTCGACGAGGACTACGATGGCGCGAACTTCGTCACGCGCCAGATCTTCTTCTGCGGCGGCGACAAGGACGAGTTCGACAAGTGGCGCAAGGGCCTCGAGTCCCTCGCCTCTCCCAGGGCGAAGCGGAAGGCCGAGGCGAGCCTCCGCATCGAGTTAGACGAGGAGGCCTGGGAGCGGCTCTATGGCTACCAAAGCCATCCGATTCCCCCCAAGGAGGGCGGCCGGAGCATCGCGGTCCGCGTCGTGAGCCAGTTCGGCGAGGAAAGCACGAAGGTACTGCGGGTCGAGTGATAATACAGAAAGGAGAATAACATGCTTGAAAACACCTTGTACGGCATCCTGAACTCGATCGAACGGGAGGA